>Ga0316230_1000698_pt1 | contig 43252 bp, 36 predicted proteins | sample TBH18025metaG_FD_206004 | JGI IMG/M metagenome (GOLD analysis project Ga0316230, IMG submission 206004) | Freshwater microbial communities from Trout Bog Lake, Wisconsin, USA - TBH18025 | ecosystem: Environmental > Aquatic > Freshwater > Lake > Hypolimnion/Profundal zone | place: USA: Wisconsin... | reverse complement strand
TTCACCAAAATGCAGGGTCTTGGCAACGATTTCGTTGTCATTGATGCGATCAATCAGAAGGTCTCCTTACCGCCAGAGAAAATTAAGTCTATTGCCGATCGTCACTTTGGTATTGGTTGCGATCAGATCTTATTGGTTGAGTCCGCTCACGGTTCACATGCTGATTTTCGTTATCGGATTTTCAATGCCGACGGCTCTGAGGTTGCACAATGTGGAAATGGGGCGCGCTGTTTTGCCCGCTATGTTCTTGATTATGCCCTGACCAATAAAAGAGAAATTCAAGTAGATACCGATGCGGGGCGTCTTGTTTTAACGGTTGTTAACGAGGAGTTGGTTACCGTAAATATGGGCATTCCTCGTCTTTCTCCCAAGGAAATTCCCATGGTCGGAGTCGAGGAGGCTCATACCTATTGCATTGATTTAGATGGTCAGATGGTTTCATTTGGTGCTGTTTCCATGGGTAATCCGCATGCAGTAATCACCGTCGAGGATGTAGAAACAGCGCCGGTTTCCTCGCTAGGCCCCATACTTGAATCTCACGCCGTTTTTCCTGAACGTGCAAACATTGGCTTTATGCAGATTATCGAGCCTCAAGCAATCAAGCTAAGAGTGTTTGAACGAGGGTCTGGTGAAACACTGGCATGCGGAAGTGGTGCCTGTGCTGCCGTGGTTATCGGCATTGAATCAGGTTGTCTGAATAGCCCCGTGAAGGTTTCTTTGCCTGGTGGATCCCTCCAAATATCTTGGAGTGGCCGCGGCAGTCCAGTCATGATGACGGGGCCTGCGATCAAGGTTTTTGATGGAGTCATACAGATATGAGTCGGAGTATCTCGCAAACCAGAACCCTGGAAGGTCCTTCCGCTGATGAGGTAGAAGCCTATTTAAAAAGCCACCCTACTTTTTTTGAGGATCATCTTGAGTTACTGGAACAGTTACGCGTTCCCCATCCCTGTGGGGAAGCGGTGTCCTTGGTATCTCGCCAATTAGATCTTCTAAGGGATAAGGTTAGGCGTCTTTCAAGGCAGATGGATGATCTGGTCCAAATCGCTAGGGAAAATGATGCTCTCCACCAGAGAGTTCACCAGCTCGGGTTGACACTTATCGATTCGAAAAGCGTTGAGGATGTTCTTGCTGGTTTGGATTGGGCTCTGCATCAGTATTTTCAAGCTGACTTTGCTGAAGTGAGGCTGCTGGATGCTAAATTCTCAACCCCTATAGGGAATTTGTTGCTCGGGACATCGGATGTCGGTTTCCCAGTCTTAAATGCTTTGGTTGAAGAGTCCAAGCCCTTATGCGGTCCAGCTCAGTTGGAATTGACTCAAATACTGTTTGGTGAGCATGCAGAGGCGGTTGCTTCTATGGCTATTCTTCCTCTAAAGCATGCTGGAGTTCACGGCGTACTGGCTATTGGTAGCCGGGATCAGAACCGTTTCCGCTCGGATATGGGTTTATCTTTCTTGATTCAAATGAGTGAGGTTCTGGCAGCCAGAATCGCGTCTTTATTGGCTGGTGCTGAACTAGGCGTCGAATAAATCAAAAGGCTCTTATGCAAGATGCGTTGAATGGCGTTGTTGCAATTTATCTGGATTCTTTGCGATTTCAGCAGAGGCTCTCTTCTCATACCCTGGAAGCTTATTCTGGGGACCTTCAGTATTTCAGCCAGTTTTGCATAAGTCGTGGTCTTAACCAGTGGTCAGATGTCTCCAGTTCGGACATCCGTGACTATCTTGCGCATAGGCATCGACTCAAGATGGGGAGTCGAACATTACAGAGAGGTTTATCTTCAATTCGAGGTTTCTTTGCTTTTATGATCAAGAAAGGATTGGCTTCTGCTAATCCGGCCAATGGAATTAGAGGTCCAAAACTCCCTAAAACCCTACCCAGAGTTTTAGACGCAGATCAAATGACTGGTTTGGTCGAGGTAAAAGTTGATGGTGCTCTGGAGGTTCGAGATCTCGCAATGTGGGAGTTGTTCTACTCATCAGGACTTAGGTTATCAGAGCTAACTGCTCTGGATGTTCAGGACATAGACCTCGAAAGTGGGCTTGTTCTTATTAGGCATGGTAAGGGAGGTAAATCAAGACAGGTACCCTTAGGCCGATACGCGAAGAATGCTCTCAATGAATGGTTTCGAGCTAGGAAAGCCTTTTCAATGTTAGATCAGAGCGCGGTGTTCCTGAGTCGGACCGGGACTCGAATTGCTCAGAGAACGGTTCAGGCTAGGCTGGACCGGTGGCAACAAAAACTTGGGCTTGGCGAGCGGATACATCCCCACATGCTTAGGCATTCTTTCGCCAGTCATTTGCTTGAGTCCAGTGGCGATTTAAGGGCTGTTCAGGAGTTGTTGGGGCACGCTAATCTGAGTACCACGCAGATTTATACGCACCTTGACTTCCAGCATTTGGCAAATGTTTATGATAAAGCGCATCCAAGAGCCAAAAAAGGCACTAAGCGGGGTGCCTAAAGATTTGGATCTCCGACCTTTTGTCCCCTGACGCTCGTCAAGGACAGGTTGTTGTATACTCTAGGTCGCGAGGAAACCGTTACAGGATTTATTAATGTCAGTTCCAGAAAATGCAGAAGGGCTAGCTAAAACCGAGAAATCTTCAGGTAAGAAGGGTTTAAGTTTTCAGCGGCTACGCGACAATCGTTTAGCGCCACGTATTGGAGCAGGTATTTTGGGTGGCCTCTTGGTGATGTATGCCATCTCTTGGTACTGGAGTCGCGAACCAGCTGCTTTCGATGTTGTGGAAGAGGCTGCAACTGTGGCCAGCGTACAAAACCCCAAGGAACTCCCTCTAGGGTATGCATACTCCAGCACGCTGATAAAGATCGCAGAAACCTTACTGCATAAGCCAGGTGGTTTTCTGATGAACGATGTTTTCCCCCCTAGCGTTTTTCTCGACAACATTCCTAACTGGGAGTTAGGTGCATTGATCGCTCTTCGTGACGCTACCACGGCACTTAGAAATAACATCGCGCGTTCACAAACACAATCTCAAGAAGATCCAGACCTCGCGAAAGGCGAGCCTTTCTTATATTTCGACTCTAGGTCTTGGCAGTTGCCATCATCTGAATCTGAATATGAAAAGGGAGTGGAGTCACTCGAGGCTTATCGTGAAAGAATTAGAAAGAGAGATGCCAATTTCTACGCTCGTGCTGATAACCTTAGGCAGTATCTCGAAGTTTTAGAAAAACGGTTGGGTGATTACTCGAATCGTTTGAGCGCCAGTACAGCGGACCCTGCAGATCGACTTGGGGAAGCGGGTTCAGGTGAAGGCCATGCGACAAATTCTGAAGAGCGTCATTCTGATCTGGGGCGTACCCCCTGGATGAAGTTGGATGATCGATTCTACGAGGCCAGAGGCTACACTTGGGCCGCCATGCACGTTCTCAAGGCGATAGAATTCGACTTTAGAGATATTCTTGGGAATAAAACGGCAATCGTATCTTTGCAGCAAATTCTTAGGGAATTGGAAAACAGCCAGAAATCAACGTTAAGCCCGGTTATTTTAAACGGAAGTGGTTTTGGTTTGTTTGCTAACTACTCCCTTACCCTAGCTAACTATATTGCAAGGGCCAACGCAGCTACTATCGACTTGAGAAGCCTCCTGCAGCAGGGTTAATTTTCTGTTAAAGGGATAGCTGATCATCAAGGGCGACGCAAACCTTGATGATCAGCTAGATCAAATGCATCTTATTCAGTAGCTTGATGTAGCGATCGTAACGCTCATGGCTAATTTTTCCTTCTTCGGCTGCTGTTCTGACAGCGCAACCCTTGTCTTGTAAATGGCGACAATCATTGAATTGGCATTTCGAGGCAAAGTCGCGAAACTCGATATACCCGTGGCAAAGATCTTTTAGGGACATTTCCGCCAGCCCGAACACAGCCACCCCTGGACTATCAATCAGATGCCCACCGGTGGGTAAATGATACAGTGTGGCTGTGGTGGTGGTATGTCGCCCTAAACCCGCCTTTTCTGATAGTTGCCGGGTCCTGATTTGTTTGTCGGGTAAAAGAGCGTTGGTCAATGATGACTTCCCAACCCCGGACTGGCCCGCTAGCATGCTTGATTTATTTTCAAGTGAAGATCTGAATCCATCTAAGCCTTCTTGAGTGAACGCGCTTAAAGCGAAGCAGGCATATCCAATCGTCCGATAAACACTCAAGATACTTTCGATCGAATCACGATCTTTGACCTGATCAATCTTATTAACGGCTATTGATATGGCCAGATTTCGATGTTCACAGGCAGCTAAATATTGATCTACAAGTAACCAGTCTGGTTCAGGCTCGGGTGCCACAACTACGACCAGTTGATCCAGATTGGCTGCAACGGGTCGTATACGACCACCATGCGCGGGTCGCGTTAAAAGGCTAGTACGCGGCAAAATACATTCAACCCGGCCCTGATTGTTTTCGAGGGCTTCCCACAAAACATTATCTCCGACAGCCACGGACCCAAGTTGGCGCCGTGTATGGCATAAAATCACTTCACCATCCTTGCTTTCGATGGCTAGGCCTTGCCCAAAATGGCTGACGACAATACCTTCCTTGAGTTGCAACTGGTTGGAGTCCTGTGTGTTGTGGTGGTGTCCTCTTGCAGTCTATCTAACGGCCTTTGGCTAATAAGTGTTGGATTCTAACGGCGGCTGGAGGATGGCTGTAATGGAAGGCCGCATATACTGGGTCGGGTGTCAGGGTGCTTGCATTCTCACGGTACAACTTCACTAAGGCGCTGATGAGACGGCTTGCCTGAGTATGTGCGGCAGCAAAGTCATCGGCCTCAAATTCGTAACGTCTTTGAATCAACGCCATCAAAGGTTGGAGAAAAACCGTGAAGACGGGCGAGGCCAGCATAAAAAGTAAAAGTGCAGTGGCGTTTGACTGAGTGTTGACACCTAAACCCGAGTAAAACCATGTTTCATGACTAAGCCATCCAAGTGCAGCAAATCCAGCGAGGGTAATCATTGAGCTCATAAACAACATTTTAAGGACATGTTTACGCTTGAAATGCCCCAGTTCATGTGCGAGTACGGCTTCTAATTCATCGTGATCAAGAGAGTCGACCAGAGTATCGAAGAAAACGATCCGCTTACTCTCGCCGATACCCGTAAAGTAAGCATTACCATGTCCGGACCTCTTGGATCCATCCATCACAAAAATCCCTTTGCTTTGGAAGCCGCAGCGAGTGAGAAGTGTCTCAATCCGTTTTCGAAGTACTTCATCGGGTAGCGGAGTGAATTTATTGAATAACGGGGCAATGAACGTAGGAAAGGCCCAACTCATCAGTATGGAAAAGCCCATAACCAAGACCCAAGCCAGCAGCCACCATAAGCTTCCTAAAGAATCCATAACCCAGAGAATAAGCATGATCAGAGGTGCGCCGATCACGAGCGTAAGCGTGGTTTGTAGGAGCAGGTCTTTGATGAATTGTTTGAACGTGTTTCTATTGAATCCGTAACGTTCTTCTATCACGAAGGTTTGATAGAGTGATACCGGTAACTCAATGAACTGGCCGATTAATAAGACACTAAATATAACGGCCGCACCTGTTAGAAGCGGGGAAAGGTCAAGTTGTAGCCAAAACGATTGGATGCGATCGATTCCACCCGCTAGAGTAAACATGAGCAATGTCAGTACTCCTATGACGCGATCTATATTGCCGAGCCGTCCTTTTTCTACGGTATAGTCTGCGGCTTTCTTGTGGGCATCTTCAGTGATGTTTTCCTTGAAAGCTTCTGGGACCATTTCCCTATGTGCTCTTACGAATCTGATCTGCCTTAACGAAAGCCAAAGCTCGATGGCGAACGAAAGTGAAAGCATGACCAAGAAAATGGTTGTGAAGTAGTTCATAGCTTTGATGTCTCCAATGCGGTGGCCAAGCTTAGCCTTTGATAGAATCTGATACAAGCAAAGAAAAACCTATATCTCAAGGTCTTTTTACCTTCAACTAATACTCTGACAAGTAAATGACAAAAAACGCTCAAAACCTCATCTGGATTGATCTCGAAATGACAGGCCTCGATACTGTCAATGACAGCATCATTGAAATTGCCACTGTGGTTACGGACAAGGAGTTGAATGTTCTCGCTGAAGGACCGGTTTTTGCGGTGTTTCAGCCTGAATCGGCACTGCGGCGAATGGACGATTGGAACAGAAAACATCATGGGGATTCTGGGCTTATCGATCGCGTTCGTGCCAGCAACATAGATGAAGAAACTGCAGAGGCTTCAACGATTGAGTTTCTTTCAGAATGGGTTCCGGCCGGTGTCTCTCCAATGTGCGGAAACAGTATCTGTCAGGATAGACGATTCTTATTTCGATGTATGCCGAAACTGGAAGCCTTCTTTCACTATCGGAATCTTGATGTATCAACCCTAAAAGAGCTGTCTGATCGTTGGGCTCCGGAAGTGAAGGGTGCGTTTAAGAAAAAATGCGCCCACAGGGCTTTAGACGATATCCTGGAATCTATTCATGAGTTGAGGTACTACCGAGAAACCATGATGAGGGTTTGATACTCGGCCTTCCTTAAAGGCCTGCGATGATCGCTATCAAGAGTAAAGCAATAAACACGGCTATCGTGACGAACATCGTAAACCAACTCCAGCGCTTTCCCGCGGAAGCTGTCATCTCGCCTGAATCTCCAGTTGAGTAGCCGCAGGCGCTGCAGATAACTGATTTATCTTTGACTTCGTTTCCACAATTTCTACAGAACATAATAGGCCTCGGCCAGCGTGTCAGATGGATGCTCTTCCCATGAGTCCAAGACTACATCATTTGGGTGGGTTTCGGCAAAGAATAGCCCAAGCTAACAACCCTTTCCACTTGTAGTGAAACTTGATTAAGGAAAATTAGTCTGAATTTGACTGCATTGGGTGCGACTTAATCCGTAAGTTGTTCTGAATGATGCAGAATTGGACTGGGTATGTGAGAATGATGTCTTGGAGTTCGAACATATAAAACGCCATCGTAAAGAAATGATTCTGCGTGTGTTGGTGTGATTAGATTAATTTTTGAGCTTGATAACGTCTCCTTTAGATCCCCTTTATCTAAAGGATAAATAAATTCAAAACGAGATAACCAATGATGAACAACAAAACGAAGTTAACGGTATTGGGTGCGGCGATTGCTACATCGGTTGCTGGATCGGTTGCGGCTAGCGAGAATCCTTTTGAGATGAAAGACCTTGCTGTGGGCTACATGCAGGTGGCCGAAGCGGGCAAAGAAACCAAAGAGATGGTTTGTGGTGAAGGTAAATGTGGCTCACAGAAGGCCATGACTCCCGAAATGAATTGTGGGGCTATGATGAATCAATCTAAGCCGACTGAAAGTCAGCAAAATAAGGCTATGGAAGGTAAATGTGCTGGTATGACAACGAATCAGCCATCTAGTGCGCCGGCTACAGCACCCGCCCCATCTAAGTAAAAAGGATTGTTCCCGTTAGGGAGTTCTTTTGTACGAGCTCAGAGGCGCAGGCTTAGGTCTGAGGCGGGCCTTATTGGGTCCGCTCTCCTCGGCCGTGCCAAAATCAGTTGATTTTTTTGAAGTTGCACCAGAAAACTGGATGCGAGTTGGGGGAAAGCTGGGTAAGCAGTTTGCTGAATTAACTGAAAAATACGTTTTTTCTTGCCATGGTTTATCCCTTTCTTTGGGCAGTCCTGCTCCTTTAGATCATATGTTTTTGCTGGAGCTAAAATCCTTTCTAAGAAAACATGCAATTAAAAGCTACAGTGAGCATTTGAGTTACTGTAGCGATGATGGTCACCTATATGACCTAATGCCTATCCCTTTTACTTCAGATGCTGTTAAGTATGTCTCTGGTCGAATTAGGCAGACACAAGAGATTCTGGAATGCCGTTTGGCCATCGAAAATATTTCTTACTACGCGGCACCTGGAAAAGATATGGAAGAGATTGACTTCCTAAGTTCTGTTCTCGAGGAGGCCGATTGTGATTTGCTTTTGGATGTTAATAATGTTTACGTGAACAGCGTTAACCATGGTTATGATGCGCTAGCATTTCTAGAGGCTATTCCAAGGGATCGCGTGGTTGGTTTTCATGTGGCTGGCCATTATAAGGAGTCGGAAGATTTTCTGATTGACACCCATGGTGCATCGGTCATCGATCCAGTTTGGTGCCTTCTGGATCGGGCGTATGAGCTTTTTGGTGTACTTCCTACCGTACTTGAGCGCGACTTTAATCTGCCGCCTCTGGCTGATCTCCTTCTCGAGGTTGAAGAAATTCGTAGACTTCAACTGGCTCACGCCCCACTTTCAAAGCGCTTTGGATGAGGTTTGAGGTGTCCGACTTCATCAAGCTACAGATGGATTTTGCCGCATATATTAGAAGTCCAAGTTCCGTTTCCTTGCCGAAAGGTGTGTGCTTGGATCGTATGCAAGCATACAGAGCTCTTTTTATAAATAATATGGAGGCCTTTCTTTCTAGTGGTTTCCCTGTTCTTAAAGTCATCATGAATGATGGCTGGATGTCTTTAGTTCACGACTTTTATTCAAGACATCGAAGCACAAGCCCACTGTTTATAGAGATTGGTAAGGAGTTTCTCCATTATTTAGATTACGAAAGGGGTGTGTCGCCGTCTGACCCACCTTTTATTCGAGAGTTGGCTCATTATGAATGGGTGGAATTGGCTCTTGCAATCTCGGAAGATAGCCCCCCTGATGTATTGGGTGAATTGCCCGATTCGTTCCTTGACGCTAAGGTGAAGCTCTCCAAAGTGGCTTGGCCTCTTGTTTATCGTTTCCCGGTTCATTCCATTCATAAGGATAACCAGCCTCAAGTGCCGCCTGATGAGCCCACTCATCTAGTGGTTTATCGTGATCAAAGCGACGATGTAAAGTTCATGGAGATTAATGACATAACTTATCGTCTTCTTAAGATGCTCCAAGCCGATGGAGATTCCTTGTTGAAGGAGGTCTTAGCCAAAGTCGCTGACGAGCTGTCTTACAGTGACTTGAATTCCTTTCTATTGTTTGGAAATGATCTCATTAGTCGGTTACACCAAAGATCGGTTGTCGTACTGAGCTGATTTTCCTCGTTGTTCTTTACCGCGTTCATGCGCACCACTATGGTGCGAACGTTTATTGGTTGCATGAGCGGGTATGGTGCGCCTCGATGCTGAGCCACGAGTCGGTCAGTGTTTATCAAACGCAAGGAATTTTCCGAACGTTGGCCTCTTAATTGCTTTACCAAGTTTTATGAATTTCAATGACACAGCGAAGGTATTTCCGCGAATTCTGGATCATCTTACCGATGCGGTTTTGCTTTTTGATACAAATTGTAAGCTGGTCTATATCAATTTGGCGGGGGAAATGCTCTTTGCTGTCAGTGCGAGGCAGGTTCTAAAGCTTAGAGCAAAGGAAATCTTCGCGCTCTGTGATCGATCCATAGAGCTCGATTTACATCGTGCAATGGACGAAGCGGAGTCTTTAACCAAAAGAAATCTGGTATTGGGTGCTCAATCCCATCCTGTGACCGTTAATCTCACAATCGTACCGATTCTTGATCAGGATAAGCCTGAAGCAGTCATAGTTCAGGTTGAACAGGTTGATCGACATCTTAGGATCTCGATGGAGGAACAGATACTGGCTCAACAAAATGCGGCCCGTATGCTGCTCCGAGGCCTAGCGCATGAAATCAAGAATCCATTGGGTGGGATTCGTGGTGCGGCTCAGCTGCTGCAAAGGGAGCTTCCTGATGAGGAGTTGCGTGAATACACGCAGATCATCATGGAAGAGTCAGATCGCCTGCAATCCTTATTGGATCGTATGCTAGGGCCTAATAAACCACTATCTAAAAGTCCGATCAATATTCACAAGGTTTTAGAACGGGTTCGTCAGCTTGTTCAGGTCGAAGCTCCCGAGGGCGTTGTCATTGAGCGAGATTACGACCCCAGTATTCCAACGGTCGATGGTGATGGAGATCTTCTCATTCAGGCTTTGCTGAATATTGTCCGAAATGCCGCTCAGGCGATTGGTAATTCAGGGCTTATTTCCATTCGCACTCGAATTCATCGGCAGGTGACGATTGGTCATAAGCGAAACCGCATGGCGGTTAAAGTTGAAATCGAGGACAACGGTCCCGGAATCAAACCAGAGCTGATGGGACAGATTTTCTATCCTATGGTCACGGGTCGAGCCGAAGGTACGGGTTTGGGTCTTTCTGTGGCTCAATCCTTAATTAACCAGCATGGCGGGCTTATCGAGTGCTCAAGCGAGCCTGGTCATACAGTTTTTTCTATTTTCTTGCCGTTGGAGATTGGTCATGACAAAACCTGACCAGGTGTGGATCGTTGATGATGATCGGTCAATTCGTTGGGTCTTAGAGAAGGCTTTGCAAAAGGCCGGAATCCAGACTAGAAGCTTTTCTGCTGCTAACAGTCTACTAGAGGCATTGGCCTTGGATCAGCCGGAAGCGGTGCTTACCGACATTCGTATGCCAGGAATGGATGGGCTAGCATTACTCGAGCGCCTGCAAGCTCGGTATCCTGATTTACCTGTCATTGTTATGACCGCACATTCCGATTTGGAGAGTGCTGTTTCCGCATTCCACGGGGGTGCTTTTGAGTATCTACCCAAACCGTTTGATGTTGATGAAGCAGTTGATCGAGTCCAAAGAGCGTGTGTTCAAGCCAGAAGTTCTAGGTCCGAACTAGAGCCCTTGGCCGTACCCGAGGCAACACCCGAGATTATTGGTGCAGCACCGGCTATGCAGGAAGTCTTTCGTGCGATCGCCCGCTTGGCGCGATCACATATTACCGTCTTGATCAATGGCGAGTCGGGAACAGGAAAGGAACTGGTTGCGAGAGCCCTTCATAGACATAGCCCTCGAGCGAACCAGCCTTTCATTGCCCTGAACATGGCGGCCATCCCTAGGGATCTTTTGGAATCAGAGCTATTTGGGCATGAAAGAGGTGCCTTTACTGGGGCTCAGGCGCGACGAGCAGGACGGTTTGAGCAGGCTGATGGCGGGACTCTTTTTCTCGATGAAATTGGAGATATGCCTGCAGAGCTCCAAACGAGGCTGCTTAGAGTCCTTGCGGACGGCGAATTTTTCCCCGTTGGAGCTCATACGCCCATTAAGGTAGATGTTCGTATCATCGCTGCTACTCACCAGAACCTTGATGCGCTGGTTGCTGAGGGCCGTTTCCGAGAGGACCTTTATCATCGTCTCAATGTGATCCGAATTCATCTGCCTCCCTTACGTGAGCGGAGGCAGGATATTCCTCTTTTGCTTCGCCACTTCCTGAAAGAAGCTAGTCTTGAGATTAAAGCGGAAACCAAAATACTAAGACCCGATGTTGAGGCTTATCTGTGCGGGGTTGATTGGCCTGGTAATGTTCGTCAACTCGAGAACACATGTCGATGGATTACCGTGATGGCTGCGGGAAAGGACGTTCATTTAGATGATCTGCCGCCCGAACTTTTACAGACATCAAAAGATAATACAGTCAATGCACCGGCCGAAGATTGGCAAAGTGCACTTCGCGACTGGGTTGATGAGAAGATCAGATTGGGTCAACGGAATATAGCTAAAGATGCCATTGATTCTGCTGAGGGGATTCTCATTACAACGGCTCTCAGTGCTACCCGCGGCCGAAGGCAAGAAGCCGCCAAGCTTCTTGGCTATGGGAGAAATACGCTTACCAGGAAAATTGCAGAATTGAATCTAGATGTCTAGTCGCTCAGCAAAGGCATAGCCTCTGAACTGAGTTCGCTTCACTCATCCCTTCCTTGGTGAATTAGTGCGATAATTCCTAGGTTGGGATGCAGCTACCTGTGCCGCAAACGCACAAATCCAAGACATGGTCGGTCTGTCGATTTCTTGGGACAAAAAAACGCCCATAGGTTTGGCGCTCCCTCCTGTATACAAGCCAGAACGGAAAAGCCATGCCCACCAGACATTTAATCAAGAGTACCCCTACCGCCAAACTAATTGAGATTAAACCTCTTGGAATGAAGGGTCTCGATTTAGCTCATGACGTTGCGCATCATTTTAATTACACCCTAGGCCGAGGGCGTCTTTGTAAGTCAGCTCATTACACTTATACCGCTTTTGCTTTAGCTGTTCGTGATCGGTTGATGGAGCGATGGAAGGCGACTCAGCAGTCATACCAATCTTCTAACTGCAAACGTGCTTATTATCTTTCTCTTGAGTTTTTGATGGGGCGTGCTCTTGGAAATGCCATGTTGAACCTTGGGATCGATTCTGTCAGTGAGAAAGCGCTTCAGTCGTTGGGCCTCGTCCTGGAAGAGCTCGTCGATGTTGAGCATGATGCAGGCCTTGGTAATGGTGGCCTAGGTCGCTTGGCCGCATGCTTTGTGGATAGCTGTGCCACTTTGCAGTTACCCGTTATGGGTTATGGTATTCGTTACAAATATGGGATGTTTCGACAGCATATTGAAGAGGGATATCAGGTTGAAGAGCCAGATGATTGGCTTAGGAATGGCCACGTATGGGAGCTCGAGCGGCCGGAGTTGACCGTTAAGGTCCGATTTGGCGGTCATACTGCTAAAGATTCAAAGACAGGCAAAGTGTTTTGGTTGGATACCCAGGATGTCTTGGCAGTACCTTATGACGTCCCAGTTCCTGGTTTTGATAACGGTACGGTTAATACACTTAGACTATGGAATGCGACAGCCACGGATGATTTTAGTCTCAGTGAGTTCAATGCTGGCGATTACACGGAAGCAGTTAGATCTAAAAATAGCGCTGAAAATATCACCATGGTTCTTTACCCGAACGATGGGAGTGAGAACGGTAAAGAATTAAGATTACGGCAGCAGTACTTTCTAGCATCGGCCAGTATTCAGGATATTGTGACGGATTGGGTCAATGTATATGGGCATGATTTCAGTCAGTTTTCGGCCAAGAATGTCTTTCAATTGAATGATACGCATCCAACGATAGCGGTCGCTGAGTTAATGCGTATTCTAGTTGATGACTACCAAGTGTCTTGGGGCCGGGCTTGGGATATTACCTCCAAAACGATGGCTTACACCAATCACACACTGCTTCCTGAAGCATTAGAAAAGTGGTCCGTTCGATTGTTTCAGAAGCTTTTGCCGCGTCTTCTTGAAATTATTTATGAGATTAATGCGCATTTCCTAGAAGCAGTCGCCAAACGATGGCCCGGTGATACCGAGCGGCTTAGCCGGATGTCGCTGATTGAAGAAGGTTGGGATAAGCAGGTGAGAATGGCTTATCTTGCAATAGTTGGTAGCTTTTCAGTGAATGGGGTGGCCGCTTTACATTCCAATCTGCTGGTAGGAGGAATGTTCAAGGATTTCTATGAGCTGTGGCCTCAAAAGTTCAATAATAAGACCAACGGTATTACGCCAAGACGATGGTTGTCTGGTTGCAATCCAGAATTGGCTGCGCTCATCTCAAAGACCATCGGTGAGGGATGGAAAAAAGACTTGTCTCACCTTTCGTTGCTGAGCGCTTATGCGGATGATCGCAAGTTTAGAAAACAATGGCGCGACATTAAGAGAGCCAATAAGAAACGCCTTGCGGATTACACGGAATCGTCTATGGGTATCCGAATTAGTTGTGATGCGATGTTCGATACGCAGGTAAAGCGCATACATGAATACAAAAGGCAGCTGTTGAATGTGTTACATGTGATTCACCTCTACGACCGTATCCAACGAGGAGATACAAAGAACTGGACTCAACGCGTCGTATTCTTCGGCGGTAAAGCAGCCCCTGGGTACTTGATGGCGAAGCGCATCATTAAACTCATCAACAATGTCGCGACCATAGTCAATGGAGATCCACTGGTCGGTGATCGCTTAAAAGTAGTGTTCCTCCCTAACTATAGAGTTACGGGCATGGAGTTGATCTGCCCGGGAACTGACTTATCGGAACAGATTTCAACAGCAGGAAAAGAAGCTTCCGGAACGGGTAATATGAAGTTCATGCTGAACGGCGCTCTGACAATCGGTACTTTAGATGGAGCCAATATTGAAATGCGGGAAGAGGTGGGGGCTGACAACTTCTTTCTATTTGGTCTCACAGCAGATGAAGTCGAAAAGGCCAAAATAAACTACGACCCACTTGCCATCATTCAGGTCAATGAAGATCTCGGCCGCGTAATGAACTTACTGGAAGGTGGGGTATTCAATCAGGATGAACCTGGCTTATTCGATCCTGTGATTCACTCGATCAAGAGTTCCGAAGATCCTTGGATGACGGCTGCCGACTTTGCCTCCTATATTGAGGCCCACAAGAAATCGGCGGCTGTCTTCCGAGATGAAGAGCGATGGACTCGAATGAGTATTTTGAATACGGCGGCTTCAGGAAAATTCTCCTCTGACAGGACCATTCTTGAATACAATCGCGATATTTGGAAGTTGAATCCTGTCAGCCCCAGCGTTGGGTGATCGACCTTGTTCAATGTTGTGTTATTCGAACCCGAGATCCCACCTAATACGGGTAACATCATAAGGCTTTGCGCCAATATGGGAGCGAGACTGCATTTAGTGCACCCTTTAGGCTTTGAACTGGACGATACGAAACTCAAAAGAGCTGGCCTTGACTATCACGAATGGGCCAGTGTGAGTGAATACCCCAGTTTTTCGGAGATGTTGAAGGCCATTAGCCCGAATCGGTTATTTGCCTGCACAACAAAAGGGCAAACCAGCTATGACTGCCCAGACTTTATGCCCGGAGATGCATTTATATTCGGGCCAGAATCAAGGGGTTTACCCAAAGAAATTCTCGATTCACTGATTGAGTCACACCGCCTGTACATTCCAATGGTCTCAGAGAGTCGAAGTCTTAATCTTTCTAATGCGGTGGCGTTGGTGCTCTACGAGGCTTGGAGGAAAAATGCATTCACAGGAGCCGCAGTTCGCCTCTAAGTGGATGGCGCTCTAAAAATCAAAGCGCCATGGATAAAAACCTCAAAGGTAGTCTTTGATCAAAACTTCAGCAATTTGAAGGCTGTTCAGTGCGGCACCTTTGCGAACGTTATCGGATACAACCCAAAGGTTTAAGCCTCTTGGATGAGAGATGTCTTCGCGGACGCGTCCAACGTAAACAGGGTCATTTCCTGCCCCTTCGGTTACGGCTGTTGGATAGCCACCGGGTTGACGATCATCAACAACAATAACGCCGGGAGCCTTACGGAGCAATTCAAGAGCTTGATCTGAGGAAATCTTTTCTCTCGTTTCAATATGAACGGCTTCAGAGTGGCCATAAAAAACTGGAACTCTGACAGCGGTTGGGTTGACCTCGATACGGTCATCTCCCATGATCTTCCGTGTCTCCCAAACCATCTTCATTTCTTCTTTTGTGTATCCGTTCTCCATAAAGACGTCAATCTGGGGAAGAACATTGAAAGCAATTTGTTTTGGGTAGACTTTGGGGGTTATAGGTTTACCACTAAGTAATTGGGTTGTTTGTTGGGCGAGTTCATCGATGGCTTTTAGGCCTGTTCCCGAAACGGCTTGATATGTGCAGACATTGATGCGTTCAATTCCCACCGCGTCGTAAATAGGTTTCAAAGCTACAAGCATCTGAATGGTGGAGCAGTTTGGGTTGGCAATGATGCCTTTGGATTTGTGTAATGCAATATCATGAGGATTCACCTCTGGCACTACCAGTGGGATATTGTCGTCATAGCGAAATTGAGAAGTGTTGTCGATGACTACACATCCGGCGGCGGCTGCAATGGGGCCATATACGGCGGATACAGAAGCTCCAGCGGAAAATAAACCAATCTGAACATGGCTAAAGTCGAATTCAGCAACGTCCTTGACGGTGAGTTCGGTATCTTTAAACGTAATCTTATGGCCAGCTGATCGACTGCTCGCTAATGCATGTACCTCACCCACCGGGAAGCCTCGCTCATCCAGCAGTGAGAGCATCGTCTCACCAACGGCCCCCGTTGCACCCAGTACGGCTACGTTATAGGTTTTACTCATACGTGTTTATCTAAGTCTTATTGCGCTCTTAGAGCGGAAACGATGGCATCGCCCATCGCCTGGGCGCCTACTTTTTTTGTGCCGTCTGAGTATATGTCCGCTGTTCGGTAACCCGCATCGAGTGCCGAGGTGACCGCCTTCTCAACTCGGCTTGCGTTGTCGCTATCACCAAAACTATGACGGAGCATCATCGCGACCGATAGGATGGTTGCAATAGGGTTTGCAAGTCCTTTTCCAGCGATATCAGGCGCAGAACCATGAATCGGTTCGTACATCCCTTTTCCATTTTTATCGAGTGAAGCAGAAGGTAACATTCCTATTGAACCAGTTAACATAGCGGCACAATCAGACAGGATGTCGCCAAACATATTTTCGGTGACCATAACGTCGAACTGTTTTGGTGCCCTAACGAGTTGCATGGCCGCATTATCGACATACATGTGGGAAAGCTCGACATCAGGATACTCGCTTGAGATTTCGATCATGATCTCTCTCCAAAGCTCCGTACATTCAAGTACATTTGCCTTGTCTACCGAGCAAAGTCGACCATTTCGCTTTTGTGCGGTTTTGAAAGCAATGTGGCCAATTCGGCGTATTTCACTTTCACTATAAATCAATGTGTTGAATCCCTCTCTCTCGCCGCGATCATTGACTCGGCGTCCTCGTGGTTTGCCAAAGTAAATGCCACCCGTAAGTTCTCGGATAATCATGATATCTAGACCAGACACGACCTCAGCCTTTAATGTTGAGGCTTCAACCAGCTGTGGGTAGAGAATAGCAGGGCGGAGATTAGCAAATAGTTCGAGTTCTGCCCGCAGTCCCAAAAGACCTCTTTCAGGTCGTAATGAATAATCCAGCGGCTCCCACTTGGGTCCACCCACCGCGCCCAGAAGAACGGAATCTGCTTGTTGGCAGATTTTCAGGGTATCGGCGGGAAAAGGGGTTCCGGAAGCGTCATAGGCAGCGCCGCCGATCAGAGCGAACTCGGTTTCAACGGAGAGCCCAAAATCATGCTTTAGGCAATCAAGCACTTTAATGGCTTCGGCAACGATTTCCGTACCTATACCGTCACCTGGTAAGACTGCGATTTTTTTGGTCATTCTTTTTCCTATCTTGCTATGTATGATCAGCTAGCCATTGCATTAAAGAGCCATGGGGCTTCTTCTTTTCGACGATCCTCATAGCTTCTTATTTCGTCGGCATGTTGTAGCGTCAATCCAATGTCATCGAGACCATTGATTAGTCGATGTTTACGTGTTGGTTCGATCTCAAATGGGATTTTCTGGCCGAATTTTGTAGTAATGGTTTGCGTTCTAAGGTCCACTTCCATTTGATAGCCAATACCCGCATTCTCCGCAAAGAGTTGATCAATGACTTTAGGATCCAGGACAATCGGAAGGATCCCATTCTTGAAGCAGTTGTTGTAGAAGATATCTGCAAAGCTCGGTGCAATAATGACCCGGAAGCCATAATCATCGAGGGCCCAAGGTGCATGCTCTCTTGAAGATCCGCAACCGAAATTCTCCCGAGTCAGAAGGATCCTTGCTCGATAGGCTGCCGGCTTATTCAGCACAAAGTCAGGATTCAGGGGGCGATTGGTGCAATCCATGTCTGGCTCGCCTCTATCGAGATAGCGCCATTCATCGAATAGATAGACACCAAAGCCGCTACGTTTGATAGATTTTAGGAATTGCTTCGGAATAATCGCATCGGTATCGACATTAGCCCGATCTAGGGATACCACTCTGGAGTTTATATATTTGAATGATTTCATGGCTTTGTGGTCCTTTTGGTCGAAGTACCGGGGTTTCTTTTAGGAGCGGAAGCTTTTTTGGGTTTGGCTGCTTGAATAGGTGATGTGTTTACATCAGCCTTTTTTTCAAGCTCTAAAGCAGTCTCTGCTTCAGCAACTAAGTTGTGAGAAGGCGCTGGAACTGATGGCAGATCCTCCAGCTTACGTATATCGACAAAATGACCGTATACCGCTGCTGCAGCGGCCATGGCCGGACTCACTAAATGTGTTCTACCGGCGTACCCCTGTCTACCTTCAAAGTTTCTATTCGAAGTTGATGCACAACGCTCACCTGGTTCCAATTTATCCGCATTCATCGCGAGACACATTGAACAGCCCGGTTCACGCCACTCGAACCCGGCGTCTAGGAAAATTTTATCCAAACCTTCCTGTTCTGCTTGAGACTTTACTGGGCCTGAGCCAGGGACAACCATGGCCAGTTTGATAGTGCTCGCAACCTTGCGGCCTTTGGCAACCTCTGCCGCGGCTCGCAAGTCCTCAATGCGTCCATTGGTGCAAGAACCTATAAATACCTTGTCGATATTTATAGCCTGAATAGGCGTTCCTGAGGTTAGACCCATGTAGTCGAGCGCTCTGATCATACCTTCACGCTTGACCAAGTCCTTTTCAAGCTCTGGTAGAGGAATGGACTCATCAATAGAGATGACCATTTCTGGTGAGGTGCCCCAGGTGACTTGAGGTTTAATGTCCGATGTCTTGATCTTCACAACAGCGTCGAAGACGGCATCAGGGTCGCTCTTTAATGATTTCCAGCTCTCGATGGCCTTTTCCAAAAGTTTTCCGGAAGGCGCTAGGGGGCGGCCTTGGACATAACGGATGGTTGAGTCGTCTACCCCAACTAAACCGGCTCGAGCACCTGCCTCAATGGCCATGTTGCAGAGAGTCATTCGTCCCTCCATGGAGAGTGAACTGACCGCTGAGCCTGCGAATTCTATGGTGTAACCGGTGCCACCAGCTGTTCCAATATTCCCAATGACAGCGAGAATGATGTCTTTTGCAGTGACCCCTGCGCCGAGCTCGCCCTCAATCTGGACCAGCATGTTCTTTGATTTACGTTGGACCAGACATTGAGTAGCAAGCGCATGCTCTACTTCGGAAGTTCCTATACCAAAAGCCAACGCCCCAAATGCGCCATGGGTTGCGGTATGGGAGTCGCCACAGACAATCGTCATTCCCGGAAGGGTGGCACCCTGCTCAGGTCCCATCACGTGGACAACACCCTGCCGATGATCGGCCATACCGAACTCGAGAATCCCGAACTCGCGGCAATTCTGTGCAAGGGTTTCAATCTGAAGTCTGGCTACTGGGTCAGCAACGCCCTCATTCCTGCCGATAGTAGGGACGTTGTGGTCAGCGGTTGCAAGGTTGGCTGAGGCTCGCCATATTTTGCGTCCACTGAGTCTCAGTCCCTCAAAGGCTTGTGGAGATGTGACTTCATGAAGTAACTGACGGTCTATGTAGATTAAAGCTGAACCATCATTTTCTGTGCAAACCACATGGGAGTCCCAAAGTTTGTCGTATAGGGTCTTGCCAGCCATAGGTTTAATCTCTCGCTTGGATTGGTAAATCTTATTTTGGTAGATAGCCTGTCTGATCGCTTGGTATGATCGATGTTGGAAATTAAGCCTTCAATCAATCAATGAGCTAGAACGGCAAACAGCCTTTCAGTAATCGAATTCATTGGGCCGATTCCGTTGATGCTTGCGAATTTAACCGACCCATGATCGGCTTTGTTTTGGTAGTAGCCGACCAAAGGCTTAGTTTGGTCATGGTAAACAGCCAATCGTTTTCGAACGGTTTCTTCGCGATCGTCATCTCTTTGAATCAGAGGTTCGCCCGTAGCATCGTCTAGGCCTTCATCCTTTGGCGGATTGAAGATCAGGTGGTAAGACCGTCCGGAAGCAGGATGAACGCGACGCCCACTCATTCTTTTCACGATTTCCTCGTCTTCTACAATGAATTCTACGACGTGATCGATCTCAATACCGAGATTAGTGAGCCCATCTGCCTGAGCGATTGTTCTTGGGAAGCCGTCAAGAAGGAAACCGTTGACGCAATCAGGCTCTTTGATCCGCTCTTTGATAAGGCCGAGGATAATCTCATCGGATACAAGAAGACCTGCATCCATAATCTTTTTGGCTTCCAGGCCGAGGGGTGTACCCTCTCTTACTGCTGCACGAAGCATATCGCCTGTAGAAATCTGGGGAATTCCAAATTTTTCGGTGATGGCTTGGGCTTGTGTTCCTTTTCCTGAGCCAGGACTCCCCAGAAGAATGACGCGCATTTGCTTCTCCAGCTTAAAAGCGTGTAATTCTGTCACAAACCGCAACCCCTGTCACAGGAGGATGAGTGGTTAGAGCTCTCGAACGAGGGCGACAGCGGTGATGTCGTCCGATTGAGCGGCTCCGTTAGCGAAGAGCTCGACCGAATCAATCACTTTTTTGACGATCTCATCTCCAGTCCGATCCTTCAGCTGATCAAGACATTGAATTAAACCATCGTTCCCATACGCTTTGTTGTCTGGGTCAAAAGCTTCTGTAATACCGTCGCTAAATAGGAATAACCGATCCCCAACATTGATATGAATCGTATTCTGAGTGTATTTAATGTCTTCACTGATGCCTAGAAGCGCCCCGTCAGTTGCGCCTATCTCCCGTGGAGACGCATTGATGTTGAAAATATAGGGGAGCAGATGCCCCCCATTGCTGTATACGAACTCACCTGTTTCAGGGGTCAAAACACCATAGAAAACAGTCACAAAGAGCATCATGGGGTTCGATGCATAGATACGTTTATTGGCTTGTTCAAGGCACTCTGCGGGCGAATCCTGTTGTTCAGCCTCGTATCTCAAAATGGTTCGGCTGATGGCCATAAAGAATGAGGCGGTGACCCCTTTGTCGGAGACATCAGCAATGAGAACCCCAATTTTTCCATCTTTAAGTGGTATGAAGTCATAAAAGTCACCCGCCAATTGTTTGGCTGGTTTCATTTTTCCACTACCAGAATAACCGCTTATTTTTGGGAAACTGGTTGGGAGAATTGCTTGTTGTAGGGCGTGCGCAACCCCCAATTCTCCTTCGATTTGTTTCTGGGCGGATTCTAGCTGATGATTCTTGTCTGCAAGCGCACTCGTCCTTTCAAGTACTTGTTTTTCAAGTGTTTCCCTCTGGTTGGTTAGTTCGTTTGCCATACCTTGGAACACAGTAGCTAGGGTTCCGACCTCATCTTGTCTCTTGCAGATAAGATCCAAATCCGTTGACTTGAAATGGCCTCTTTGAAGGGCTGTTGCTGCGTCTGTCACCGTAGTGACTGGTCCAACTACACGTCGAGTGAAACTGATAAGAGTCAACGCACCTAAAAGGAGAATGCCAAGCGTTGTGCCCGCTGTAATTAAGATCTCATTCGAGATTAGTTTGGTCAGAATAGTAGTAGGGATGTGCAATAAGATTGCACCAATAACTTCAGTACCCTCGTTGTTTTGTGAGTCACCTCTATTGGGTGCATGCTTCAGCGGATCAAAGATGGAATATTCATTATTGTGAATTTCCCTTTTGATGGGCGCCCCGATGCTGATGACGTCGTTCACAAATTCGCTGAACGTATTACCTTTCTTAATTACGTTTCTCAGATACGCTTGTTCTTGCTCGGAAATCACCTTTTCGGTTTGATTTGGAGTTTTGTCGGAAGCGAAGTTTAAGGTGTCTAGGTGTTCGTTGACGACCCAGATACGCTCAATTAAATCTACGCTGACCACACGATTTAGAAGTTCTTGAACACCAAGAGCTGTGCGGAGTGATTCGAGCAGATGGCCGTCTAGCCCAACTTGAACAATTCGCGGTTTATCTATGCCGGAAACGCCCACGTACTTAAACGGTTTTCCATCGAGTTCCCGAGGGACAACCCCTTGAATGATCAGTGCTGGTTTGCCACTTAGCAGGGGCCAGAATCGTGAGGATTGAGGATGCCTGAAAGGATCCGAGGTGAATTGAAAATCATTGATGGGCTCACTGTGAAGATAGGCTTTCCCGTGTGAGTCGGTTATCCAGATTTCTGAAAGATCATCTTGGCTAACAATGCTTCTCAATCGCTTATTGATGTCTTGTGGGGGAAGTTTGCATTGTTCCGCTACTGCCACAAATTGGGCCAGAATGTTGGCCGAAGAGGTAAGATCCCTTGAGATCATCATATCCGTTGCTTCTTCAACTGTTCCACTCATACCCGCACTCCGCGCGAGGACATTGGCGAGCACTTGCCCATCTTCCTTCGCTTGTTGGGTGACGGTGTTTTGTGAATAGAGACTCAGTCCTAGGGCAGTCACCAAAATGGAAACGGCAAGCAGGGGTAAGACAGCCCATAGTAAACGCGTGAGTAGTTTCATCTTGTGGGGGGGTACGCTTTAACGCTTCCTCTGTTCGAGGTCTCTTTAAACATAAGTTTTCACCTCTATGCCTAGATCCGAAATTGCTTGAGAAACCTGATCGAACCATTTGGGCGGCAATGAGGTCAAGCGATTTCCTTCTGGTTGCATAGAAGGTCTCGCAATTCCATATAAGAGGACGCCTTGAAATTTTGTTTCTGATGCCTTCAGTTCATGAAGAAAGTCGAGATATGCTTTAAGTTCTTCGGGTGAAGGTGGCGCATTATCTATGCTGAAAAAGCAGGTTTGGATCCACGTTTTACATAGACGAGCGGACGTTTTGATATGTTGACGTATTTTCGAAGGCCTCAGATGGACGCCATTGATGGTTCGAATCCCAGCCTCTAAAGCACTGTCACATTTGACCCATACTTCTCCGCCAAGACGAGACCATTCAGAAAGGCTTTGTTGAATCCTTTTGCTCGTCATATGGCTGCCATTAGTGATTAGAACCATTTTGATGGTTCCCAGCAGATCAAACTCGATCAAGACCTTGCTAATGCTCTGTATCACCTCTGGAAACTGGGGTGAAGATGTCGGCTCACCATTGCCAGAAATGGCGATATCCATGATCTGTGATTGGTCGTCTGAAACCTCGAATTGTTTGGCAAAACTGCCATCTCTAATGCTGAGCAACAGGCGCCGCAGTTCAGATTCTAGGATCACGAGATCGATATTAGGACCGTTCCCCCTTCGAAGGTTTGGAACTTGGCAATAGATGCAGCTCCAGTTGCAGGCATTGTTTGGATTTAGGTTGATGCCGATTGAAAGACCTAATGACCGTCTCGATAACACGGGATATACGTAGGTCATCCCGGCTTTGTCCCGGCTATGGTCATGGGTGCTTAATCCTGACACGTTTTAATGAGCCTCATCCCAGTTCTTACCAGCCCCGATTTCCACTAATAGAGGCACAGAAAGTTGAGAGGCTTGGGTCATGTGGAGACGAATCTCTTTGATGGCTTCCTGCGTAAATTTATCGAGAACCTCAAAGACCAATTCGTCATGAACCTGCATGATCATCTTAACTGGAGCACCTGAGCTTTCAATCCACTGATCCACGCGGATCATGGCTAATTTTATGATATCGGCAGCGGTCCCTTGCATAGGTGCATTAATGGCTGTCCGCTCTGCGTACTGACGAAGTTGTGGATTCCGCGAGCGAATATCAGGTACATATAGTCGTCTTCCCATCAGCGTTTCTACATACCCTTTTTCTCTGGCTGATTCCCGAGTAAGGTCCATAAAGCGTTTGACCGAAGGATATCGCTCGAAATAAGTGTCGATATAAGTTTGAGCCGTTGATCGATCAATCCCTAATTGTTTGGCCAGTCCAAATGCTGACATGCCATAGATCAAACCAAAATTAATGGCTTTAGCTGATCGTCGCTGATCGGATGTAATTTCTTCTTGGGGTATACCAAAAATTTCCGCTGCGGTATGGGTATGGACGTCTGCGTTATCCTTAAAGGCCTCCAGGAGGGTTGTATCACCTGAAAAATGAGCCATGATTCTGAGCTCAATTTGAGAGTAGTCCGCCGCGACAATCGTATGTTCTATAGGAGCAATAAATGCCTGACGAATTCTTCGGCCTTCTGAAGTTCTGATAGGGATGTTCTGGAGATTTGGGTCTGAAGATGAAAGGCGTCCCGTTGCCGTGACGGCTTGATGATAGGACGTATGTACCCTTCCTGAAGAGGCATTGATCTGCTTAGGTAGTTTTTCCGTATAGGTAGATCGGAGTTTAGCCAAGGATCGATATTCTAAGATGAGCCGCGGTAATTCGAAGGTTTCTGCTAGTTCCGCCAAGACGGATTCATCTGTGGAGGGCTGTCCTGTAGGTGTTTTCTTAATGACGGGTAGGCCTTGGCTCTCGTAAAGAATTTTTTGAATCTGTTTGGGCGATGAGAGATTGAACGGAGTTCCTGCAGAGTGGTGCGCCTCCGACTCAATATGTTTCATGCGAATCCCCAGTTCTTGGCTTTGCTCAGCCAGCATGAACACATCTACTAAGACACCATTTCGCTCTACTTTTGCTAAAACTTTGATTAGAGGTAGTTCTAGAGCGCTATACACAGATGACAACAAAGGATCTATTTCTAGCTTCGGCCAAATCTTTTGGTGCAAACGCAGCGTAACGTCAGCGTCCTCTGCGGCGTATTGTGCCGCTATGCCGATTTCAACTTCTTCAAAACCAATTTGTTTGGCGCCTTTTCCGGCTACGTCTTCAAAATGAATGGTTTTATAGCCAAGATAATACTCAGCTAAAGAGTCCATATCATGTCTTGAGGCTGTGCTGTTATATACGTAAGACTCCAGCATCGTATCGTGACTGATGCCATTAAGTTCTATGCCATGATTGGCGAGAACGTGTAAGTCATACTTCAGATTCTGTCCGAGTTTTCCCGGCAGGCTGCTTTCAAGAATGGGCCTTAATTTCTCTAGGGTTTTAGATTGATCCAATTGTGGTGGAGCCCCTGGATATCGGTGCGAGAAAGGGATGTAGGCGGCCTCATAATTATGAACGGAAAACGAAATGCCTACTATTTCCGCTTTCAAGTAATCAAGGCTTGTCGTTTCAGTGTCAAAACTAATCAATGAGGATGCCTGAAGTTTTGTAACCCACCTTTCCAAGTCTTCCTCTGTCAAGATGGTTTCATAGTGAGTCATCACTCTGCTATCCGTATCCTCGGTCAGAGTATGTAAGGAACGACTGGATTCTTGGCTATTCTCGAGTTGCCGCAGCCAGGAGTTAAATTCCAACCGTTTTAAAAGCGCGCTCAAGTCTTCGATTTTAGGAGGCTTCTGATTGAGCTCTTCGGGAGTCAGGTCGAGGGTAAGGTCACAACGTATTGTGGCTAATTGCCGTGATAGTGGGATTTGGTCAATGGACGCTCTTAGGTATTCGCCGATCTTTCCTGGTATTTCTTCAGACCTTTTGATGAGCTCATCAAGAGATCCATAGTCCTGAAGCCACTTAGCAGCGGTTTTGGGTCCTACTTTCTGAACACCTGGAATATTGTCGGATGCATCGCCGACGAGTGCTAAATAATCCACTATTCTTTCAGGTGGCACGCCAAACTTTGCTATGACCCCTTCCCGATCGAGACGGGAGTCGAACATGGTGTTTTCGAGCGTTATTTTCTCGCAAACCAATTGAGCCATATCCTTGTCGCCGGTTGAAATGACGACCTGATAGTCTCTTGCTGCAGCCTGAATGGCTAGGGTGCCAATGACATCATCGGCCTCAACGCCACTCTCCATTAGAATGGGGAGGCCTAACGCCTTGATGACATCGTGTAGTGGGGCAATTTGTGATCTTAGATCATCTGGCATGCTCGGGCGATTTGCTTTATAGGCTTCATAAAGGTCATCCCGAAACGTTCGGCCAGGAGCGTCGAAAATGACTCCGATGTGCGCGTCAGGATATTTAGATATCAGTTTCCTCAGCATGTTGCTAACGCCGAGAATGGCGCCAGTAGGTTCTCCGCGAGAGTTGATTAATGGCGGCAGCGCATGAAAGGCTCTGTATAGGAATGAGGAGCCGTCGACGAGGATAAGGCTTTTAATCTGTTGGTAGGTCATTGGCCTGAGGTTTTAATGTATTGGGTTGTATTTTAACAGTGAGTTGACTGGGGGCTGGCCTTCGCTTCTTGCCGGTAATCGGTCCGAGTGTAAAATAGGCCAACATTCGATTCCTTCAACCATGTTGCTAACACATGAAAGAGGACGGAAGGAAATTCTGAACGACCCGGTTCCCTATTGGAGGGCCGGGATAAAATTATATAGTGAGCCTTAACACCATGAATCAAAACTGGATTGCCCCCTCCATTCTTTCTGCCGATTTTGCCCGTCTTGGTGAGGAAGTTGTCAATGTCCTAACCTCCGGGGCAGACGTTGTTCACTTCGATGTGATGGACAACCATTATGTGCCAAATCTAACCATAGGTCCTCTTGTATGTGAGGCGCTTCGTAAGCATGGGGTTACCGCTCCTATTGATGTTCATTTGATGGTTAAGCCCGTGGATAGAATCATCCCAGACTTCGCTAAAGCAGGTGCTAGTTACATTACTTTCCACCCCGAAGCATCCGAGCACGTCGATCGTACCTTAGGACTTATCCGTGATTCTGGCTGTAAAGCCGGCTTGGTCTTTAATCCTGCCACCCCTTTGGACGTACTCGAATACACCTTAGAAAAGGTCGATATGATCCTTCTGATGTCCGTGAATCCAGGTTTTGGCGGGCAGAAGTTCATTCCATACGTACTTGAAAAGGCCAGAAAAGTAAGTCAAATCATCAAAGCCTCAGGGCGTGATATCAGATTAGAAATCGATGGTGGGGTAGGGCCCGGAAACATTCGTGAGATTGCGGAGGCGGGTGTAGATACTTTCGTAGCGGGGTCTGCAGTATTTGGAGCGGCCAAAACTTCTGATCCGAATCACTACGACAGCATCATCAAGGCGCTTCGCGATGAGTTAGCCCAGGCAAAATCACCACAGCAAAAATCTGGATCATGCTGCCACGGAAGCCACGATTAATTGCATTTGATCTAGATGGGACGCTACTGGATAGCGCTCCAGATATCGCTCATGCCCTAGATGCAACCCTTCTCCAACTAGGGCGTCCTGCGGTTGGAGAAGATCAAATTCGGCTTTGGATTGGACACGGGGCGTCAATGCTCGTCTCTCGTGGCCTATCAGGCGAAATGTGGCCTAACAGTGAGCCTCAATGTTTGGCAGCGGCAGTCAAGATATTTATGGCTGTCTATGAATCCAATCTTTGTGTTAGAGGACGACTTTATCCAGGTGTTGAAAGCACTCTGAACACATTGAAGGAAGAGGGTTTTTTGATGGCGTGCATTACTAACAAGCCATCCAAACTGACCCGGCCGCTTTTGAAGTTGCTCAATTTGGAGCGGTTCTTCGAGTTTGTTGGGGCTGGAGATGATTTTCAGAGGCCTAAACCGGATCCAGAGCCTTTGCTCAGTGTGGCCAGTCATTTTAATGTGCAACCAAGCGACTGTCTCATGGTTGGGGACTCTTCTGCAGATGCGCAGGCAGCGCATGCTGCGGGTTTCATGTTTGCCTGCGTGGCTTACGGTTATCACGGTGAAAATCCAGTTGATGTTTTAGGTGCGGATGTGATCCTCGATTCATTTGGCCAGTTGGATGCGCTCTCACTCGCCTGCAGTTAACGTAACGTAATAGGTGCGTTTTTTTGCAATTTTTGGAATTCACTGCCCACTATAGAGATGATGAAGGTATCCTAAATGTCCCCAGAAGAGTTCCAGTTATACGCTGAGCAAGGTTTCAATCGCATTCCAGTAACGCGAGAGGTGCTTGCGGATCTTGATACCCCGCTCAGTGCCTATTTGAAGTTGGCCGATGAGCCTTATTCCTATCTATTTGAGTCCATTCATGGCGGCGAGCAGTGGGGTAGATACTCTATTATCGGACTTCCATGCCGAACGGTCATCAGTGTTCGGGGACTTGAGATTTCGATAGAAAGAGACGGAACACTGGATGAAGTTATTACTGTTGAAGATCCTCTGGAATGGATTAGAGACTTTGCAGCCTGCTATCGGGTGCCTGATATAGAAGGATTGCCTCGTTTCTCTGGAGGCTTAGTTGGTTACTTTGGTTATGAAACCATTCATTACATTGAACCCCAACTTCTCAATGAAAAGCCCGATCCCATAGGCGCTCCAGATATTGTTTTAATGGTTTCAGAGGATGTTTTGGTCTTCGACAACCTCAAAGGTCGGCTCTTGGTGATTACTCATGCAGACCCATCTGAGCCTGAAGCGCTGGACAGAGCGGAAAGTCATCTTTTGGATATTGTTCGAAGTTTGAGGCAAAACAAAATCAGACAACGTACTGTTCCTCAGCCTCGTAATGTTGATGAAACGGATTTTATTTCCGGTTTCACCCAGAAGGGATTTGAAGACGGTGTTTCCAGCATCAAGGAGTATATTGTTGAAGGCGATGTGATGCAGGTCGTCTTGTCTCAGAGAATGACGATTCCTTTTCACGCATCCGCTCTTGACCTTTATCGGGCATTAAGATGCCTTAATCCCTCTCCTTACATGTTCCAGCTCAATCTGGGTGATCTCCAGATTGTAGGCTCATCTCCAGAGATTCTCGTTAGACTCGAGGATAATACCGTGACAGTAAGGCCTATCGCAGGCACACGGAGAAGAGGTAAAACGATCGAAGAAGATCAGGCCCTTGAGAGAGAGTTACTCGCCGATCCAAAGGAAATTGCCGAGCATCTAATGCTTATTGATTTAGGTAGGAATGATGCAGGAAGAGTTTCAGAGACAGGATCTGTTAGGCTTACAGATAAGATGATCATCGAGCGTTATTCCCACGTTATGCATATTGTCTCTAATGTGACGGGCCGGCTTATTCCAGGTAATGATGCGTTTGATGTTTTAAGGGCAACCTTTCCTGCTGGAACGGTCAGTGGTGCCCCTAAAGTCAGGGCCATGGAGATCATCGCTGAACTTGAGCCTGTTAAGAGGGGTATTTACTCAGGTGCTGTTGGATATATTGGATGGTCAGGTAATCTCGATACGGCCATTGCGATCAGGACAGCTGTAATAAAGGATGGCCTTCTGCACATTCAGGCGGGCGCAGGTGTTGTCCATGATTCTGTTCCCACGAGTGAGTGGGAGGAAACCTTGAATAAAGGAAGGGCGGTATTTAGAGCCGTGACCATGGCTGAATCTGGCTTGGATCAGATATAACTTAGTTTCTTGAGGCGCCCGATCCTAATGTCATTCAGTCCGCGTCTTAGCCTTTCTAACTTATCTTTGACTAGGGGTATTTATCTTCTTATTGGTTTAATTGTATGGATAACCTTGGTTTCTGGTTGTAGCCAACCGATAGGGATCACCCGAGTTACTCCAGAAGAGTCCTACAGGATTTCGACTACAAGCCCGCTTACGGAAGAATCCGGTCTTAGTAATGACGCTACATCTGTTCTATTCCGATCGAATCTTCACGAAGACTATGAGCGTGATCCGAAACTAGCCATTTCGAAGCTCCATAAAATCGCCTTAAAAGATGACCGGAGAGACATCTTATTTGCTTTAGCAGAGCTTAGCTACGCCTTGGCTTCAACATTACCTGAAGAGGATAGTGGGTCAAGCCAAAAGCTTCTGGCCAGAGATGTCTATCTTGAGTCGGCCGTTTATGCATATTTGTATTTATTGGCAGAAGGTAAAGAGCCTTTGCCGAGCCCTTTCGATAATCGATTCAGAGAAGCCTGCGAGTTATATAACCGTTCTTTGGCTCACGCGCTGAAGCTAGGCGCTGATGATCGCGTAAGTTTCCTTGAGGGAGCCCGAAGTGTTCAAGGCTCAGTGCTCAAAATCCAGGCTGATACCAGCCTATTGGGACGGCCCCTCTCAGATTTTGAATCATTTCACCCCGCGGATGCTTATGATGTTTATGGCTTTACCGTGCGGAATCGCTCTCCGGGGCTCGGGCTCCCGATCATCGGTGTAACAAGGCGTTCTTCATCTGCACCGAACGGTGGTGCTTTGCCTATCACCGTATTTTTTAGAGTCAACGGAAGTCTGGCAGAGATCGATGCAGGGAAAGCGAATGCCCGTCTAGAGCTCTATTCTTCTTACGAGGATAGAGATGTTGAGGTGAATGGTCAGCAGATACCGCTTCAAACAGATACGACTACGCCCCTAGCTTATCGGCTTAATGATGCTGAACTCTGGAAGGCTGGGCTAAGGCGATTTATATCGGGTGAACCTGTTAGCAATCATATGCTTTTCATTCAACCCTATCAGACAGGGAAAATCCCTGTCGTTTTAGTTCACGGTACTGGAAGCAGTCCTGTTTGGTGGGCGGAGATGGTGAATACACTTAGAAGTGATCCCATCGTCAGAGAACGTTTCCAGTTCTGGTTCTACGAATATACCAGTAACATACCAATCGTGTCGTCCGGAGGAGACTTGAGGGACACTTTGACTGATATGGTCAACCACTTAGATCCAAAGCATCAGGATGACGCTCTAAGTAAGATGGTCGTCATTGGTCATAGTCAAGGTGGTCTGCTGACCAATCTCACGGCTGTAGATCCTGGTGATCGGTTATGGCGATCTATTAGTGACAGGCCTATAGATTCCATAGATGTAGACCCTTTTATCTATAAGCAGTTAAAGCGAAATCTTTTCTTCAGTCATCTACCTTTTGTGAAAAGAGTGATCTACATCTCTACCCCCCACAGAGGAAGCTTTCTGACCACGAGTTGGGTCCGTAATCTGGCTAGTAGGATACTGACGCTACCTGGCGATTTGCTTGCGGGCAGTAAGCAAAAGTTTGCTCAGTTAGCGGGTCAGTTGAAATTACCGGAAGAGATACGTGAAAAGATGCCAACAAGTATTGATGGGATGTCACCGAGTAATCCAATCTTGAAAGCACTGGTTGATGAGCCGTTGGCAAAGGGTATACGGGCTCACTCAATAATCGCGGTGCTACCCGACATGGATGTGAAGACGGGTAATGATGGGGTGGTTGAGTACTCAAGCGCCCATATTAGTGCGGTTGATTCCGAATTTGTTGTCCGTACTGGACACTCCGCTCAAGGGCATCCTTTGACGATTGAGGAGGTCAGGCGGATACTCCATGTGCATTTAGAGGGGCAGTGATCGAGTTGTTATCTATGGCTCTGTCACGTTAAGTTTGGATTAAGTGATTTTTAATCTGCTCAGTGGTACTGAATCAGTCAGTAAACCGGCGCTAAGATACAAAAAATAAGAAGAAGCTTTTTCCAGAAAACGACTTTAAAAATAGATGACGACAACAAGCTTGAGCTTTTCGACCTGAGGGGATTAAATCTCATTCAATTTTTACAAAAGGCCAGACTCAATCAACATATGAGGGGATTTTCTATTAGAGAGATCTGGAGTGTTTCGAGAATCAAATCATTGTAGTTGACCGTTTAGTCGAACAGATCGCCTTGGGTGACGGGTTCTATGTGGAAGGAAACCAGAGATATTTGCTTAGGGCTATTCACCTGCGCGCCGTTGAGAATAGAGACCGCAGTATGGGGATGCTGTAGGTAGATAGTAAGCTTCATAGAAATGGTATTTGTGGCTTGATTCTGAATGCCGCTGAAGCCTATGCCTCATTAGTAAAGCTTCATCTCTTATCCCTTCTGGTTAATCCCAAAATAACGGTTATTGAAGGTTCCAACGCAACACCAAGAGCTTGGTTGCAGGATTATCTTCGATGACTTGGTCGTGCTCAAAATGCTGGATAGCGAGAGTGGCATGCAAAGTGAGACTTATTCTGAATGGCTCTCATAAGTAATCCATTGGAATCAAGCTATTTCATGACTTAGATCAATATCTTTCTTTTTGCTTTGCGGTACAAATACTCAGGCATCATGATCTTTCATGCCTTAGCAGACCTTGATATCCACGCTCCAAGATTCAATTTGGTGCGTGGTTTTTTTGGGTTTATTTCTTGAAATAGTCTAAGTCTGGGTATCAGGGCTACTCCATTAGTTTTCTTATGCCGTTGGTCCCATTGAGGCGAAACTTATCGTGCATGTTCATTGTAAAAGCAACATAGAGTTGTATCGTAAGTTTCATGTAAAGACCGAAATAATTTTTGCTTTAGCCGATTATTCTGAAGGATGATGGGCTTGGCGTGAGGTCATAGATCACGTCTTCCTTGAATCTATCCAATGATTTCCGCTTTCCAGATTCAATCTCGGCGTATACGATTCACCGCTGGGTCGATCCTCTGTTCCAATTGCTTCATCGTTAAGTCCAGAAAGCTTAGTTTGCTCTTATTCGTGGTCTGCTTGACTTCAAATCATTCAAAACGATTGACCCTGTATCACTGGGCAAAAGATCACTTGTCCCAATCAGGCTTCAGATCCAAAGTTCGCTATTCATGGCTAGTCATGTGCGTCCTAAGTTTCTGGCTGATGGCTCAGCCAAGCTGGTCAAAGGCTGATACACCTATTGTCCTCATGATCTCTGGTGTTAATGAGGCACAGGAAAAGAATATCAAAGCCACTCTGATGATCGCGCATCAGACTTCTAGTGCAAAGAAGACGGCCATTGATCTTGCCGCAAGCCGAGCCATTGATGAACTGGGTGGGGCGCTACAGCCTTTTGGTTACTTTAGTCCTGAGATTACCTCGAGTTCAATTGTTCGTAAGGATGATAATTGGTGGGTGAGTTTTGCCATCAATCCGGGACCAGCGATGCGGATATCTTCTTTGGATATTAAGCTTCTAGGGGCGGCTGAACATGAACCTCCACTCCAGCAGCTAGTCCATAATTTCCCATTGAAAGCGGGTGATGTTTTAGATCAGGTGTCTTATGAAAGAGGAAGAGATGCCTTGCTGCACAAAGCCTCTGAGATGGGTCTCTTTGACGCCCATTTCTCACTTCATGAGGTCACAGTGGATCTCGACACCAATAAGGCCCAGATCCATTTAACTCTAGATTCGGGGCAGAGGTATCGGTTTGGTGTGCTCAGCTTTTCAGAAACCCCATTGAGTAAGGAGCTTCTCGATCGTTTCGTGCGCTTCAAGGCGGACGATCCTTATGATGAAACGGCGGTAGTCAAAACACAGAAAAGCCTGCTCAACAGCGGCTTCTTTAACAAGGCTGACATTACACCGAAACTGGATAAGGCGGTGGATAGTCGCGTACCCATGTCGGCTGATTTGGAAATGGCACCTCAGAATCGCTTCGATCTAGGTGGGGGGTACGGCACGGATACCGGACCTCGATTGAGTGCCGGGTATCGTAATCGTTACATCAATAGTTATGGACATGGCTTTCAAGCCAGCGCAAAGGTTTCCCAGATATGGAATCAGGTCGATGCAGCCTACATCATCCCTCTTCAAGATCCAGAGCGCGATCAATTTGCTATTACCTCTAAATTGGGCATAGAAGATACCGTTGCCGGTTGGGCTTCGGTGATTCGTGGAGGGTTACGTCACTCAACGTCTGTATGGGATTTGCGAGAAACTTTATCAGTAGATTTTCTTCGCGAGACATTCAATATAGGAACAGGCAATCAAACGACAGATCTACTTATTCCGAGCGCAAATTACAGTTGGGTTCACTCGGATGATGCAATTTTCCCGCGTGAGGGTGTTCGAATTGATGGCAATCTGGCTGGAAGCGTCCAAGGAGTGGGCTCTCAACTGTCCTTTCTAAGGGCCTTATTCTCAGGACGAGGTATTTATACCTTTCTCAATGAAAATAGCGTCATTGCCCGCGGCCAAATTGGTCAAATGGTCACCAGCAACTTTGATCAGATGCCCATTACCGAACGATTCTATACAGGAGGCGCGTCAACTGTTCGCGGCTATAGGCTGTTCGAAATCAGTCCACTGAACGCTCAGGGAAAAAGAACAGGCGGAACGCATATGGTGGTTGCAAGTCTCGAGTACGATCGCCATTTATTTGGTGATTGGGGTTTTGCTGTCTTCTCGGATATGGGTTACATCGGTAATGATTTCAGTGGCCCCTTGAATACAGGAGTTGGTGCAGGGGCAAGATGGCACTCCCCTGTTGGACCTGTTCGACTGGATGTTGGATTTCCATTACAAAAGGCCCTAGATCCAGTCCAAGTCTATTTAATTCTAGGTCCAGACTTATGAGGATACGAGCAGCAAGCCTTGTAAAAATGGTTTCTGGCCTTCTCGTAATTTGTTCCATTATCTCCTATTGGCTATTTGCAACACATGCAGGGACTCAGTGGGGGTTTCTATGTGCTCAGAAATCGATTTCAGGTTTTGAAGTAGAGCGGATTGAAGGGAGTGTCTTAAATAAACTCCATGTGACAGGAGTGAAAGTTTCCGCACCTGACTTCCGTCTTCATTTAGATCAGTTAGACTCAGATATTGATCCTAGCACCCTTTTAAAAGGGATTTTACATATTCGTTCTTTGAAGCTTCAAGGTATTGCGTTTACGAGGCTTAAAGACACAAAGAAAACAACGTCACATCAGTGGCTTCCTATAAAACTAGTCTTTGATGAAATTGATCTTCAGAATGCTCAAATTCAAAGTAACACTGCTGATGATCCATGGTTCATCAATCGTTTATTCGGCTCTCTTCAGGTCTCTAAAAGCGAAGTGGTTATACCAAGTCTTGAGCTTAATATGCCAAGCTTCGCCTCAATCCTCAAAGGTCACTTGAACCTAAATAATCTGGGCGCTATTGACTTCATTTGGAAATGGAGATGGCAATCGCCCAATCAGACGTCTGTGGAAGGCGAAGCTCGGGCCGTTGGAAACCTCAATGAATTGGTTTTAACTCATTTTTTAAAGTCACCCTCTGCAGCAGAGTTGACAGCGGTGATACACAAACCACTGGATCAGCTTTCATGGCAGGCGACATTGGATTTAGATTCACTGGATCCAAGCTCTTTTAGTTCTTACTGGCCTTCGGGCAAAGTTGCTTTCCATATCGAGGGCAACGGTTCAGGTACAAATGTTCATCTTGAAGGATTGAGTCACTTTAAGACCCCTAAGAACCGTTTACTTGAGGGGGCCTTCAATATTGACTATCTTCATCCTGGGCAATGGGTGATTCAAGAGTTGTCACTTAAAGACCCTAAATCAGCTGCAGCTTTAAACTTAGAGGGCAAAACATATTGGCAAGGGAATGACTCATCCATGGACCTTTTAGCTCATTGGAGTCAATTGCAGTGGCCCTTGAATGAAGCCCCCAAATGGCAAAGCTCGAAGGGGCAGATGTCGATTAAGGGGTTGATGTCTGATTTTCAATTGGAGGGACGAGGGATAGTAAATGACAGCCCTATCGATCTCAACGGTCAATTCAGCCTGAAGGATAAAGAGTTATTCATCCACCTTTTGGAGTTAAAGGGGGATGGGCTTGATGCCGTTGTGGAAGGGAGCTATGGGACTTCTGTAAATCTTGGTTGGCGTATACGTTCGGACCAGTTAGCTAAATGGCTGCCTAATTCTAAGGGAATGGTTGAGACTCACGGTCAGATCCAAGGTGAGGTGGGTCATCGTAAAACCACTCTATCATTGGCAGCGAAAGATTTTTCGTTTCTTGACGTTGTGGCTAAAACATTCAAATTAGAGACGCAGATTAACTCCGGGCCCGAGCCCTCTGAGATCCAGGTGGAGTCCTCAGGCTTTCGCTACAACACAACAAATATCGATCGATTATCAATCAGGTTTCTGGGTGTCTTAAGCGAGTCTGACGATCAGATTAAGGTCAAAATGGATCAGCCCATCCACGCCAAGCTAAGCGCGAGCAATATTGGTTTTAAAAACACGAAGCTCCTTGGTTTGGAATCAGAGCTAGAGATGGAGGGTTCTTTGGACTCACCTTTGAGGTTTTCCCTTAAAGCGCCTGGGATTCATATAAATGGTGGCTATATGGATTTTCTGGCATCAGCTACGGGTACTAGACGGGCCCATCAAGTATCTGTCCTGCTTACCGGCCATATTAATAGGAAAACAGCCGATCATCCTCGAGTTTTGGACGTGCTTGCCAAGGGGCGCTTGGAGGGCAATACATGGTTGGGGCAGATCACGAAGATAAAGGCCAATTTGATGGCGGATGAGCCATGGACAACCCATCAAGAATCGACCCTTAAAATAGGGGAAGGTCACATAGACCTTGCTCGGTTGTGTCTAGAGAAAAAGGCTGCAACGCTCTGCTTGAAAGTAAATGTCATGCCAAACGGAGATATTCAACTAGACAGCCAAATACGAAAGTTGGTGCTGAGTGAACTTCAGATGTTCACGCCGACATCGCATGTGATCGAAGGCGAAATGAATCTAGACACTTCTTTCAAAATTCGAAATTCGCTGGTTGATGAAGGGACCTTGGATCTGAATGTCATTGGAGCCAAGTTAAAACAAAAGGTCTTCAATTCCAGGAAAGAATTAGATCTAGGTCCAATGAGTATTCAAGCACTTATCCAGAGGAAGGGTGGGCAATTTACTATCCTGGCAGACCAGAATGATTTTGCGCCTCTGAGAGCCACTTTCGTTTTGGATGCACCGATAGATCTAAGTCATCCCGGATCTCTGCCTCTGAGAGGTGATGCTCGGATCGCTATTCCTGATCTGAGCAAATTAAGTCCTTGGGTTAATGATGCTGTCAGTCTTGAAGGGCAAGGAGATTTAGTACTTCGTTTGTTGGGCACTGTAAAACGCCCTAATATCGAGGTGGACAGCAACCTCTCGAATGGATTCATGTCTGTGCCAAAACTAGGTATCGAGGTCAAGAATGTCTTCGCACAGTTACATTCAGTCAATGAAAACGATATTACATTAAGTGCGAAAGGACGTTCGGGTGGTGGTGAAATTCATTTGGATGGTAAGGCCTCTTTGAATCAAGAGGGCCATCCTGGGCTCTCGATAGCCATCCAAGGTAATCGATTCCTAGCCATGAATACTCAAGACGTTAAGATCTTAATTTCTCCTGAGCTAACGCTAGAGTCACACGATAATGTCAATGTTCTAAAGGGTGATATAAACGTTCCTGAGGCCCTCCTTCATGTTGAGGACCAAACGAAGAAGATTAAGCCATCGCGTGATGTGGTAATTCTCAATCAGGATCATGCAACTGAGAGGGTTAGTGGTTTTCCGGTTGAGGCGCATGTCAATCTTTCAATTGGCGATAAGGTAAAGCTAACGGGGCCTAATTATGATGCGGATGTATCCGGACATTTAAATATTAGCCAATTGCCAGATCAAAAGGCTTTCGGAACAGGAGAGATTCGTTTGGATCATGGCCATTACTCTTTGTATGGCGTTACATTAGATGTTGATGGTGGACGTATCTACTATGCTAATACGCTGATAGATAATCCGAATCTTGATGTTCAAGCGACTCGAAAATCTGATGATGTTTTGGTCGGTGCCAAAGTCTTGGGGACGCTCAGTCAACCGAGTGTTTCCCTCTTCTCTAATAAGCCCATGTCGCAGACAGATATGATGCGCTATCTTGTGATGGGTAGCGCATCTGATGGCCTTAGTCAGACCGAGACACCTAAGCTGATGTCAGCAGCGAGTGGTGTCGGTGGTGCTGCTGGTGGATTGGTGGCGAAAGAACTCGCCAAGAGTCTTGGTCTCGGAGGATTTGTAGATATCAGTGTCAAGAACTCATTAAGCTCTGGGGGTGTATCACAGGGTTTTGGTGCTGGTACTACTTGGGATAGTGCTCAAAGTACAGCGCTCTTTTTGGGTAAGTATCTGACCCCGAAGCTCTATGCTCAATACGGCATGGGCTTGGTGCAAAATAACTACGTGTTCCGGCTTAGGTACGATTTGACCCAGCGTTGGAAGCTTCAAACCGAAACTGGTCAATACAGTAGTGGCGACCTGCTTTTTCAGTGGGAACACTAGCTTTTCAGCGATCCAATCCAGATCAGAATTTGTTATGAGCCTCAAGGTTGACTATATGGCGGGGCCGGTGGGTTTTCACATGAGGATGTTAGGAAATAATAGTCAAACGATATTTGCCAACATGAGGGGCGCAATTGCTTATAGATTTAACTAAAAGGCAACATCGGAATGGGAAAGTATGGACGGGTGGAGCCAATTTTAATATTTATAAGATCGGAATGCTCAATCTGAACATGGGGGGTATTCATCTCCTTCTGGGTTCTTCAAAAGGCAAAGCTACCTTGCGCATCATGAGACGCCCGAGTGAAGAAATCGGCCCAGATAAATCCCTGCTCTTTACTGGTGAACAAAGCTTACGTGTTGGGGGTTGACTGAAGTGGAAGGAAGCAAACGTGCTAAAGCTTTATGTTCTGAGTAACTAATTTCAGGGGGGTACAAAATAGCAAAAAGACAGATTGAGGATTTCAGTCTTCCATGATCTCATTGATTTGATTGGTCGGGGTGACAGGATTCGAACCTGCGACCCCCTGCACCCCATGCAGGTGCGCTACCAGGCTGCGCCACACCCCGAAACAAGCACTATAGCCTCTTTGGGCGCTAGAAGTAAAGGGTGTAATCCGTGATAATCTGAGGTTGCGTGGCATATAGGTCTTTGTTTTCGCCTACCTGATTGGAATTACTTGTTGTCTAAGAAACTCGAGCGTCTTTTCCCCCCTCCTTACGGCTCAGTAGATCTTGCTGGGCTTTACCTCGGGCTTGATCTTCATTTGAGGGGTACCCGAGGTACGCCTTTTGTTTATGCCAACTTCCTAAGCAGTTTGGATGGCCGCATAGCGCTTGAAGATGATGAGGGGCTGGCTTATCTGCCAAAACAGTTAACAACCTCTGACGATTTTAGATTGTTTCTTGAGTTGCACTGCCAAACAGACTGTTTAATTACTCACGGCGGATACCTGAGAGCCTTACATGAGGGTCGTCTTGGAAATATCTTACAGGTTGGAAGGCATGATCTGGGTCCTGATTTGAATGAATGGAGGCTAAAAAAAGGGCTCAAGCCCCAGCCAGATATTGTTATAGCGAGTGCGAGTCTTAATTTCCCAATGCATGAATCAATAGCCCATCATCATCAGCGCTGCTTAATAGCCACGGGAAGTGAGGCGGATCCCAAAAAAATCCAATTCTGGGAAAACCAAGGTTACGAAGTGATTTCTGCGGGTGAAGGACGAATGGTTGAGGGGAAAGCGCTAATAAACGCCTTATCCGAGAGAGGGTATCGAACCCCCTATTTGATCGCTGGTCCAGAAATGCTTGACAGTATGGTCAGGGAAGGCCAGCTTAGAGCTTTATTTCAAACGGTATCGCTCCAGTTGATGGGAGGCAAATCTTTTAGAACCTTAACGCAGGGGCCTATTCTGGGGTCAGTTGGACATATGAATCTGGAATCTTTGTATTACGATCAGGGGCTTGATGCAAATACGGTCAAGCAACTGTTCGCCTGTTTTTCGCGCGCAGAGTGAATTTATGATAGATCCGTCAACGTTGGCCGCGATTCCAGTTAAGGCTGTATATCCTGTAGCGCTAGTGACTGGTGGAGCTCGCAGAATTGGCGCTTCAATTGTTGGCTGCCTTCATGCTCAAGGATTTAACGTGGTAATTCATTGCCAGCGGTCCATTAAAGAGGCTAAAGCCTTGGCCGCAGAGCTGAATCGGAAGCGTCAAAATTCAGTTCAAGTGCTTGAGGCCAATCTATCGGAAATGAACGATTTTAGTAGCCTAATCCAACGTGTTATGGGTTTTTGGGGAAGGTTGGACGCTCTTGTAAATAACGCATCCACCTTTTATCCGACCCCCGTTCCAACGGTCACACCAGCCCAATGGGATGAGCTCTTTGCCTGTAATCTGAAGGCACCATTTTTCCTAATTAAGGCGGCTGCCCCGTATTTGAAGGATCAAGCTGGTTCAGTCATTAATGTTCTCGATATTTATGCTGAAAGACCGCTTAAAGACTATCCTCTTTACTCGGTCACAAAGTCAGGGCTATTGGCTTTAACAAAAGCTATGGCGATTGAGCTGGCTCCAGACATAAGAGTCAATGGTGTATCACCCGGTGCTATTCTTTGGCCGGAGACTGATTCAGCATTATCGAAGCAGAATGTTCTCTCTAAGGTGGCTCTAGGCCGGTTGGGTGAGGTTGATGACATAGCCAAGACGGTTCTCTTTCTTTTGAGCTCGGCTCCTTATGTTACGGGCCAAGTCATCGCCGTTGATGGTGGAAGGAGTTTATCAATCTGAAGATGGTCCTTTAGTCTTGTCTCGGCTCTTGTATTCGGACCAAAGTTCTCGGTATGTCTTGCCAATGATTGGGTGACGGTTATTGGGGGCTAGTTCTGCTAAGGGTTCAAGGACGAAGGCATAACGACAGATATCGTCTCTCGGTACATTAACGGACCCATCATTAATGATTTCTTCACCGAAGAGAATTAAGTCCAAGTCGAGAGTTCTCGAGGAGAATTTCTGGCTGTCTCTGGTTCTTCCATACCACTCCTCAATCTCTCTGAGTCGTTGAGAGATATCCGTAGGAGATAAATTAGTTTGGAAGCTGATGACGAGATTGTGAAACAACGGCCCTTCAAATCCAACCGCTTCAGTTTCAAGGGTTTTTGATCGTTTGAGCGGGCCAAAAAGTGTATCGAGGTCTCGAAGTGCGGCTGCAATATTTTCCTCAGGATTGATGTTGCTGCCTATGCTTATGAAGACCTCATGCATGGGCTGATTGGTCCCCACGCTCTATCTGAATCCCTACATCACTCGCTCCGCGAATGGCGCCCTTTTTATTTAGGGTCACCCTAACCCAAGGTACTGAGAACTCCTCCATAATGATCGTGGCTATTCTTTCGGCCATGGTTTCAACTAGGAAAAATTCACTGCTTTCGACGAAAGAGATGATGCGTTTTGATACAGCCTTGTAGTCCAAAGTATGAGCTATATCATCCGTTTCAGCGGCTTTTCGAATGTCGGTAGCCATATCGAGATCCAATACAATGGTCTGACTTATAGTGCGCTCCCAATCGTAGATGCCTATTACCGTATCAACCTGAAGGCCACGGAGAAAAATTATATCCATCGCGTTTTAACTCACTATATGTCTGTTAAGACTTGGTAACATATTCACAGCGTTCCTGACAACTACGGTGTGTGTTCTTTATGACGATTTGGCTGCTGGTTCCATTTGCATATTTCTTGGGTTCTCTTTCGAGTGCTGTCATTGTAAGTAAAATATCAGGGCTACCCGATCCTAGGGAGCAGGGGTCAAAAAATCCAGGTGCGACAAACGTGTTACGTTTGGGTGGTAAAAAAGCTGCAGCCATCACTTTGGCTGGTGATGCCCTTAAGGGGCTTTTACCTGTTTTGGTTGCTAAATACCTAGGGGTCCAGCCAGAAATCATGGCCGCGGTAGGTCTTGCTGCCTTTTTGGGGCATTTGTATCCGATCTTCTTTAGGTTTAAGGGGGGTAAGGGTGTCGCTACAGCGTTAGGTGTTCTCTCGGGGTTTTCTGGGTGGGTTGGGCTCGCTGTTTTGGCTACTTGGGTGTTTACGGCTTGGGTATCTCGTTACTCGTCTCTCGCTGCCTTAGTGGCGGCTTCATTAGCTCCCGTCTATGTCTGGCTCTTGCTTGGCCAAAACTCAGCCTCCCCGCTGATCGGCGCTTCAATTGCAATGACGCTGATTCTGATCTCTAGACATAGAGCCAATATTGAACGGCTGATTAAGGGAGAAGAAAGCAAGATTGGACGTAAGGGTTAAGTTTTGCTTTCACGCAGATAGGTCGGATAATTCTGAAATTGGCCATCGGGGTCTTGCGGTAATGGCTTTCACTCCAAGCTCTCCGGCGATGAGTCTTTGGGTTCCTGCAAAGGCAATCATGGCGCCGTTGTCACCGCAAAACTCTAATCTAGGAAAGTAAACCTCAAAGCCATCTTGGGTGGAAATCTCGAACAGGCGGTCTCGCATGCATTGGTTAGCGCTAACCCCTCCCGCTACAATAAGTCTTTTAAGCCCAGTTTGTTTTAGTGCCCGTTTCGTTTTTATGATTAATGTCTCGATAACGGCCGATTGAAATCCGGCGGCAATATCTGCTTTGTCCTGCAGTGAACCATCTGTATGGCTCAATGTAGTGAGTGTGTGCGTTTTTAGGCCGCTGAAACTGAATTCGAGCCCGGGCCTGTCCGTCATGGGTCGCGGAAAAGAAAATCGTTCTCGATGGCCTTCTTTGGCTAGCCGAGCAATCTCAGGTCCACCAGGATAGCCAAGTCCAAGCATTTTGGCGGTTTTGTCGAATGCTTCTCCGGCAGCGTCATCAATGGATTCACCCAGGATCTTATAGCGGCCTACGCCCTCTACGTGAATAAGTTGGGTGTGTCCGCCTGATACCAACAAGGCGAGAAAAGGAAATTCAGGTGGGTTGGGTTCTAATAGTGGAGCAAGCAAGTGGCCTTCCATGTGGTGAATGGCTATTACCGGTATGCCGAGAGCCCATCCTAAGCTGGCGGCAACCGATGCGCCAGCCAATAAAGCACCAATCAGTCCAGGTCCGGACGTATAAGCGATCCCTGAAAGTTCGGTTTTTGAAACTTTGGCATCTTCTAATACGTCTTCAATGAGTGGGAGAAGTTTTCTGATGTGGTCTCGAGAGGCTAGCTCTGGAACAACACCGCCATATTCTGCGTGAAGTGCAACTTGGCTGTGCAGTCGATGTGAAACGAGGCCCTTTCTGCTGTGATAGAGTGCGATCCCTGTTTCATCGCATGATGTTTCGATTCCAAGTACCAGCATATTGGGGTCCGTTCTTTTGGTCTAGAGTTTAGTTTAGAAATGAAATGGTTTTTTGCCTTATTTCAGCAAGAGCGTATAATTATCGCTTTTATTTCACGCCAGACCATCTGGTTCTGTAACCCATTGAATTAGCTTAAATTCCGGAAACCTTACATGCCGTCGATCAAAATTAGAGAAAACGAACCGTTCGAAATTGCTATTCGTCGCTTCAAGCGCGCCTGTGAAAAAGCAGGTGTTTTATCAGAGGTTCGTAGAAGAGAGGCTTACGAAAAGCCCACTGAAGAGCGCAAGCGTAAAGCAGCTGCTGCAGTTAAGCGTCATTTGAAGAAGTTGTCTCGTGAAAGGTTTGCTCTGCAGAATCTTCGTAAAGGCCGTCCACAAACGGAACGTTGATTCGAGGCATGAGCGAGCTCAAATCTCAGCTTCAATCTGATATGAAGCTGGCCATGAAGGCCGGCGAAAAAGATCGGCTGGGCGTCATCCGGTTGATCTTAGCTGCCATTAAGCAGCGAGAGGTTGACGAGCGTATAGAGCTTTCTGATGTTGATGTTGTCGCTGTTCTTGATCGGATGGTTAAGCAGCGACGAGAATCCATAAGTCAATATGAATCGGCTGCTCGTGAGGATCTTGCTGAAGTAGAGCGATCTGAGATACGGGTCATTCAGGATTATCTTCCCCAGCCTTTTACCCCCGAAGAAGTGGATAGCTTAATCTCCGAGGCCATCAAGGCTTCGCCGGGAGAGGGTATGGCGGTCATGGGTAAGGTCATGGCTGTTCTGAAGCCGCAGCTACAGGGAAGGGCTGAGATGTCAGTGGTCAGTTCGCGTGTGAAGGCCATCCTAGGTTTGTAGGG
>Ga0316230_1000691_pt1 | contig 43461 bp, 74 predicted proteins | sample TBH18025metaG_FD_206004 | JGI IMG/M metagenome (GOLD analysis project Ga0316230, IMG submission 206004) | Freshwater microbial communities from Trout Bog Lake, Wisconsin, USA - TBH18025 | ecosystem: Environmental > Aquatic > Freshwater > Lake > Hypolimnion/Profundal zone | place: USA: Wisconsin... | reverse complement strand
TGCAGGAACATTCGGATAAGTTATATTAGGCATTATCTATTCCCGACCATTCCATAGTTAATTAACGAATTGTTTTCAATCGCTACCTTCATATCTCTAGCAATTCCACTTGCATCTGTTGCTTGCGTTTGAACATTAACACTTTGAATGTTAACGCTACTTGTATTATTACTTGTGGATTGATTTGCTGGAGCAGCTACATTAGCACCCATAAATCCTGAATTATATTTATTCAAATAAGCCTGAGTTTCAGGAGCTAACTTCATTTGAGATGAAGTAATTTGAGGAATAATATTGCTTGCTAAATTTTGTGGCGCAGTAGATTGAGGAGCAGTATTATTTGCTGCATTTTGTTCATCTGTGGCATTTTGAGGAGGAGTTTGCGCCCCATACTTGCTTAAATACTTAACTGTTTCAGGAGGAAGGCTTCCCATTCCTTTACTAGCAACATTTCCCGATCCCCAGTTATATGCAGCAATAGCCTTTGATTCATCGCCTTTAAATTGCTTTAAGAGGTCTGACATCATGTGTGCTGCTGCTTCAGATGACTTTCCTAAGTCATAAGTATCTGATTTAGTCATTCCATAAGCTGCCGCTGTTTTTGGCATGAATTGGAAATGTCCAGTAGCCCCAGCAGGAGACTCCATGTTTTGACCACGACCTGATTCAATGCTCCAAATTTTATCGAGCATTCCAGCAGGAAGTTTGTATTTTTCTTCTAAAGAGGAAAAGTTTTGCTTAACTTCAGGAGTTAAGTTTTCATATCCGTTAACTGGCTTACCATTCTTGGTAATAACTCTACCAGTCGTATCACGGGTAACGCCTTCTCGTTTATCTTCTTCTGCATGAATTTTTTTAACTTCTTCGTCTTCACCTTTGTTAAGGCTTTCGCTATGAAGCATTAATCCAGCAGCACCTAAAAACTTTGAAAACCACCCAGAAGTAACAATTCCTTCAATCGTTGCTCCCCATTGAGCGACAGTAGCTATCTGAGTCGCTACGGTGACCCCTAAAGCCCTGAATGCTGCCATTATGGTAGTTAGCCCACCTGCAAAGATTATGGCGTTAGACAAGCCCCCATTCATGGATTTATCCCACTCTACGAACTTATCTAAACTCATTTGAGTGCCATCGGCTAATTTACCTAATGATGGATAAAGTTGATCCATGATCTGATTTGATGCACCAGACATGGCTTGACCAACTCGACCCCATTGCTCTTGAAGTTTTTGAGCCTTCAAAGTATTTTGTTCGGTTACGCCTGATAGCTTATAGCTGTCCCCATATAGCTCACGCATTACCCCTGATCCCTGCTTAAGAATCATAAAGAAGTTGCGATTAATACCCATAGCTTGAGCTTGCAGGTAAGCATCTTGTTCTTTTCCAGCATCTGTCAGTTGTTTAAAAGCATCTGCCAGTTTGTATATGTCCACTTCTTTTTTGGTGTAATCGTATGCTTCAACAGCATTAGATCCAAGAGCACTTAGCTTTCCAAGAGCCTCAATTAATGAGGTATCTCCAAACTGCATGGCAGCAACACCTTGCTGAATGGATTGCATAGATGATTGAAAATCATTAGCGTCACCACCAACAGATTTTAATACGCCACCCCAAGCATCAAGCTCACGAGCAGACATTTTAAACATTTCTGCTGTTCTAGCAAGACCAGCATTAGTAGTTGTAGTTTGTTGTGCAAGGCTAGTAAAGCCTTTAATGCCAATAAAAGCAGCACCCAAAGAGATAAGAGCATTACGAGCTTTATCGAAGCCATCGCCTACGTTCTTAGCCCCTAACTGGGAATTTTTAAATGATTTTGTTGCTTGATCTTCAAACTTGCGAAGTTCTTCTACTGACTTATTGGCAGATGTATCAAATTTAGAAGTATCTAATCCAAGTTCAATTAACAGACTATCTATGACGGTTGCCATTACTTTTGACTCACAATATAAGCATTGTGCCGATCAACGGCATTAACCTCAAGGAGTATCCATAAGTCCTCAACACCATAGACAGTATCAAGTTCATGGAGGGTAGCCAGTCTTGACGATATTACTGTTGCTATCGTTTGCGTGGTGGCTTGGTACTCAACGAGGCGATTGTTGTTTGCCCCTGAATTTCGGATTCCGAAGTCGACTTGCTTTCGCCTAAAAAAAAATCCATATGTAGATCCCATATAGCTTTTCTAATCAATAAACGAGTTTTGACTTCTTCAATGTCATCTTCAATCAAAGGACGTTTAATATTTGGAGAAGGGACTACCTGAACACATCCCATCATTTCATCCAAAAGAGGCTTTGCAGCTTCAAATGGAATCTTGAGAAGGTTCATGTAGCCCACCGCCATTAGACCCGCCATTCCTTGAGAGGCTAGGTTATCAGGAATTTCAATACCAGCATTGCCGATAGCGAGAATTACCCTGAAAGCCCAGCTCTCAGCTTGTGAAGCAGACATCTCAGTGATTAGGAATTGCTTCCCGTTATCCCTGCCTGTTTCTGCTACGAATGTCGTTTCTTTTCTTGCCATTATTAAATTTGACCGCCAATGATTCGTTGCCAAGTAATTTCGTAAACGAGTGGTTGCAAAGTCTTTTTAACAGCAGGGAACGGAGTTGCCTGAGTTAAATAGCCGTTTTGCAAAGTATATACCATACCTGTTGAAGGAAGGGTAATTGACCCACTTGCTGAAAATACATCGACAGCAGCATCTTGAGCATTACGCCAAGCATCAAACAAAAATACGCTTGGACTATCTGCTTGAAGATGAATGGTCATTTTGTACGGAACAAAGATCTTACCAGCACTTAAAATGCCATCCACGCCCATAAGGATTTCTGACTGCTGTACTGCTTCGCTTTCAAAAGCATCATCTACTGCATAGCCTTGAATTACTTGTGGTACTGGAAAGTAATTGTTAACGGCAAGAGACAAGACCGAGTTAGCTGAGGTTATTGTTGACATAATTTATCCTTATTGAATAGCGATTGAAGCCATAGTGATTTGTTGAACAGCCTCACCATCCTGATAATACAAAGTAATAGGAGGAGATTGACGAGCAGCACGAGTCTGAGCAGTTGCTTCACTAATTTGCAAATAGAAACCTTGAGCAGCAATAGTAGGAGCAGCGTTCACGCCAGTTGCGTATTGAATTTCAGCAGCTTGAGCAGCAGAAACATTAATACCAGCACGAATTGCACCAAAGTTTTTAGCGGCATTAATTGGATCAAGAGCAGCAGAGTAAATCAAACCGTTACCTTGTGAATTGTAAGGAATTGCGCCTACTTGGGTCAATAGATTAACCATAGCAAGTTGCAAGTTCGCATTCAACCAAATTTGGTTCAAATAAGTATCAGCCCACAACCATTTGCCAGATACAGAACCCGGAGTAAACCAGTTTGTATTATTGGCTGGGTTATTAGATCCAAAAGCACCGTAGCAGTTGTAGCCATTAGACAAAACAGCAGCGTATTGGGTTGCATTAGTTACAGAAGGAACTAAACCTGACTGTGATTTAAAATCTAATGTTGCACGACCATTTAAACGGCTGAAGTCTAATGAAGCTGCGAATCCGCAAACAAACGCTGCATGAGTGTAATCGCCAAACAAAGGCAATGTACCGATCAATGTATTAGTTTGAAGATAATCACCGAATGTAGTAGTGCTTGAAGCGATTAGTACATTTGGATCAGAGTCTTGGCAAACATATAACCAACGTGGTGCAGCAGAACTACTCCATTGAGCAAAAGCTTCTTTTTCAGCAATCAATGCTTCCCATGCTGTCATAAATGTTGCCCAGTTTTGATTCTGAGTCAAAATGCCAGCCATAAATGATGCAGGAGTTGCAATGTCAGCACCTTGAGACAATACGGCACCAGTTGCTTGAGTCAACAACAGTTGATTAGCTAATGTACCAGTTACGGCATAAGTAATCGTTTGTGTAGAGCCAGTAGTAGATGTAGTAAATACAAAAGATGAGCTGGTAGAGCTATAAGAAACTGTAAAGCCCGGACTTGTAAATGCAGCTTGAATAATAGTGGCAGCATTACTAAAGCTAGTCGCACCGCTTAAGTTAATTGTTCCTGAAGTCTGAAGAACACCAGCAACAGTAATAGACAAAGTGCCTGTGTAAGTCTTCAAAGTACCTAGAGTTACATTAGCCAATGATCCACCTGTCAACCAGCCAGCAATAGCTGTTTCAGGGTAACGGGTCATCAACAAAGTTCCCGGTAATTGTGTACCGTTGTTGTAGCCATTGAAATAAACATTGGCAATTTGAGCTTCTGTTGAATTTGCACCAAAATAAGATTGAACACCAGCAGCATTTGCAAACTGAAGAATTGATCCATAAGGTGCAGCAGCGTTCTGAGTAAGCACCAAACCGTTAAGGTCAACTGCAACTCCATTAGCTGATAAAACTGAGGGTACTACTTGGACTACTTGCGAAAAAGGAATGGTACTCATAAATTCTCCTAGGGTTTAAATGTCTGGTCGATTGGAGCCAGTTCAATTTCCACAGCGACCATTGATTGCTGTGAAGTTGAAAGGATTGGGTTGTATTGCAAAGTAGCCACCAATTTCCATCGTTGTTCGTACTGGGCTTCCCCATCAATTAACGGAATTTGAATTGGATCATCTGCATACAACGGCTGAATGTTTGACGGAAAAATCTCTGTCGCATATTCATCACGAAACAATGCCATAGTCTGCATAGCCCAAACTTGTGAATCAGGACCATAAAAATCTAATTGCATTGAATATTGTGTCGGAGTAAGAATAGTCTTACCTTGAGGTATAGCTTGATAATTGTCAATATTAAAAGATAAACGATCCATGCCTGTATTGTTCATAGTAACAAAACCTTTCTTCGGCATTGGAACTCTATTATCTTGAGCCTGAACTACTTGAGTACCAGCAGGCAAAAAAGAATTAAAGAAAACGATCAAAGCTCTGAAAACGTCTTGGTCATTAATATTTATTGAGACTGTCATAATTAATCCACTTGTAGAGTAACAATTACATGGCACCAATCAGCCCATGTTTCTACCACTTGATTAATAAGCCAGTTCTTATTGCAGCCACCCGGAACTTCAGGGAATACCAATATGTCACCACCAATTTGATCTGCACGAACTACGCCAGCAGCATTACCGTACATATATACAGAACGCATTACACCAGTAATATTTAATCCGTCAATATGCTTTAAGTCAGTAGCACTTAAGGCTTGAACTTGAGCATCAACAGTCAAAGTAATAGTCTTAGGGGTTCTTCTGCCAGCATCATTAGTTGTGTAGCCATTAGACTGCACCCAATTAATTTGAATATTGGGATTGGTTACTTGGATATATTTATTGGCAATTTCACGAAGATTCATTTTTTATTTCTCACTTATAAATTCTGAACCAGCTTGGTTTACCCCACTTTGAACAGAGGCGTGCATATACCCCGTATCAATTAATGGTTTTGCAGATCCTTTTGCCTTAATAGTAGATTCGGCATTAGGAGGAGAATAAATTGTTGTGATCTTGGTCTGTATGTCGGCAGCAGCTTGAATACCAACTAAGCTCAATGCTTCAAAAGCACTCATTTTGCCTTCAGCTACCTTCACAACGCTCTTTGTTAGACCTTTGACCCATTGATCTTTTTTTTCTTTAACAGTAGGTCTAATAAAAGGGCGAGGAGGTATTCCAGCCGCAGGAGCACCAAACTCTTGTATCGCTGCCACATAAGCAACACTTGTACCGTCAGGGTAATTATTTCCTGACGGAAAACCAATTTGTGCAACTAAACCATTGAATTCATCAGGAACCCTATTTAGGGCTACCTTGATTTTTTCTAGATTTAATTGTTTCAAAATACACCACCAGCCCTACGGAATCCTTGATTCTCATAGCTGCCGCCAACAAACAGTCCTACATTCGCTACGATACGCAACAAGGCACGTAATTGGTTGCCGTAAGGGGTAGTAGCCAACCACCAGCCAAAAGCTGTCTTAACAGGTGGAGGAACAAGGGAAACATTAACTGATCCCTCTGCTGATCCCTGCACTACAACTGCTGGGATTCCTGAATTAATCATACTAAATGAGGCTGCAAGATGGGCGCACATCAAGTCAATAGCCAACTGTAATTGTTTGGTTTTAAAGTTCCAAGGATAGTTGTTATCAATGTTGATGTACGCAGTCCCCATCACCCACCAGCTTTCGAGTTGGTCAGGTGGGAACAAAGTCGTATTCTCAAATTGAGGAAACTGGTTCCGAAAAGCCTCATCGTTATAGACTGGTGTAGTAGATGTCATTATGCAGATTTGTATTTAGGTGAATCTTCTTCAGACTTATAGTCAGTATGAGTCATTGGTGCAGATTCGTCTTTAAGGTTCATGTCAGAAGCTACTTTTTCTGTTTCTGCTTTTTTGGCACGAACTACGATATAGCCATTTTTTTCATGGTCTTTAAATGAAGGATTCTTTTGCAATTCTTCTAAATCAAAATCAGAAATTTCAGTCGCCACCCCTAATGGAGTTACGAGTCTATTATTTGCTACGCCTGTTCCACCTTTAATGTGAACAGCATGTCCTTTAACAGGAACATCACCACCGCCTTTGAGCCAATTTGTATAAGTCTGATCGTTAGCGAGTGTAGAGAATACGTATGTCTTAGCCATTTTTGCTTATCCTTTTGATGTTTAGAAAGACGGAGTTTCCCCCGTCTTGCCTATATTACATCACTAAGATGGGGGAGTCTATAAGACCTCCCCGACCCATTAAATGTGAGTGTAACGAACAACAGCATAAGGACGCTTCAACATTACGCCAGCAGTTGCGTTGGCATAATCTTCTTCGTAAGCCTTAGCTTGCTTTTCAACACCTAATGCTTGGAACTTAGCTGGAACAACTTGTACCCAAGTACGGTTGTCATCAGATGCGCCATCTTCTACATGTTCTGCGTAGAGATAGAATACGTTTTGACCACCGTTTGCGAGGTTTAACTGCGGAGCAGAAATAACACGCAACTTAGGATAAGTTTTGTTCAACCAGTCACGAACAGAAATACCAAAGTCAGAAGTAACCGACAGATATTGGTATGAATTAGTTGGCAGAGCCAATGTCAATTCAACATCTTCTGGGTTAATAGTGTCTTGGGATTGAGTTTGCAACTGAGCAGCAGCAACACGAATGTCAGCTACGATTTGCAAGAAAGTCTTTTGGCTCCACAATGTAGAACCACCTGTGCCGCTACCAGCAACAGGAACATAAGATGGCAATGAAGGATCATTCAAGAAACCGTATGTTAAGTTGTCACCACCGTTAAAGCCATAGAAACCAACTAAGTTACGTTGAATTTCTAATGCTAAAGCAGCAGATGAACGCTTTTCAGCAGAAGTGCTGATACGAATACGAGCAGCACGAGCTTCTTCTAACATACCTACTTTGATACCTTTTTCAAAACGGATAACCGTTCTGCGTACAAAGTTGGTGTTCCATGATGCCAAAGGTACATTTGTGTAATCGCCATAAGGAACAGCATTACCAATCGGCTCTAACATGCCTTGTACGATTTCTTCATCTTCCCAAGAACCTGTTGTAGTAATACCACAAAGCTCATCAATCTTACGAGCAGCAGTAATAACTTTAACGAAGCCCGGAAGCCAGTTTTGGAGGAACTGCACAGGAGTAGTCATCGAAGGTGAAGTTACATCACCTTGTTGATTGTCCATTGCAAAGCCAGCCATTTTTTTAACTTGAGCTTGGGAGAAGTTGATGCCGAGGTCACCGAGAGCAGCAAAGTCGGAAACATCATCGGCAGACATTTGCACCGCACCAACTTGGCGAGGAGCGATATAGCTGCGTTCTAAAGATTTGTTCATAATTAGTCCTTAATTAGTCAGTAATACGGATAGCAGCTAGACCAGTGCTGGTTGTTGGGTAGTTCCATACAACTGCATTTGGAACTAATGCAAAACCAGTAGCTGGTGAAGTACCGGGTTCGATAGCGGAAAGAATACCAGTTGCGATTTCGTATTGAACGAGATCACCAATATTGGCAGCACCTACTAAAGTTACAACGATAGTACCCATAGTAAGAAATTCACCTTGACTATTTGGACCGAGGAACAAAGTAGGATCTAATGGATTGCCACCAACTGAACCGTATGAAGCATAGACCTTAGGATTAACCAAGATACCAGCGAACAGGCTAGAACCAGCAACAACAGCACCACCTTGGGAGGCAATGTTAGTAATGTTGGATTTAGTAAATGCCAAACCGATTGTTCCACCAATGGAGTCAAGGGTTAAGGAATCTACACGTTGTGGACCGTCAACAATCAATTCACCGGGAATTCCAAATCCCAGATTGACGTTAACTGTGGATTGAAAAGTCGCAGCAGTCATGATTATTTACCTTCTAAAAAACGTTGAACGAAATTACCCTTGCGAGGAGCAGCAGAATCCATTGCTGATCTTGCAGGAGCACCCTTGCCTTTGAGGAACGCTTCTAAAGCAACTACACGAGTTTCTTTAGGGGCTTCCAAGCCAAGTTTTTTGCAGCCGTACTTAGCCATTTTATCTAAGTCCATATCAGCACTATCAAAAGCACCAATGTGAGCAGATAACTGACCATACAGCTTTGCTTTCAAGGCTACTTTAGCCTCAACAGCTTTAGCGATCATGGCTGCATCCATACCAGCACCACGCTCACCTTCTTTTTCTTCTGTCTTCTGACCGCCAACGCAATACTCAGCACCTTCAGCATCAGTTGTGCCTTCAGGCTTTTCTTCATCGCCATCAGGCTTAACTGTGTCTTCATCAGCAACGGCTTCTAAACCTGCTGAACCAAACGATTGACCAGTTAACTCTTGGATTTTTGCCAATTTAGGCATAACTTCTTCGAGGAATTTATGAACTTCCTCTAAAGTCATGTCGAGCTTTTCAGCCCCGACTTCTTTGTTTTCTTCAGCCATGTTTAAAAGCTCCTTGTTATCTACTGTAAAAGTGAAGTGATCTAATACTGCTACATCAGGACCCATGCGACCATTCTCGACAAGGGCAAGATGATTGCCACGAATTTCTCGTTGCACATAGTCATACTTTACACCCTCAAACACTCCGGGTGTGTATTCATATCTGCAACGATATCCGCAAGACAATTCTTTTTTACCATTAGCGATTAAATTAGCCATCGCTTCTGAAAATACTTTAATGTTACCTCGTAAGATTGATCCGTCAAAATAAACATCTTGACCGATCACCCCTTGAACGCCTTTTGCTTCAGATGGGGTTAATCCATCTTCTTCGCTACCTAACATAACATGGTTATCAATCCATGGAATTAATTTAAAAGAATCAATACACTCACTAGTGCCAAGTTCTTCGGCTGGGCGATAAACCATATAAACACGGTCTTGGTCTGCATCAGGGGAAATAGAACGACCTGAGTATGGAAATACGCCAACCATAGAAAGGGGATTGTCTTTTACTTCAAACCAGCCGTTAGTATCATATTCACGTAAATCCATCGCAGAAGAATTCGCTTCAGCAGCTTCCGCAATCTTTTCTTCGTCCCCGTCAATTTTGGGAAAAATGGGATCGGGAGCATCCTCAATAGTAGCCCATACAAACTCACTATGCTCGTCATTGAGTTCAGGTTTAAATTCACCATCGTTGCAGCCAAACAAACGGACTTTTCCTTCTGAATAGATCAACTGAAGACCTGTTTCAGGAACGTGCATAATTTCTTCTCTTGACTCTCTTATAGCTCCTTCAATGGCTGATTCACCTTCTTCTACATGACCACCGGGAAATCCCCAAGTGTCATCCTTAGTGCGTTTCATCCATAAAATTTTGTCATTATCTGTATAAACAATGAAGGCAACAATATCAGAATCAGGCTCTTCTTTTAAATCCCGTTTGTGAGATTTTTCTTCTGTCTCGGTAATTTCTTCATCTACACCATGAGTCTTACGGGCATTGGAATAAGCGATAGCCATAGACTGTTTAGGATCGTGACCAGCTTTAATAAGCTCACGAATATTATTTTGGATTGTTTCTTTTGAGTATCCGGCTTGTAATGGCATTAGCAGACCCTCCCTGTTTGGACTGGAATATTAGTTACATTTAGAAGCACCGTTGCTTCTCTAGTGTTTATATCATTAGTAGTGAACAAAGCCCTAATTGTGTAAAGCTGGTTCACTTGTGGGGCTGGAATTATTCCTTCAGAAATTTGGACTGAGATTACTTTTCCAGCAGCAGCAACTGTTCCATCGGAAAACACTACTGGCTCAGAATTGACAGCTTGACCAGCAAATACTAGCCCAACTTGATCTGAAGTAATAGAAACAATAGTTAAAATAAGTTCAGCCGTATCAAGAATCTGAGTGCAATCTAAGTCATAAAAAATAGACTCTGAAGTTCTTTTTTCTAATACATAGCTATTCATTTACTATCCAATGTGTTTGTCTTGGTGAAACATTCCAATAAGTTAATCGTTTAGGCTCTTTTATAAAATCTTGTCTTGGTGAAATTTCCCATTCATCTGATCTTTGAGCTACTTGCCAGTAATCAGGTCTAGGAAGTAAATGCCATACAAAATCTGAAAGCCTAAAAATTGGCTTAACTATATATACGTCAACTGCGTTACCGTTTTCTACTATCGCTACTATGACATAATCTGTCGCATCAGTCGAGTCTAAAGCATTGCCAGCTTCATCGACTTGTACCGCAGCAGTCATTAATACTGATTGTATATCTTGTGCATCAGCACTCTCAACTACAACCAAAGATGCTGTCATATTAGCATTTATATGGTCTAAAACATTAGCAATTTCATTAATTACTAAAGAAGCTGTCATTTGTTCTGTAATAGTATCTTGTGCTATTGCAACTTCTATGATTTCTATTAAAGCAGACATATTTTCAGAGTAGCTATCTAAAGCAGATACAGCCTCCAAAATATTCAAAGATGCAATTAGATTTTCTGATACAGAATCAATGGCAACTGTTGATTCCAGTACTTCTACTGAAGCAGTCATACTTTCTAATACCGTATCTTGTGCATTCCCTAGCTCTGTAATGCTTACAGGTGCCGACATGGTTTCAGATTGGCTGTCTTGAGCATTTCCTGATTCATTTATGTAAACAGGAGAGTTCATGTTTTCTGATTGAGAATCTAATGCGTTTGCACTTTCAGTATTATTTACTGGTGCCGACATTGCTTCTGATTGAATTTCAACTGCACTACCTGCCTCAGAAACATTAATCGAGGCAGTCATATTTTCAGCAATAGTATCTTGTCCGTTTCCAGCTTCAAGAATATTAACTGGAGCAGCCATTGTTTCCGATTGAGAATCTATGCCGTTACCTGATTCATTAATGCTTACAGGCGAGGACATTTGCTCAGATTGAATGTCTTGAGCATTAATAGCTTCAACATTAACTACTGAAGCTGTCATTGTTTCAGAAACGCTATCAAGAGCAGAATTAGATTCTGATACTGTTACCCCAGCAGTCATATTTTCAGACTGAGAGTCTTGAGCATTACCAACTTCTGATATGTTAGTAGGTGCTGACATTATTTCAGACTGAGCGTCTAAAGCATTTCCAGCCTCTAAAATATTGACTGTTGCAGCCATTGATTCGGATTGTGTGCTTAAAGCATTTCCGACTTCTGTTATTGAAACTGGTGCTGTCATTGAATTAGATACAGAATCTAATAATGAACCAAATTCAGCAATCGTCAATGGCGCAAACATTGACTGAGAAACTGTATCTGCTATTGATGCAGCTTCACTAATACTATTTGCCGCTATTAATACTTCTGAAGCAGAATCTACTGCCAGTCCATTTTCAAGGGTAGAAACATTAACAAGTATTCTTACTTGTATTGAATCTTGACCATTCCCAGTTTCAGAAATTGAAACATTAAATACCAGAACCCCATTTATTGCTGAAATTGGATTGGCTGAGAAAGGCTGGAAGCCAAGCATATTACTTTAAAAACTTTAAATTAGCTGTCTCAATCATTATTGCTGTGTTTACTTCGTTTGATTTGACCATTTCATTTCTGAATGATTCGACTGCTGCGCCAGTTTGTCTTTGTTGTTGGCTGTTCTCAATAGATAAAATTGGAAGCCATGCAACAGAACATCCCCAGTCTTCAACGTCTTTACCAGTATTAGGGTTTTTACCTAATACTTTAATAAACCATGCACATTCTAGTTGACGGCAAGGTTTAAACCCATCTAAAGGGCAATTAGTTTTTGCATCTAAGTTCATGTTGGAGTACTTTGTGAAGTTGGTGCAACGCTAGGAATAGAAACTGCTTCTTCATGTACTTGCATAAGGGCGGCAACTTGAGCACAAGCAAGTTGAAACGCTGCCTCTTTATCTGCTAATTCTTTAGCTGCTGCATCCCAAGATGGTTGAATTGAGGCAATGTAATCGGGTAATGCAGTAATGACATCACTAGGAGGCTTATTGCTGTCTTCATCAAGTTCATATTCAATCGTACCTTTTACGCCATCCCATTGAATTGCATGAATTCCTGTTGGAACTGAAGAAAAATCCAGCCCATTGTAAAAGACACCATCGATGCCAAGAGATTTATCGCTAGATATAAGAGTTATTTTCATAGTTAGTTTTTAGAGGCTGCAATAACGTCAACGTATTGTACGGCAAGGTTAATCGCTGTACCTGTGAAAGATGAACTTGCTGTACCAGAACTAAAAGTGAACGATCCACTTGGAGCTGTAAATCCGTGGGTATGTGATGCCCCACTACCATTGTTGTTTGTTGTTCCACTATAAGTGTGGGTATGTAAAGCATTTTGATTTCCAGTAGCAGAACTAGAAATCGCTGTTTGAACAGAGGAAATACTAGGCGCACCATACGATTGCATTGTGCCGTTAACACTATGTTGGTGATAAACACTCTCAGTAGATGTTGTTCCACTATATGTGTGAGCGTGAGCTGGAATCATCGTTGTATCAAGAGTTGTTGCAGCAACAGACCCACCAGAAATTCCTACGCTACCGCTTACGCCTGTAATACTTGTACCTACTGAACCAGCAGGAGTTTGACTTGCAAAAGCAGTTGTAAAAGCTACTGTACCGCCAGTACCAGCAGTACCCGAAACAATACGCAAAGCAGCGTTATTGTTTGTGGTTAATTTTGTCCACCCAGTAGGTGCAGCAGTTTGCTGAAATAGCATTACTGTTCCAGCAGGAATACTCGCCCAAGTACCAGAAAAAGAAGCTGCCGTTACTGATCCTGTTACAGATAAATTCGTTGCACCGGGATCTGTAGTATTTCCTAAAGATAGACCGCCAGACTGAAATAAAGTCATTGCCTGAGTTAGGCTAGCGGAAGTACCAGCAGTACCAGAAGGAGCCAAATTAAATTGAATGCCGCCAGTTCCACCGCCATTGAACTCTATTTCAGCAGCATACGATGTGTTTATATATGTTGATGTATACCCAGCACCAGTTCTATACAGGTTTCCAGCAACTCCTTGGGTAATCGAATTTGACCAAAGAGAAATATTTTTATTTTGTGTAGCAGTTATTAACGAATACCAAGCTGACGGAGTAGTGCCAATACCTAAATTACCATTTACAGTTAATCCAGCTACGGTATAACTATTCGCTGTATTTAAGGCATTAGCAGTAGCAGCCGTTGTTGCACTAGCAACAGTACCAGTTACGTTTGCTCCAGTAATGTTTGTCAAATTAGCACCGCTAACCGATCCAAACAATCCTGACCATGTGCCAGTAGTAATTGTTCCAACAGAAGTCAAGCTAGATGAAACAACAGCAGAAGGTAGAGCAGTTCCTGCTAAGTTTGCAGCAGGAAAACCAGTTGTATTTGTAAGAGTACCGCTTGAAGGTGTACCCAAAGCACCGCCATTGACTACGAATGCGCCAGCAGAGCCTACGGCAACAGCTAGAGCAATAGCAACGCCAGTACCCAATCCACTGATGCCAGTTGATACTGGCAAGCCTGTTGCGTTGGTCAATGTACCGCTTGAAGGAGTTCCGAGAGCTCCGTTGAATGTAATAGGAGCACCTGCAGAGCCAATAGCGATAGATAAAGCTGAAGCAACTCCAGTGCCTAGACCACTAATTGCAGTGCTAATCGGAACACCAGTAAAGTTTGTTCCGGTCAATGTTGGGGTGCTGCTCCAAGAAACTGCTCCAGTAGATCCTGCGCTAACTGGGACTTGACCAGCAGTTCCGTATCCAGTAGTCCCGCTTAATGCTGGAGTAGCTCCTAAATTAGTGGAAAACCCTAATGCTCCTGAAGCGTTGATAACGTGAGCAGATTGACCTGAAGATCCCCAAGCAAAATATGATTTAAAACCATTGCCCGAGCCAAAAGTCATATCTCCATCATGACCCGAAAAATAAATTCCGTTATTTATGGAGAAAAAATCCGAAGGAGTTGATGCACTATATACGGAAGAATTCATACCGAATTCACCGTAATAGGTAGAGTCGGTTCCTAAGTTATTGCTTAAAACGTAATTAACTGAAGCTCCAGCAGTTCCGCTTTTGTTTTGCAAAAGAGACTGAAGATAACTTCCTGAAACACTTGCGCCAACAGCAAAACCAGTGTTTGACGCATTAAAACTAAGATTTGGAGTAGTGCTAGTTGTTGAAGTTGTCAACAATACTGGGACAGATACGGTCCCAGTTGAATCTTGAAATACTGCTTTATTAGCAGGATAATCGACCCATACGTTTTGATTGCCACTACTAAAGTTTACTAATGCACCAGCATTAGATGATGAGAGTACGGTTGTTCTTGTTAATGTATTCCCAGTAGAGGAATAAGTGCCATAACCGACTTCCCAGTTTGACCCACTAACATCAGCAATCGTGTAATAAGTATTATTGGTATTGCCGACAGCAGCACTAAAGGTTTGAAACCCCGTAACTGCTCCGAGTAAAGTAACTACTCCAGTACCGGGAGAGGCACAAGTTTCTTGAACTCTATCGGCAATAACAAATGTCATATTAAGCTAAATCTGATTGTTTAAAATAACGAGTTTGGCTTTCTCCATCAGCATCTTTATAAGATACCAATACAAGAACTTCACCATTCTCTTGATCCAAAGAAAAGCCAGCAACTTCACCGCTAATAGGTGCTGGTAATACTTGGGTTACGGTTTGACCTTTAGTAAACATAATTTAATCCTTATAGACTAAGTGAGTAAGTAACTTGAACTACGTTACCGTTATTAACTGGCTGTGCGCCACCTGTGAATACACCAGCAGATAACAATGTACCAGCAGTACTCATTAACGTAGTAACTGCGCCTGTACCGTAAGTGATAAAGGCACCTTGAATAGTTCCTGCACCAGTCATAGTAAAGCTAACTGGAGTGCTTGTAGAGATTGCACCAGCAGAAGCAGTACCAAAGCTAGGAGCAATACGAGCAGCAAAAGTAGGAGCATTAGTAGAACCAGCTTCATTCCATCCCGAATGTAATGACATAGTGTCGGCAGCAGCAACAGCAGTAAAGCCAACGGATGAAATCAATCCCATGTAAGGACCGACAACGGTATAACCTGATCCAGTCAAAGAAGATTGAAGCATCAAGTTTTTGCCTAATGTGCAAACCACATTGTCAATTTTTTGTTCCCAAAGAAGTGAACCACCTTCTTTATCAAAGCACTTTAAAGTGTAAACACCTTCAGCTTGGGCTGCTTCACCCATTCCAGCGATAGATGCGATTGAAGCACTAGCTGATTCAATAGCGTTTAGTTGGTCTTTCATGTTATTCCTTATTCGTCTAAATCAAAGTTGATGACTGGTTTGCATATACAACGGCAATTAGGTAAATCTCCGGGAAGTCCCCGTACTTCACTACCATACATTACCCCAATAATGGGGGGCTTGTCGAATGAATATTCATTACCCGACATTTTAATATGATCTATTCGTGGTTCTTTGCCGCCACCAGAATGAACCCATATAAACTTTTTAACCCCCAGAGATTTAAGTCTTGAGGTATTTATTGACTGATAAGCCTTACGGGTTTGATCTAAAGCTGTTAATTTAGCCTGTCGAACATTCCCGTGATATTTCTTAGTCATATAAGGAACTAAGTCTTGCAAGCCCTTACCAGTAGTAATACTTCTCATTACTTGCCCTTGAACTTCAGCTAAATACTTTTGAGGAATTACTTTGATCAAATTAGCCGCTTCTTGAGTGCTTGCCTTAATTACATCATCAATCATGTAATTGGTAAAGGACATATCGATCTTAAAGTCTTCTGAAATCTCTTTTAAAGACATTCCTAAAGTGACAGAAGAATTCCTTATAGTTCTTTCGATCATTCGATCTACTGAGGACTTGGCTATAAGATTAAACCTTTTTGTCCATTTAGCTATTAAGGCATTGATAACAATTCTTGCTTGGCTGGCAGTAGAAGCATCCATTGCCATTCCAAAAGAGGTTTGGTTAAAGCATTTCTCTAACTGCCTTCTAGCATCCCGATACATCAATCCAATAAGATCGACAGTAGGCTTGGCAAAGTCGGCTGCTATTCCAGCATTAGGTCTTAAAGCACCTCCGACTACCCCTTTTTCAGAAATAGGTTTTCTGACTGGCTTCATTTAGCCTACTTTTTAGATTTTGCGTTGTGAGAATCTTGAGCCGTTTCAAACTTAGGACTGTCATGTTCCCCATCTTCAGGCTCTTGTTGAGGTGGGTTGGCGTCCTCTGTTTTGAGCATATCCTTTTCAACTAAGTCTTCTTCAGGAGATTCTTCTTCAGGCATTTCATCTTCAATTAGACCAATTTCGTTATATCCGCTTGTCTTATCAGTAGCAATACGCTGGCGTTCATCTTCACTAGATAAAGCACCTGAAGCGATAAGGGCTGCACCAGTTTGGGCTTTAATCAAATTAGTTTGTGCAAGCTCTTGGGCTGTTGGGGTATCGAGTGGCAGCCAATTTAAAGTTGTTTCTAAGTTAATCTTCATCTTTAGCTGAGGCTCAACATAAGATTTAATGACTAACATGTGATGACGTTCTGCCAATGGGGTTAAGTCGTGGGTTTGAATAGACTCTAGCATTTCGTGATAACTGGCTTCTTCATATTCACCAGTAGCATTAAAGCCTTTAGGAGATGTGCCTAGTAATTTGGTTGACGGCACACCAGCAATAGAAGCTACTAGCTGGTACTGGGTCATAATCAAAGCATCAAAGTCGGCAAGAGAAGTATCAAATTGTTGGAATTCATCTCCCTCTTTATCGCCCAGCTTAATACCGTAGTTATCTCTAAATGCAGCCCATGTCTGCAATCTACCAACAGCATCATTAGTATTAGACATTACCGCTTCCATGTCTGTTAACCATATTGTTGTCCGTTTGGACATAGCTAATTGAGGTGCTTCGTTGGCTGTTCTTTCAGCAGCATAGACTCTTTCCATGATTTGCTGAGTTAATGGAACACCGCCATAAATGTATTGAGGCTTAAGAACATCTACTGGCTCTGCATGACGGAAAATGATTAAATGTGAGCGATGCACCTTTTTACCGTTGATGATCCACCAAGTCGGTTCGTAGAAGTGCAATGTGTCGGGTTGGCTTGCACTTGCACCATCCAACATAGGAGCAGTCCAATAGGGATCAACTTGGACAATGCCCTTGTAGCTGCCAGCCGTAACACCGTCAATATTAAATGGCTTCTCATAGTATTCAGGGTCAGTTGACATTACTTTGAACATGGCAATTCGGATACCAAAGATACGACCTTTACGGATAAACTCACGCATGTTCCACTCTAATTTAAGGGAACGGTCATAAGACTTTAGAATCTTAACGGCTTCAGGGTCTAATTCATCCCCATCAACAGTCACAATGTTATAGCCTTTACGAATTGCATCATCACCGGGCATTGCACAAGCCTTATTGACTAGCCAGTTTTGAGCCAAGATGCCGCAAAGTTGTGCGCCAATAAATCCTTGAGTAGCGTACCAGCCTATGACGGCATCAGATACAGAGTTAATTCCATTGGCATAAGTCTTAAAAGTGGCAATTCCATTGCTAGAATCATCCATAGCAAACTCACCATATAAGGCTGGCTGGACTTTGCGAAGGGCATCTACCCTATCTGCGAGGTCAAATTTAGCTTTGTCTGGGTCAAGAGTATCAAATTCGTGGGTACTGAATAGGCTTTTTCGAACCTTAGGCTTTTGAGGTTCTTCTTTAACTTCAGGTTTGCGGAGCCATTTAAACATTTTTACCTATCCAAAGAATGATCTGCGTGGAATCATTATTTCAGAGAATGCCCTCGAAAGCGAATCAATCTGGTCATCATTAGAGCCATTAGGAAACATTCGCATTTCATTTATTAGAGGCACATTCCAATCCCCTCGCAGCATTAAAACATTACCAATATTAACTTGAGCAGCAAAAGGTTCTGCTCTTGTTATCTTATCGCCAGATTCAGGAGAGCTTTTAACATTAAATCCTGACAGCTTCCTCGTAAGATATATTACCTGAGTTTTCCCTGCCTGTCCCGGATCTTGAGGAATACTTATTTTAACCTCTCGACCATCAAGTGAAGCCGTGTTAACCATTGCTGAGTCACGCTCATCGGGACCAACACGCAGTCTAACCATATCTCCAATAACAAATCGCCCATCAGGTAGTCTCCCAAGTTTGCCGCCAGCCGTGTAATCTCCATCTATTGTAGAGGCTAAATCCCACCCTCGACACCATTTTATCTCGCCAGCAGGTAGCGCATCTATTACTTGAATTTGATCTGGCTTGAAGATTCCCCCTTCAGCAGGAGCAGGTCTTTGCATATATTGACCTGAGAAGACATAAGGAGCTGCTTGCTCCATTTGTCTTAGAGTTTCAATATCGTGCTTGGCTTTCCATAGTGCAGTTCCATCTTCTTTGATGGCAGGAAGACATACATGCTCCCATTGCTCCCCGTTGCCGTTATTTAATAAGAATCCTGAAAGGTCTGATTCGTGCAGCCTTTGCATAATAAGAATAATAGGGGTATCAGGACTGTTCTTACGGCTCTCTAAGGTGTTTTGGAACCAGTCGATAACATTCTCTCGCATAACATCTGAACGAGCTTCATCTGCTTTATGTGGGTCATCAATGATGATTGCTCCAGCAAACTCAGGTCTATGTTTGCCAGCACCATATCCAGTAATAGTTCCCCCAGCACCAGCAGCGTAAACAATTCCCCCAGCAGTAGTTCTCCATTCGTCTTTAGCTTTTGAGTTATCCATCAAAACTGTATCAGGGAAAATGCGTTTGTATTCGTTGGTACTGATTAGCTCCCTAGTCTGCCAAGAATAGTTTGATGCCAACCTTGATGAGTAAGAGGTATAAATGAATTCAGAGTCAGGAAACTTCCCAAGCGACCAAGACATAAAGTTAATAACCGCCAACTCTGTTTTGGAATATCGGGGAGGAATATTAATGATAAGTCGCTTGCATTGACCATTAAATACCCTCATCAAAGCGGCACAAATTACCTCATGGTGTTCAGCCTTGATCCATTGGTAGCCCTTTCTTTGCTCGAACATCCATTGGCTATACCAGTAAAGGTCTAACCTTGCCAAGCTATCGGCTACTTCTATTTCCTTTGAGGAGTATTCGTTCATCTGTTCAGCAGGCGAGTTGCTATATCTTTGTATTCTTCTGTTGAAAGACTATTGTTGACCTGAGTGTTCACTTGAACCGCTACATCAGCATTTTTTCCAATTAATACATCTTTTGCCTTGCTAATGGTATCGGCTCTATGTTTGAAGTCCTGCTGGTCAAAGCACTTTGCAGTCATGCTTTCTTGGACATTTTTAATTGTTGCCCTGTTTAGATACTCTAACCACTTGACTTTAGTATCGACTACTGCGTTCACAGCGTTCACGGTGTGTTCATCTAATTGGCTAAGTTCTTGTTTTGCCTCAACAATTTTGTTCACAATGTGTTCTGTGGATTTTTCCAATCCCTTAGTCAGTTTATTAATTGCACCTAGGCTTAATTTGTATTTCTGAGAAAGATGTCTTTGAGTAAAGTCCCCTGTCTTGAAGTCGGCAAGGATTAACTCTTTAGTGTCGTTTGGTATAGCTGGAGTTGCCATTGTGAATAAGATTCCTTTTTTTGTTCACGATGATTGTATCTTAACTCGTAATATATTACAGCCCTTTTGGGGGCTGGTTACGTTTATCCAGCTTCAGAAAAAGGAATTAACTGAACGATTCCCAAGAGGATAAACGATCAAGCTGCTTCATGCAATTCTTTCATTGACGAAATCCAACAAATCGAATTCGGTGAGGTCATATAGCTTCTCAAAGGCTTTGCGACCAAGTCCGTGAATACCGGAATTTCCTCGATGGTGTTCGGGGCATAGTGGGATAACAGGGGCATTACTTCTTTTAGAAGTTCGTCTAATGTGATGTATTTCTGAGGGTGTTTCTTCGCCATATCCGAGTCTGATACATAAGATGCAGCCCATTCGTGCCAGCTTATCATAGTGTTGTTTTTCCTTTTTAGTTGCCATTAAGTATTAGCTTTATCAATGAAACGATTGTTCGCTTGATTAGTTCTCCATACATCTATTTTCATTTGAGCAGCAATGAGTTGCCACTTGAGCTTTTCTTCTACCTCAACAGCTTGTTTTAAGCCCATTAGAAGCTCTCTGTACTCTAAGTTGGCATAAGCATCCCTCTCTTGAGCTGCCGATGTTTCTACACCGCTTATTTGAGCTTGTTGCATTAACAAAGACTTTTTAGACTTTCTAAATTCTTCAAGGTAAATTCGTTCTGATTTTGCTTTTGCATATATGCCAGCATTTTTAAGTAAAAATTCTATTACTTTGCTTGGGTCATCATTCATGCTTTATCCTTTCGTGGGGTTAAACACTATTATACTACCGAACTCCTAAAAACTTATGAGTCTGAATGGAAATTTTCCATCCGTTTAAAGTTGCTTGCTCTATACAGATATTTGTGGACTTTTGGTTTTGGCTTAAAGGTTGAAGCCAGACGCTAGGATTTTTTCCAGCGTAAGGCAATACTCTTTCTTTTAGCTTTTCTACATCAGCTAACTTACCTACTGGGTATTTAATTTCATCTGCTAGTAAGTAGTTGCCATGCAATACTTCTAAGCCTCCAGCCATATCAAGTTTAGGACTGACTGTAATAAATGTTTGAGGGTTGCATTTAATATCAGAAGTTCCGCTTGTTTCAATTTGAACTGAATAGCCCTTATCTATCAAGGCATTAGTCAACGGAATCAAATCGTATAGACAAGGTTCTCCCCCTGTCAAGACGATATGTTGAGCATGAAAAGACTTTAACATATCTAGAATGTCAGCGACAGACATAGTTGCAGCCGATTCTTCATCTTGTACTTTTTTCAACATGCTTACGATTGGAATAACTTTTGCGCTAGTTTCCCAAGTGTGCTTTGTATCGCACCAATGACACCCAACGGGGCAGCCTTGAAGTCTTATAAAAACAGAAGGCGTACCAGTAAATGTAGCTTCACCTTGAATTGATTCGAAAACTTCATTTACGGGATATGTATGATTCATAATCTTCTTTTGCCTTTTGTTTGTTTTCCCAAGGAAATACTAGCCAATCATCATTAGAAATTTCGAGTGCCGTAGTAATAGCATTTTGCTTGCAAGTATATCTACGAGCCAATACATAAGCAGGGTATGGATATTTAAGTCTAACTTTTTGCAATGTCTTGCCGCTATCGGCAATGTCATCAACAATAATAGACATCTTTGTTGGCAGGTGAACTATCGGTTTATTAAAACGGTGAGAAAGAGCAACGGCAAGTACCATTCCCCCTCTAGGGATAGGATAAAAACTATCGCATACAGGAATAGGAAACTTATCAAGAGCTTCATCGAACTCATCCCAAGAAATATATCTTATATTCATTTTGAATAAATAGCTGAATTAGCACCATGTTCTTTAACTTCTACTGACACCAAGCTACATCTAGGAGCAAAACCAGCGTCAGCAAGCCATTGTTCAGCGCACTCATAGACCAATTCGGCAAACTTCTCACAACCCCCTGCATCAACTTCAACAAGGTCTAGAACGCCTAATTTATGCCCTTGTCGGAAGTATTCAATATGGGGATCATCTGAAGCGGCCACCAGCTTATGATCAAAAGTATCTTCAAGCATAGCTTTGAGGTCTTTAAGTCCCCCAAAATCTACTACCCAGTTACGAACATCAAGTTCATCAGCCTCAAATTCAAATCGAAACGCCAAGGCGTACCCGTGAACAAAGCGGCAATGAGATTCGGCTTTCCATTGACGAAAAGCACAACTAAAACCTAAGTCGTGCCCATAAGTCTTAGTGCTGCGAAATGTCATTTAATTAACCTGAAAAACTCTGCTCTTGCATCTGAGTTGTCCCTAAAGAACCCACGCATAACAGAAGTAGTCATTTTTGTATCATGCTCACGCACTCCACGCCAAGTCATACATTGATGAGTAGCCTCTACTACAACAGCAATACCTTTAGGCTTTATTTTTTCTTCAATGATGTCTGCAAGTTGGATTGTGGCTTCCTCTTGAATTTGAGGGCGACCCATAACCCAATTTGTAAGACGAACAAACTTACTAATACCGATAACTCGATCAGAAGGAAGTATGCCAATCCAACAACGCCCAGTAATAGGAACAAGATGATGCGAGCAAGCACTTCTAACGGTGATAGGACCGATTGTATAAATTTCATCAAGGTGTTTAGCATTAGGGAAGTCCGTAACTTTAGGCATTGGATCATAGCGACCTTTAAATACTTCTTGAACAAACATCTTAGCCACTCTTTTAGCAGTTTCCTGCGTATTGTGGTCGTTCTCAGTATCAATAATTAAACTTTCTAATACTCCCTGCATCTGAACTTGAACTTCGGCTTGGATAGCTTCTAGATCGTTTGGCTCAAGGAAGTCAGAAATATTATCATTGGCAAAGAAAGTCTTACCAGCAGCCTTAATTCGTTCTTTAATTTTGGTTGTTATGCTCATCATTGCCTTTGTGTTCAATAATAATACTTGCTCCACATTCCCCATCTTCAGATACTTCTACAAGGAATGTTCTTTTAAATCGTTCTGCTAGTTTAACACCCAACTTGGAAGCCATCATCTCACAAGACATTCCCCCCATGTGACCACCGGGAAATTGAGATTTAGCAAAATCAAGTAAATCATGGAATTCTATTTCTCTATCATCATGCTCTACATAAGTCCGAATATCTACATGAAATAGATGACGATGGTTGTTAGAAAGGTACTTCCTTCCTTCTGGTGCATCATGCCAGTAATGGAATCCATCCACTGCAAACTTTACAAAAATAGAATGTTTCATAATGGCATCCTGTAATCACAATCAAGGTTATTTTCAACATCAGAGATGTATTGTCTCCAATTAATAAGATCAGCAGCACAATTTGCAGCCGACATTTGAACCGTTTTCTTATACCCTTTATCTGGGTTGTTTAAGTCATAACGGAATACTTTTTCATCTACTGCATCCCAAGCCTTTAAACAAGCTCTTGTGGACATGCTCATCCAACGAACAGTTGATACCCAAGAAGAAGAATCTCCTGAGCTTAATGGAAAAGCCAAACAATGCTCATTAGGGGTAAGTCCCAAACAATGAATCCAAAGGTTAGGGTACTTACGCTTACGTTCCCACATTGTTGCTAATATGCGCTTGCGAGTTTCGTTTTGAGCTTGAACAATATTTCCAAGACAAATACGATCATATCGTTCAGCCAAATAATCAAAGTAATCCCAACCATCAACTAAAGGATGATATACGGGAATAGGGTTGAATCCAAGACCATGTAATCGTTCTCTAGTTTTGATTTTATTGTGCATGCCTCCTTGGTCGATTTCAATATATCCCCAAGCCTTTTCACCAATCTCTTTAACAATTCGAGTGTACTTATCAAAAAGAGCATCAAAACCATCTAACTCATCAGGTGCCATTGCCAGCACTTGATCCATTGTCATATTATTATTTCTAGCGTGCTGGTTTGTTAAGTTAAAAACCCCTGAGTCAATAAATAGTTTTTTCCCTTGATTTACGCAATCAAGAATGTATTGCTCATCATCAGCGTTTTTAATTTCATTCACAGCGCAAAGAATATGATCGTAGAACTTTTCTACTTCATTGGCTTTAAAGTATGCAGGTGAAGTAGCTAAGAAATAAACATTCTTTTCGTTTGGGTCCCAATTCCCACCTGTATGATTCATTGTTGTTTCAGAACTGAATCTGCTCCATATACATCAAGGTAACGATCCACAATTAAAGATGCAATATAAGTATCTGGCTGAACTATGACTAATCTATGTTGTTCTGCTTTCTTGGCAAGAGCAGCGTATATACCAGCATAAGGAATAAACAAGGTTCCTTCATCTTTAAGTTCATCAACCCAAGAACTCCAATCTGCAATAACATCAGCGCAAATTAAAATGTGTTTGCCAAGTTGATAACGATCTCCTTTTTCTACTTTTGTTCGTGGCTCATCAATGCAGATGTCCAGCTTATCAAGGATCGATTCTTTTTCTTTTGGTTCTTCGTTCAATTCTTCGATTTCAGTTTGCAATGAATCAATGTCTTCATCATCAAAACCAGTTAAATCTAAATCAAAATCAAGGTCTTTTAATTCTTCAAGCTCTAAATCCAATAACTCTAAATCCCAGCCAGCATCAAGAGCAAGTTTATTGTTTGCCAGAATGTAAGCCTTTTTTTGCGTTTCGCTTAAGCCTTCATGCCTTACTGCTGGAATTTCTTTTAAACCTAATTTTCTAGCCGCCATAACCCGACCATGCCCTGCCAGCAACATATTGGCTTCATCTATCTCAACAGGGTCAGCAAATCCAAATTCTCTAATCGATGCTGCAATTTTAGCAATTTGTTCATCACTATGAGTTCGAGCATTGTTTACATAAGGAATCAAAGATTCAACTTCAATCATTTCAATATGGATTTCAGACATTAACAGCCTTTCCAATATATGAATAAGACCAGATAAAAGCTCTGCCTTTTCCTGCTGGGTTGGCAATTAATTCTCTTGTAAGTTCACTTCTTTTTAATAAATAAGAAAGTGCCATTGATACTTCAGTAGCTTTTAGCCCTGTTGAGTCTTGAATTTGACTAAGTAATAAAGGTTGACTCGACAAACCAAAATTGGCTCGAACTTTTGTAACTGCATTAACTTTTGGCTTCTTTTCCATTAAAAAATCCCCTGTGTATTAAACAGGGGAAATAATATCATAGAAATTTAGCGATACCAAAAATCTTCATCATTTATTTCAATACTTGAATAATCATCTTGCATGTTGCTGGCAGTACCTTTCCAGTCAATTTTGATAAAAGAGGGTAAATCTCTTGGAATTGTTCCACAATCTTCTAATAATTCTTGGCAATATTCTGTAAAAAATCTATCTGCAATTAAAGTAATGGGGTACCAATCTCCACGCCATTTCTCATCCCCTCCATTACCCTTTAATTCCTCAAGAATTTCCGTCAAAACCTTTAATTCTTCAACTGAGGAATCATCTTTTTCTTCTTCAGCATTTTCAATCTCTGTTTCTAATTCTTCAAAACGCTCAATAATATCTCGAACATCAATAGTTTCATCTGTTAATTCGAAGCTCATTTTTATCTACCTTTCGTGAGTGGATAGGTCTATTATCAGCAGAAAATAATACTAGACAACAAGTTTAACTATTATTTTTATGAGGAAAACCCTCATAGATTCAAATAAGGAATTGAGGGTAGTCCAGCAGCCTCTACGAACTGGTGGCTATGTCGATCAAACCACAAGCCCAAAGTTCCTTCCCATTCCCCATTTCTTTGTTTTGCACATATTAAAAATGTATCTGGCTGGCTGTTGTCTTGGCATCCATTTTGCATTTCAGTATCACGTTCTTTTTTGCGATTACGAGAAACCAAGAAAACATTGTCCACAAGGTCAGTAATAACTCCTGAACCCTTAATATCTTTCTTTTCAGCAATTTTGTCGCTTTCACCACTTTTGCGTACATGGTGGACTAAATGAATATGTAATTTTGTTTCTTTTGCAACATTACATAATTGATCTACAAAATCCTTTTGACCGTTGTAATCATCTTCACCTCTAATACATTTCATCATCGAATCAATAATAATATGTTCAACACCTAATTCTTTTGCGGCATATCTGCAAAGTGCGACTACCTGCCAAGGAGATAAACTTCCTACATGGTCAAAAATATATCCCTGATCCAATCTCCAGTCACAAAACTTTTGAACATCACTTCTTGAAGGAATAGCGGTATCGGTAGCCTGTCTTGCCATACGAGCAAGGGTAATGTAAGGCTTCATCTCTAACGAGGCTGTAAGCACCTTTTTACCTTGTGCAAGCAATCCCAGTTTTAGCTGACCAAGAATCAAAGACTTGCCGGAACCATTCTCGCCAGCCCACACACTTACTTCAGAATGGCGTAATCCAACCATTTGATCGCATTTATTCCAAGGCAATTTATTCCCATCGATCCCGTTATCTCTTGTATCGAAATAATGATTCATCTCATCAATGAATTCAGACTTCTCTCGCACCATATTGCGAATATTCTCAGTTTCAGCATATTCATCAAAATTAATATTTTCAGTCATCAACATACAAAAATTTCCTTTTCGCTATCCATTGCGATTACCGTCTTTGGATTAGTTTTTATTATTTCAGCCAGCCACTTGCAAAATAATTCATCACTTGCATTTTCCCCATGAATTACTTGAACCGACTTACCCCTTACAAAATTTGCATCATTTGATTTAGGGCGAGATTTTTGGGTATATACCAATCCGATATTTCCTTGATTCTCACCATCAAACCATGAAGGGCTTGATCCTACGATAAAAATAATAGAATCACAACAACTTAAATTTTGATGACCAATCATATAAATTTTGGGCTTTCAGATTGTGCAGGAAGGTTTCCACCATCTTCCCAGTGCTTGCCCTTAAGCCAGCGTTCAGGGTCTTTCCTGAATTGTCGATCAGTATTGATTGAATGATGTTTTGCTTTTTTCAAAACAATCTCAACAACATCACCAGCCAGATTTAACGACTTCCAAATTTTGAATGAATTGATTTTACCAATCGGTTTGTCATAAGCCTTCCAAAAAGATTCAAACTCATCAGAGTATTTAATTGGTTCTTGGTTCTTGGTTCTTGGTTCTTGGTTAGGTGGCGATTCGTGCACGATTCGTGTACGTTTCGTTCCATTTTCTCTACGCTTCGTTTCTCTTTCGATGGCAATTTGCTTATTTTTGTCTGCCTTAGAGTGGTATTCAAGTAATTCTTGAAGAATTCGATCTTGAACATATTGACCCTCAGAATCAAGATGAAAAAACCTACTGAGCACGAATTTAACGGCATCTATCTCCTCTTGAGTTGAAGCCCACGTCCATTCGATTGCATCATCCAAAGTAGGGAACACTTCACGGTCATAGCACGCATCGATCAAAAGCGTGTACGCTCCGTGTTGAAGCATGGTCAACCTGCCAGCTTTCTTGGCGTAATCACCAAGATTCCTTTTGTAATAGTGCATTAAATTCCTAGCTTTCTTGCAATTTGTTGAATGGCTTTTTGATATTGTGCAGGAGTAGCTTCAGGATGAGTTGAAGCCCATTGTTGTTTTAGGTATTCGTATTGTTGATACATAAAAATCCTTTCGTGTGAAGGAATTGATTGTAGATGTAACTATTATTCAGGACAACAAAGATATTTGAACATTCATCTTGCCACCTTTAACAATTTCCCCTTCATAAATATGAATTTCTTTAATTTGGGAATCGTCATCCATAAGTCCAGCTTGAACCATTGCATCTTCAAGGGCTTTAATTCTATTTGATAAATCTTGAATTCTTCGATCTCGGAAATGAATAGTTATTGTCATGGCAACTAGGGATTTCCCGAATTTTATTTCTTGCTGGCTCACTATATGAGCTACTTCTTTTTTAAACTGTTTACCTTTCTCAGTCATATATCTTCTATGTCCATGAAGCCCATAGTAGCTATTGATTGTTGGTGCCAAAGGAAATTCAAAAATAGCTGTTGTCATAGTTTTAAAAGTATGGATAATAGTCTTTATCAGTTAAACAATGCTGATTCCAACACGAAAGGAAAAATAAAATGAATGAAGATAGATACTACCAACCTCAAGATAATAACGAAGCTGATGAAATTCAGGAGCGTATTGACTATAAACTTAAAAACAAAAACAACCCATATACGGCTGAAAATATTTCAGAAGCCATATCTGATGATGCTTTAGTGCAAAGTTTGGAAACGCTGGCAACATTACTCACTAAAGGTGATACTCACGCTGTTGGTGTTGTTCTTTCTGCTGTTTTGTTTACTTACTGGGAAAACCGTAGTGAACGTGAAGTAATTAATAATCTTTAAACCACGAAAAGGAAATATGATGAAAGTTTATCAAGCAATTAATGCCGTTCAGTCTGAATTGGCAAAAATAGGAATTACTAAAAGTCGCACTAATCAACAAGGTGCAAGCTATAAATTTAGAGGAATTGACGATATTTTTAATACTGTTAGCCCTTTGCTTGCACAGCATGGTCTTTGCATACTTCCTAGGGTGTTGTCTAGGGAGTGCATTGAACGTCAAACCAAAGCAGGTGGGGCTATTTTTTATGTAACTGTTGAGGTTGAATTTGACTTTGTTGCTGCCGTAGATGGAAGCAAACACACAGTTAAGACTTTTGGCGAGGCTATGGATACTTCCGACAAGGCTACCAATAAAGCCATGTCTGCTGCTTACAAGTATGCTGCACTTCAGGCGTTTGCCATTCCTACTGAGGGTGACAACGATGCAGATGCTCATACACTTGAAGTTGCTCCAAGAATTACAAAAACTCCATTAAACGACAATCAAGTTACTAATTTTACTGTTGCCATTAACGATGCCAATACCAAAGAAGAATTAGAAAAAGCATTTACGGCTGCGTATCGTTTGGCACAGGGTCAAGGCGATACTAAAAATATCGACATTTTTACCACGTTAAAAGATGCTCGTAAAACTGCGTTAGGACTTTAATCATGACTAATTTAACCCTTTACACCATTGCCGATCAGTATTTGCAAGATTTACAAAAATTGCAGGATATGGAGATTAATGATCAAACTTTTGCGGATACGCTAGAAAGTCTTTCAGGAGAATTGGAAGTTAAAGCTACCAATGTTGCGATGTTTATTCGAAATTTGGAAGCTAATGCTGATGCTATCAAAGCTGCCGAGAAACAGATGGCAGAACGCAGAAAGGCTTTAGAGGCTAAATCTAATCGGATGCGACAGTATTTGCTTGATAATATGTTGCGTACCGGCATTACCAAAATTGACTGTCCTTACTTTTCGTTGGGAATTCGCAAGAATCCTTCAGCAGTTGAGGTTCTTAATCAAGATATGATCCCAGATGAGTATTTCGACATTCCTGAGCCACCTCCACCATCTTTAAACAAGAATCGTCTTAAAGATGATTTAAAAGCTGGCGTTGTTGTTGAAGGCGCAAAACTAACCCAAAGCAGTTCATTACAAATCAAATAAGGAAACATCATGGCATTGAAATACGAAGCTAAAGCAAGAGTTGGAACATATAAAAATCAAAATGGAGAAGAAAAGCCAAATTGGGTTAAAGTTGGCGCAGTATTTGAAACAGCCAATGGCTTATCAATGAAAATGGATGCTATTCCAGTAGGTTTTGATGGTTGGATTTCATTTTTTGAACCAAAACCTAAGCAAGCTGGAGCCGGAAACCAGTCAACTAATCAAGGTGCTGGAACAAACGGAATTGACGATATTCCATTTTGATGTAGTATAGCTTTACGGATGAAAGCAGAAACTGTAAGTAGTCCACAATCTACGGGGTCTTGATCGAGGGTGATGTCCTCAAAATCCATCTTTCGGTGCAATGCCGATCCTTTCGTGGGTCAAGACCCCACCCCTTATATGAGGGTTTTCCTCATAAAAATAATATAAAAAAGTGTTGTAAGAGTATTATTCATGTGGATAATAGACCTTATGGACAAACACGAAAGGGAATCCAAAATGAAAAAAGAAATTAATATTGTAAAAAAAGCTGGCAAAGAATTAGGAAAGTTAATTCGTATTGCTCATTCAGATCATGCACCAACAATAATGGCTTTTTATGAAAAAGGTGTTGTTGCAGTTGCAATAGGTGGTACGCAGCCTTTTATTACTAAATACAACTAATTCACGAAAGGAATTAAAAATGAATATCGTAGAAATCTATCTCCAGCCTGAGCGTTACAACGCAAGAATTCGTGCAACTGTACCGGGTGCTTGGATTGCTGTTCAAAGTGACGGCAATGAATATCCAGTTGGATCTCAGTATGAATTCAGCAATGCAGATCAAGCATTAGCGTATGTTAATAATTTGCAAGCAATGAAAGGAATTAAAAATGAAAAAAATCATTGATGTAGTAGGAGTAGTTGTTTTGGGATTGGTCTTTGGATTTCTTATTTCTTGGGGAATGCTTGGATCGCCTTTATATCTTTTTAAATAATGGCGTACAAACCTTTTAGCCAAGAATTGCACGATTTATGCGACCCACCAGCTAGAAAAGCAGTAGCAAGTTGGGTTTCTATGAAATGGGGGCTGACTTGCATAGAAAATCCTAATAAGTATGCAGTTGATTTAATTGTGTATAAAAAAGGAGATATTTGTGGATATATTGAAGTCGAAAAAAGAGACTGGGGAACTAAAGAATGTCCATACAAGACAATTCATATTGCCCAAAGGAAAGAAAAGTTATTTTTAAATGAGCTTTTGACTTTGATATTTGTAGTTACAAGAGATTTTAAAAATGCTTATTGGTGCAAAGCTGAAGACGTTAAAGCTGCCTTATTAATAGAAGTTCCAAATAGATCGGTAAAACGAGAAGAATATTTTTATGATGTGCCAATTACAAAATTTCAATATATAGATTTAACTGAATCATTTTGAGGAAATTATGAATAAATTATTACTAACATTAATGTTATGCTCCGCTACTTTAGCCCATGCAGATAATGAACTGGCTTACACACAAAACAAATTAGGTGGAAATATGTTCTTTACTTATAGCCAATGTGTATATGTTCAAAGCCAACAACCTATCCCTAATAATTATTATGTTTACAGTACAGACTCATTAGGAAATAAAATTGTAGATGGCTGCTACGAATATAAATATCCATTTTATTTTGTAAATTGGAATAAAGGTGGTCGTTTAAGTGTAAATATTAATTCTGTTACATCATTATTAAAATAAAAAATGAACGCAAATGAACTAGCTGATAAATTGCAAGAATTTGATGTGTATGCAGAAGTTGTATTAGTGGATAAAAGTGGTTATCCATACGCTGATTTTGATTGCATTACCGATATTGCAGATGAAGCCGCCACCATGCTACGCAAGCAACAAGCTGAAATAGAGCGTGTAAAAGAATTGTGCGCAAGCTACATAAAAAGTGATTACGAAGGAACTTCTATGTTTAAGCCAATGATGGAAGAACTTTATGGGAAAGCTGAATTACAGGAGTTTGTTAAATGAATAATGAACCAGTAGCGTGGATGCTTACAGATAGAGTGGTTTCGTCAGTACAAATAGAAGGTGCTATCCCACTCTACACTCATCCAGCACAGGAATTAAATGATGGAGGTGAACCAGTAAAAAACGCTACTTATTGGAAGCGTCAATACAACGAAATGTCGGCATTAAATGACAGACTAAAGTCATCGCTATACCACGCTAACGAGCAAATTAAGTATTTGGAATTCCATCCAGCAGACCTAACAGATGAGGAAATAGATGAAATTATTGATATGGCTCCATATCCAAGAACTCATGCAATGGATAGGAATTTAATCAAAGTTGCATTAAGAAAGGCACAAGAGAAATGAAAGTTATTATTTTAATATTTCCTTTATTGTTTGCTGGGTGCATTACTTACCCTTCAGTTGTTTGCAGAGATGGAATCTTATACACAAAAGAAGGATTAACTTCTGTATATACAAAAACTGTTATGAGTTGTATTGAAGTAGAAAATTATTTTCAATCGAAATAAAAAAGGAAACCAACAATGAATGCTAATGATAAAAATTTAATCGCCCAGCTAGTTGCTAGGGGTAAAGCTGGGGTTATTTATGATTGCTTGCCTGCTTATTGGCTTGAAAAATCTAAAGAAAAAATTGCATCGATGGGAAATAAATGGGTTTGTCACAAAGATAATTTTGTTAAAAGACTTGATGTTCCGTTACCATTACTATCTGACGCAAGAACTAGCAAAATACTAAAAGGTAAAAGATGAATGAAATATCAGATAGCCTGATAACTGCACGAAAACTATTAAGCAAAATTGAGCAAATTAATGCCAATCCTGAAATGAATGGTAAAGACAACCTCATTATGGCTTTAATAGATTTAGACATGGTTGTTCAAGCAATGTTATTTAAAATGGATATTCGAGTGGAACATCATGGATTGGAGTGATAAAGTAATGCTGGCAATGACTATGATTTCTGCCATATTCTTAATGTTTGCTATCCGTATCGGATTTAGATTATTTGGCATAGCATGACAAACGAAAGCCAAAAACCTGTCACAGAACAATATAGGGATAACTGGGACTCTATTTTTGATAAAAATTTAAAAGAATTAGAGCCTATTCCTTTTGCTGGAATGATTGATTTAAAACTATCAAAAGAAGAAAAAGCCATTTTTTTTAGAAAAACTTTGGAGCTATAAATGATTTGGAATTTGCGTGTAGTTTTAATTCAAAATGAAGATAACTTTGACGATACAGCTTTAGAGGTCAAAGAAGTGTTTTACGACACAATGGGCAAGCCAATGGGACATGTTACCGCCCCTCTATCTGGGAAGACTATCGAAGATTTGTGGGCGTATTTAAGTTTGATGGAAGAAGCTCTAAGCAAGCCTGTTTTAACATTTAAAGGAAACTACGACTAATGATTTACATAATTTATGCACTATTATTGCCATTAGAAATTTTATTTACTTTGGTTGCTTTAATTTTATCTCCAATCCTGCCATTCTTTGCTTCTACTGTTTACGGATACACCGACAATGGATCAAGTTTTGGATTTGGTCCAAGATTGCCTAATTGGTTAAATTGGTTCCAAACTTGGGATAACTCATTGTGGGGAGATTCAACATTTCAAGCCATCAATGGTTTAAGTTATTTAGCAATGGTCAAATGGTTAATTCGTAATCCACTTCCTTGTTTTGCAGAGAAAATTCTTAATGATGCAACATTTACCATTAAAGGAAATAATGCTGTTACAGATGGATCAAGAGCAGTATCTGGTTGGGTTTTAGTTAATGCTGGAGGGTTATTTCAATTTGTGTGGATATGGCAAATTTTTAATACTTCTAAGTGTATCTATATTAATCTTGGCTGGAATGTTCGTGCATTAACGGTTGGAGCCAAAACCCCTTATCATGCTACTTTTTCCTTTTCACCTAGAATTTCGAGTTTCTTATGACTGAACACGATCCAGTAAATAATCCAAAACACTACACTAGCCACCCTTCAGGAATTGAATGTATTGAAATTACTAGACACATGAATTTCAATCTTGGCAACGCCATGAAATATGTTTGGAGAGCTGGGCTAAAAGGTGGAAAGATTCAAGACCTTAACAAAGCTATTTGGTATCTTCAAGATGAAGTCGCTAAATTGGAATCTTTTAAACTTGATTAATGCAGCCTCTGAAATCAAATTCACCATTTTCTTCATCGGTGACCATAATCATTTCAGGCATTAACATTCTTCCTTGATCGAATGAAAGCATAACGAATCCTGAACGCCAATCTTTAGGGCTATCTTCACAGTATTCAAAAGTGGGGGACATTGGGTCAGCAAGGCATCCAGTTTGAACGCCAAAAAAGTGACCTTGATAGTTTGAAATTGGTTGTACTGCTAGTACATGAGTATGACCAGTAATAATATTCGTGTTCCCTGCTGCAAGTAAATTTGCGTACCCAGCAGTACGACCCCCACGAAGTCTATGCTTTACTATTGTTTCCTCGCCAATCCAAAAGCTCCAACAAGTTTCCCACTCAGGAAAATGGTACTTAAGAGAAAAGCCATCTACTCCACTATATTCAGGTACTTTATTAACTAGCCAAGATTCATACCGCATATCATGGTTGCCAAGAGTCCATATTAAACGGCATCCAGCAGGTCTGTGAGCCACGATCTCGTCTAAATGCTCACGGCAGTACCTAAGCTCCTCTAAAACGCTTGGCTTGGCATCATAATTGATTGAGGGAAATCTGCTAAGAACTTGACCATCAAAGGCATCACCATTACAAATAATGACTTCAGGTTTAAAAGTGTCAATCATTAATAACAATGCTTTAAAAGCTGTTGTGGTTGAATCAGTAAAGTGAGCATCTGAAAATACTATGACTCTTTTTACTTTATCAATATCAATGCCTCTACGAACATTGTGAGCAGCAAGTTCTACTTTTTTGGGTTTTTCTTTTCTTTTTTTTCTTTGAGAGTTAAAAGTTGGCAGCTTAATTTTTAAGCGACTTTCAATACTTGCCCTTCTTCGCATAACGCTACTAGGAGCCATTTCCAATTCATTACCAATTAAAGCAGGAGAGCCTAATTTATTCCATAATTTAATGAAATCTTCATCAGATAATGTTTTAGACATACAAGTTTTATCTGCCTGTTATTCGTTTAATTTTTTGTTCTAATTCCCAGTCTTCTCTACACTCAGCGTTGCAAAATCTTCCTCTTGCAACAATTTCATTGCAAGATAAGCAATGCCCTGAATGGGGAACTCTTTTGTATTCTCTAGCGACTCGAATTGCTAGTTCTCTATGTAATTGCTCTGTTTCAGAAGCATCATCAAAAATATCACTCAAGATAAAGTACCGCCAACATTTTCATAGAAAGCCTCTAAATAAGCCATATTGTTTGTGTGCTGCCTGTATTTACTTCCGGGGAATGAAGCCCAGCGAGAGCTACAACGAATAATTGCTTGCTCAAATTGACCATTGTTTATAAGGTCAAGAGCATGAACTTCTTTAATAAGTTGTAAAGCAATTTTATCTTGTGATGCAGGAGAAAAATCGGGAAGCTGAAGACTTGCTTTGTAATAGTCAAAAATATGAGAGAGTATTTGATATTTTCCAGCAGCAGTAGAAGTTATGTTGTTAGCTTTAATTGATTTTCTAGGGTGATCTGCGTACCCTTCAAATAAACCGCCACCATATAAGACGTTATATCCATTGTCAGAATGAGCAAGTAAGTCTCTACCTATTTCAGAAAATCCTATTGTCTTTAGAAATGCTTGCTCATTGTTAGTCATTTGATATTTACTTGTTCGTTAATCCAGTCTTGTAGTGATACTAATTGCTGCGTTGTATTGGCGCAAGCAAGTAACTGGTCGGAGGTGCTTTCATTAACTCCGCTGGAGGGGTTGGAAATGGAGGGCATTGAACCGCTACTGGAGTTGTGCAACCCACCATAATAAGACTTAAGAGCAGCCAACTTAGCTTCATATTCATTGGTAATTCCTTTAGTGACTAATGCTTGTTGTTTAACAATAGACTCATTTTTAATTTCTTGAGTTGTTGCAACGGCTTCAGTTTTTGTTTTAAATGCCACATAATTATTGTGTTCATATCTTCCGTACATTATTGCTAGTAAAGAAATAATAATCAGACAAATAATTACCCATGTAGTGATTGCAAATTTAGGAATCATTCGATTGGCTTATTGGTTAAATATCTTAAGATTTGAACAATAAGTCCTATTCCCATAAGCCACCATCCGTAATTTTTTGGATCGATGATGTCTTGAAGAACGGAAAAATTGGAATAAATAAAGCCAAGGCACATGACCAATAGACCAAACCACATCGTCTTTGATTTATGCGCTTGTTTCATTTTTTAACAGATTTTTTTACTGCAACTTTTTTAGCTGCAACTTTTGGCTTAACAGTAACTTTTCTTGTAGTAGCTTTTTTAACTACGATCTTTTTCTTTACTGGAAAGTCTGGTTGGGTCAATCCTGTAATGCTGGCTGGTTCAACAGGCTTTTTGCGGAGAAGTGCCGCTATTTGCTTAAACATTATTTATCAACTTTCTGATCAAGTTTATCAAGTATTTTGTCTAGCTTTGTAAATATTTGGTTAGTGACTTGAGCAAAATCTTCTCGTTTGACATATTGCCCAGCCACTAACACTTCAATGTTGCTTACTTTGTCGGCTAATTCTTTATCAGTCTCTTTTAAGGATTTATAAGAGTCCCACATCATTTTCATGAGGACTCCTATACTAAGGTTAATTAATCCGAAAAACCAATTTAAAGAAGACTGATCCATGAATCACCTATTAAGTAGGAGCTGCTTCATCGGCAGCGTGTTCTGAAATTGCTTTTGCAGCAGCCTGTTGTTCTTGTATCTGAGGAATTGCTTGAATTTTAATTTTATTAACAGTTTCTTCTATTAATTCCATTGGCAATTTTCTCAAACCAGCAACAACAGCTTCAACTTCGGCAATTTCTAAGTTAAGAGTAATAGACATAATTTTTCCTTTTTAAAATCTTATTGTATTAGGTTTCTGAAATATACGAAATATTTGGAAGATCAGACTTGTGTAAAGCAGTTGCAATTAATATTTGTTGACTAGTTTCATTAGCTTTAACCATCTCATTTCTAAATGACTCTACGGCAGCACCAGTACTTAATTGCTGTTTTGAATTTTCTATTAGAAGAATTGGAAGCCAAGCCATAGCACATCCTTTTTCATCAACCACTTCACCTGTACTAGGATTAGTCCCTGCAAATGTTTGATACCAAGCACAACGATGAATTGCTTCATCTTTTATGGTTTCGCATTGACTACCTAAAGGGCAAGTTAATACTGTTTTTATTTCCATTTTCTTCCATCCCATTTAACTACTTGACCATCTTCCAAACCTTCAGGAATTGGGGTCAAAGTAGTATTATGAGGCAAATGTATTTCATCTTTGTCTAAATTTTTATGAAATTTGTAAATTCCAATAAAAAAACCATCTTCATTATATTGGTAGCCAGTTATTAATTTTTCCATTTTCATTCCTTAGTTTTTCTGACAAATGATTAAGTTAACATACCTAGGAGTCCAATTTGTTTGACTTGATCCGTTATCTGTTGAACCTGAGTGTTGATGGAATACGGATTGTGAACCTAAATTTGCGTAACTACTAGCAGTTGTTGTGCCACCATCATAACTAGCATTAAGACCTCCAGTAGCCAAGTTGCCACCAGCACCATCCCAGTTAGGGTTGACCACGAATTGTGTGCCAGCAGCAGGTCGGTGACTGTGCCCTGAATCATAGTGGGTATGATATGCGTTTTCGTTTCCAGTAGCGAATGAGTGGGTATGACTTGGCACTACGTTCATTACTGTTGGATCATAAGAACCGCCTACGCCATTTCCTGCGCTTGCAACAACACGCATCATACGATTGTTCGCTGTATCAGAAACATCTTGGGTCCAGCCAGTAGGAGCAGCAGATTGGCTAAATACCAATCGAGTTCCTGAAGGGAATGGATAAGTAACAGTATTAGCATTTCCAGTAATATTAATGTTCCAAGTACCAGAAGCTCCATTACCAGTTAAGGAAGGAGAGTATGTTAAATAATTGGCTGCATCAATAACTTGAGATCCACCAATAGTTAAATTAGTAAAATTAGTCTGACTTGTTGTTGCAGAATTGCCAGAAATATTAATGTTCCAAGTACCAGAAGCACCTCCACCAGTAGGTGTAGGAGGTACATACCCAAGTGCATTGGTTACGTCTGTTGCAGTTAATGTAACTGTTCCAGTTCTTCCATTAAAACTTGCCACTTTTGCAGAGTCGGCAAAATACATGTTTGTACCATCACCGTAAACATAAGTAGAAGCTGCCTGAGTAAGAGTTACGCCTGTACCTGAAGCAGTTTTAGCAGTTAATGTAAAAGCACCAGTTGTATTATTTACAAGAATCCACTCTCCAACTTGAGCAGGAAATGTCAAAGTGCTGTTGGCAGTCAATGTGCCAGTAATATTAATAATAGGATAAGCAGACTGCAACTGAGTCAAAGTGACGCTTGAAGTCGCCATTGCTACTGATTGCAAGCCTTCAAAAGAAAAAGAAACCCAACCTGTCCCAGTTGTATCAGGATTGTTGCTATTGTTTTCAATAGTGCTTATCCACAATCCATTAAACGAAGAACTTAGAATTACTGCACCTTTAGGATAGCCGCCAATCGTTGTAGCAAAACCTGCGTCAAATGGGAACATCCCACCAGCTTCTTGCCATTGTTGAATAGCAGTAATTTCATTCAAAATACCATTCATATCCCCACCAAAAGGGGGAACGCCACCAGCAGTAACAGGTGTAAAAGTTAATGGAGGAAATCCATCGGTAAGTGAAGCTCTGCCACTTACTATGCCAATTTGAGAAGCAGTCGGAATAGTATTTTTATAAGTGCTACTTGCTGCGTAAGCAAAAGGAAGTGGAATCTTTGTTGGTATATTGCTGCTTTGCATAATTTTTCCTAAATGTAAACTAAGTTCGCTTGAACACCTGCTGGTCTTGGGAATACTCCCGAATTTTGAATGATGGCAATTTGAGTAGAGTTCGGATGAAACCCTAAATAATAATTAAATACCATGCCACCCAAATCTTGAACGTAAGCAGGACCGTAAGGGTCTGTTCCGTTATTTGTACCAAACTCTGCTCTCAATAAGGCGTTAATTGATTTTGTTGAGAGATCAGAAATATTTGCAGCAGCTTTAACCATAATTAATTGACGATATTGGGTATCGCTTAACGCAAAAGTTGTAGTTGCTGTTACCCCGTTATAAAACGGATCTTGGTTAAATGGTTGTGGTCCTGTTGCAGCAGTAGGGGCTGTGTAGGCTTCATCAAACCCTAAATAAGGAGTTGTTGCAATTTGCAAATATCTAGAACACCCAACAATTTGCCCCCAAATATCTAAGCCGTTTCCTACTGCTGTTGCTACATTCCAAATGTTTGCATAAAACTGAGCTAAGTCATAAGCAGGATCGACTGCATCATTAAATGATTGCAGCATTCCCATTATTGTTGGTGAATCACAATATTGACTTAAAAGTGTTTGATCCCAGTTTTGCATAATTACACCAGCAACACAGAAATGTTTGCAGTAGAAAGAGTTGGCACTTGGTCAATACCCATACTAATCAATAAAGTTGATGGGCTTGCTGAAGTACCTAAATAAACCTCAATGACATTTACATAAGGGCTGATCGCATTAATATTTGCATAGTAACGACCAGAATAAGAGGTAGAGCCAATTTCCACAGACGTACCGCCATCTTGACCATTAAATGATGCAAGAACGGCATTTTGTATCAGAGCAACAATATTAGATGGTAAAAAAGTATTATTTTGAATTTGAACTTTAAAATAAATTGGAACTGCTGTCGGTGTCAAATAAGTGACTGTATAAGGGACAGGGGTTGCGTAATTAGTGTCATATACCGTAACAGAGGTATTTCCGTTATAACTGCATCCCGGTGGCTTCTTGCTCCAAATAGCTTGTGCTACGGCTGCTGCTGTACCTCCAGTTACACTTACACAAACAGAATGAGCAGCCAATGAATAAGAAGTGGCTCCATAATTGACGGCTGTTCCTGCTGGGTTATCAACAACAAAAACACTTAATACATTCGGGACTGCTGAAACCGCAGCAAATAAAGATTGAACTGAATTTAAAGAGTTGCCTGCAACGCTTGCTGATCTTCTAGCTTCAAAGGCTGCACGACTTTCTACTAAATTCCCAAGAGTACCAGCAGTAGGATTAGATACTGTATTCCAGCCAGCAACGGCAGTATAAATAATACTTAATGCTCCAATAGCGCAAGAAATTGCACCTTGGGTTTGATTTTGGAATTGAACGGTTACTGATCCTGTTGATGGAATTGTGGCATCGGCAGTAGAAAAATACAAATACCCACTTGTATCTTGAGCTATTGAACCAGCAGGAATAACTGTTCCTACTGCGCCTACACAAGTGGCACTTACTAAAGTTCCTGCACCCGGAATTCTAGAAATGAAATAAATTTCACCAATAGCATCCTGCCAAATACCTGAAGCAAAAGTGGGATTGACTTGGTTGGCAATGTACGCAATTTCATTATTTTTTTCGCCAATGATTGCAGTTTCACTTTGAGCAATCTGTCCTTGAGGGGTTTGAAGTGAAGGATTAACGCCACCACCAAAAGCAGCATTAATGTCTGCTTGAACTCCAGCTAAAATATCTGTCTCGGCAGGTAAAACGGGAGATCCATTTACCCATGTAATTACTGGTACGTTAGTGCTCATTTATCCTCCAAAAGCGACATTGTTAATCGCTCCATCTGTGTCTATTATTTGAATTTGTCCAGCAAGTGAACGATTTTTAAAAGAAGTAAAAGTTGCTTTTGAATCTACAACATTAGGAATAGTTTTAGCTTGATCTTGCATTTGATCGGCTATATATTGCAACGGAGGCAACTCTCCTAAAATTTGCTGCCAATATGGAAGTCCTAAACTGGTGTCATACCAGCACTCACCTAGAAATGTTCTAATAGCTGAAGCAACATCTTGAGCGATTGAATATGGAGTTCCAGCTAAAGCAATGTTGCCATTAACATCTAAAACTAAATCCCAAACAGATTGATCTAGTAATAATGTGTTTTGAATTACTGTCATACTGGTGCTCCTGTTTGACCGCTTCCTGTTGTTACGCCACTATGTTTATGGGTATGTAAACTTGTTCCTTGAGCTGTTACATCGCCTGTTACAGTCAATGAACCACCTAATGTAGCATTGCCACCAAAAGAGCCAGCACCTTGACTTACTGCGCCATTTAAAACAATAGATGGAGCATTAATTGTGCAAGCTGTTGAAGCATCGACTTCAACATTCGGTGCTGTTATTGTAGCTTTAGTCGTAGCTGTTGCGTTAATATTTTGGGCTGTTATTGCAACTGTGTTAGGTGAATGGATCGTAATGCCAGCACCATTAAACTGAACATATTGAGTTGGAGCTGCTCCAATAATAGTCATTAAATACACCATATCAGACATATCATTTTTACGATTAGAACCCGGTGCAGAAACCTTACCTGTATTTTTTACTGTCGAAATGTCTCTATCACATACAGAAGCAAGACCAATATCACCAGCCACAGGGTCAAGAATAATTCCATTTGATCCACCTTGAATCCTCATATAAGGGACATTATGAATAATTCCATGCGCCCATGCGATACCGTTTCCATCAACGGCACTTACCAAGGGCTGAACATCAACATAACCAATAGCAGAAAGATCGCCAGCATTAGTTACCGATATGACCTTTACTGGCATTGAAGTTCTAAGACCTGACAATGCACTTCGAATAATAAAATTCATTCTGCCTACTTCAGACGCAGCATCCGAGGCAACGTGATTCGTTTGAATTGGAGGGCTAGTTTCTTGGGACATAAGGACCGGGAGCTAATTTTGAAATAGTGAACCAAGGACCGTCAGGAGTCAAAGTACTAATTTCATGGGTTGATTGAATAATTGGAAATAATCCATTAGCTTTAGGAATGCCTGAAGTTAAATTAATCATTCTTCCATTGGTAACAGTTGGCTTAAATTCAGATTTCACTATGAAACCTGTTTCCCAGTATGAAGGATAGCCAACAAGTCCAGTAGTCGGACCAATATCAATAACTACATTGTCAGCCGTACCAGTATTACTCCAAATAGTTACAGTATTATTTTCTATCTTTATTGGCAGGCTTGCGTTTCTTGCTACTGTGCAAATTTGATCTATAACTGATCCTGATACATATTGGTTTTGCACAACAGCATGGGCTTTGTTTGGATTAGCAAAAGACCAAGGTGCTCCTAGTTGGCTTACTAATGAAGCAATAATATCTTCTGCATTTTGCGCTCCTTTGTAAGTGTTAGGAGCAACTGATGCAGCTTTAGCATAGTAACCAGATATTGCAGAACATACAAAGCTAACTTCAGGCAAGTTAGAGGTATCAATAAAACTAGAAATTAATGTACCTGAAAATACTTGATTCATTGATCCGCCTTGATCGCCAGCAGAAACGGTAATAGATTGATTTTGAGCTAACACCATTTTTGACCCTGAACTTGAGTATTGATTCATTTGGTCTAATGTCATGCCAAATACTTGAAGTTGGAGTTGTCCGTAAGCACTATATCCACCCGGATTAGTAATTACTGCATTGCACTTTAAATTTTTTAAAGTTAATGGTTGTGCATTAGGAGTTGTAAAAATCAACTCAACTTGTCTTATAGCGAATGTCATACTTGATATATTAACTGGTAACGACTGCCTAGCCCATCATAAGTAGGGTCACTTGTGCCTTGGGTGTCAAAAAATGCTAATTGCCCTGTAAATCCATAATAGGATTGTCGTATTAAACCCACTAAATTTAGGCAAAGTACTGAAGTTACGCATGGGGCTGAATTTACTTGTAAATCAAAAAAGAGACCTGTGTTTTTTTGATAAATGGTAATTAAACAGTTTTGATCCCCAAGCAGAATTGTAAAAGTCTGTGAGGCAACTGGAGAAATTGGAATGTATTGAATAGTCATACTATTGCTGGGTTTAATCCAGTCGCCCCTCTTGAATTAGGATTTAATGTGCCAAAATTTCCAGTTGGTGTTGTAGTTGGTGAAAGCTGACCAAAAGATGAGGTCGGTGTCCCTGAAGGTTTAGCAGTTGCAACTACTGGGTTAGATACAATTCTGACCCATTGAAACCATAACTGAGCTATCAGTAATGTTGCCCCATGACTAGCATCTCTACGATAGTCCACATGAATTAAATTGGTATTTTTATAAGTTGCATCAGGAGTAACAATATCAACTAGGGTTAGGCTAGTTAATAGCTTGTCTATTCCTTGAATAAAGTTTCCTTTTGACATTTTTCCATTGCCGCTACAAGTAACAGTTAAGCGAATGTCATAAGGCATTCCAACTTTGTTATAACTTTGAAAGGCTCCATTTTGTAAAGGGTAAATAGGAATCTTTTGTTCTTCTCTGTATTCAAAATCTACAAAAGAATCAGGGCTTAGTAATGCAGAGCCACCCGGAGCAACAATTCCCCATTTTTGACCAAACAATCCAAGCGGCAATATTTCGCCAAGAATAGTTAAACCAGCAGCTACAAACTGAGCATTGTTACTTCTAGATAAAGCTGGAACTCCCGGAAGTGCAGGAACATTCGGATAAGTTATATTAGGCATTATCTATTCCCGACCATTCCATAGTTAATTAACGAATTGTTTTCAATCGCTACCTTCATATCTCTAGCAATTCCACTTGCATCTGTTGCTTGCG
>Ga0316230_1000686_pt1 | contig 43663 bp, 78 predicted proteins | sample TBH18025metaG_FD_206004 | JGI IMG/M metagenome (GOLD analysis project Ga0316230, IMG submission 206004) | Freshwater microbial communities from Trout Bog Lake, Wisconsin, USA - TBH18025 | ecosystem: Environmental > Aquatic > Freshwater > Lake > Hypolimnion/Profundal zone | place: USA: Wisconsin... | reverse complement strand
GATTAACTTCTTTTGAATTAGACTTAGCATACGCTTCTGTATAAGTTTCTCCGTTTTTTGCATACTCATCCATAAGGATAGCATCTGCTCCTATTATGTCAAAATCTATTCCAGCATTTTTTGCTAGTTCTAATTGAGTTGACTTACCGCTAAGTGGTGGTCCAATTAGAACTATTACGAAAGGTGTTTTTGCAGTTTTCACTACATCTATTAATCTAGTTTTCATATTTTTATTTATTTATTCATCTTCAAGTTCAAATTCTTCTTCATCTTCTTCTTCTTCTCTTGGTGGATTTCCATAAGGATCTACACGAGGATTATGGTTTCTTCCGGTATGTAGGTTTATGTAGCCACCTCTTCCTCCATATAGGGCCAATAATAACCAACCCTCAGTATTTTCTTTAGGATGTTTATTAGTTAAATAATGTTCTTTTGTGTTATAGAACTTCATGGTATCTAAGAAAGGATAACCAAAATACTCTATCTCATGGATAGGTATTCTTACTTCTTTATCAATAATAGTTTCATCAGGAGCTATGAAGTTTGCTTCAAATTTATTGTTATGACTTCTTCTCCAAAAGTTTTTAATAACAGCATACTTCTTAAATAAGAAATAATCACTCTCATTCTCAACATAAACTCTATCCATTAGATGGGTTTTCTCATCAATAACCCACAATATACAACGACCTATAATTTTTGTTTTAGTATCATCACTATATAGAATTACTAATTTAATCCTTTCAGGATTATCTCTGTATAACTCTAAATTAATAGCATGACCTGAGCAAGAGTGTCCTAAAGATCCTTTACCTTCAAGTGGGCGATTACCATGATTTAGGTTAGTTTTGTAATGATACCATTTAGGTATATCTTCACCACTAACTATATCAAATAGATCAAACTTGTTATACTCGTCTAAACATGATTTAAACTTATTAACTAATACTTCTATGTCGGAAGGTTTGTATTCTATTTTAGCAGTATCAAATAATGATACTAACAATCTACCAAACTTTATTGATGACCTATATTTGGTATAAGGTGATTCGTTGTTTAATTTATCAATTTTTGAACTTGGTATAAATGATATTAGACCATTGGCTTCAAGTCCAAGATAGTTCATATCAAACTCAGCGTAGGAGTTAAAAAGATCCATTACTTTTTTATCTTCTAACTTCCTTAAAAAGGAAAGTAACTCGTCAGTTACATTTAACATTTTAATTAATTTTAATCGTTATTTAAATTATTTAAATTATATGTTTTTAAAATTTTTAATTCATTAGCATATCCTGCAAATATTTTTTTCTTACTTTCACTATTATATTTACTATCAAGTATCTCTAATAATAAATCTAATAAGTAAGTTGATTCTCTTTCAAAAGATTCTAATTTAGTTCTTAATAAGAAAAGTTGTTCATCTGAAATTTCTATAGTTTCATACTTTGATCTTATTTCTCCTATTCTTTTAAAGATATAATTAACATCTTCTTTTTTAAGTTCATTTTCTTTATCACATCTGTTTGCTACTTCAGTATAAATCTTTAGATTTTCTACTATTCTATTTGCTTTTTCTTCTGTAGAGTATTTTGGTATAATTACTTCCATTATTAATTTTTTGAGTTATTATTAGTTATTATTTGTCTTATTTCTGTATTAAATTTTTTATCACCGAATAATTTGTTTTGGCTTTCGGTAGAATACGATGAATCAATTATTTTTTCAATAAAGTCTAAAAGTTCTTTTGAACCTCTTTCAAAGGAGTTTAATTTATCTTTTATTAAGATGAATCAATTATTTTTTCAATAAAGTCTAAAAGTTCTTTTGAACCTCTTTCAAAGGAGTTTAATTTATCTTTTATTAAAGTAATTTCTTCGTCTGTTATTTGTGTAGTATTATACTTATCAGTTATTTCTTTTAATTTTAACTTCATAAGTTCCATATCTACATTTCCTTTTAATTGTGTTAAAAGTAAAAATTTGTCTCTTGTTCTTTCTATTTTCTTATCTTCTTCTAAGAAAGGTATTTTTATTTCGTTCATTTTATTTGTATATTTTTGGTTTGATTCTTATTTTATCTTCTATAAGTCCATATACATTTCCAGCTTCTAAAACACGATAAATATTCATTAGTTCTTTATTAGTAAAACTTTCATATTTAAGCCATTTCTTATCTGTGAAATGTGGAAATACATCAATAAAAACAACCCCTGATGCAGGGGTTTCTAAATATAATTTTCTGACATCTAATATGTCTTTATATTTAAAAACTAATTTTCTTATTTTAATTATTAGAAAACTCCTAATATCTAATTTAGGGAGTTCTTCTAAGATGCTTTGAGGTTTATTTTTTAAATTTATTACCATTATTTATAATTTTTTAAGTATTTTTTTTCTAGTTTTGTTAATGATTTAAGTCCTGAATAACTAATCTTATCTAGTATATCGTCTAAATTTAGATTTTCTGTAATAAATGTATTTACTGATTTTATAAATTCTTTATAATATTGTTTATTAATACTATCTAATTTTTCTTTGATATATTTTTCTAGGTTAATCTCGCCAGAGATTACTTTTTTTGATATGTTATTACAAATATACGAAATTTTATTCGAATTTAAAATTTTTTTATATTTTTCAATATCAACCTCTTCACATATAATATAACACTCATAACCATTTTCATCATCAATATCAATCAATGATGAGATATTTATATCAGATAATTTTTTTTTATCTTCTACATTCATGTCGTTATACTCTTTCGTCAACTCAGAGCTAGGTTTACTGAATTTGATCATAAAAATGTTATTATTCATAAATTATATATAAAATAAAAAATATATCATTATGTATTTATTTGTTGGGCAAAAAGTTCTTATAAGAGATGTATTTAAAATGTCAAAAATTATCAAAAAATTAGAGTCTGGTAAAATTTTAGTTGAGTATTACGATAGTAATAACAAGTTAAAACATAAAATAATAACAGAAACTGATATAATAGATGAAAATGAGTATGTAAAAATTAAGAATAGAAATAATACTATTAATAAGTTCTTAAAAAATATACAAAGTTAAGTTAGTATGTAAATTATATATTATATATTATATCATGATCTTGCATGAATTGAAATTTTTTACACACTAATTTAGATTTTCATCATTTAAAATTTTGTCAATTTGTTGATTTCTCCATTCTGATAAGGGGATAAATAATTTTTTTACTACATTATGTGTAAATTGTATAGGTAGTAAATGGTCTTGATATAAGATATATGTTTTAATATCTTTAATTGATATTTTTTTAATATTATAAACTTTACCTATGGTTAGGTAATTATACATATCATTACTTATACACACATATTTTTCAATCTCAATCATCTTCTAATATTTTATTAATTCTTTGTTCTCTCCATTCATCTAATGGAATGAAAAATTCATCCATTTCTTGTTTATTAAAATAAGTTTTTTCTCCTAAAAAAATAATTTTATATGGGTATTCTTCTCCTAATTTAAAATTATACTCATATAATTCTCCAATTATAAATTTATTATAAATACTATTATTATCATTTATTTTTTCTATTAAAACTTTTTTAATACAAACAACTTTACTCATTATCTAATATTTTATTAATTCTTTGTTCTCTCCATTCATCTAATGTCATAAAATGTTCATCTATCTCACTTTTATGAAAAGCAAAATCATTTATATGATCATAATAAGAGAAAAAATCTTTATTTTCAATTTCAATTTTAATAGTTTCAAAATCAATTTCAAATTGATATATACTCCCTATTTTAAAATAATTTATATATCTATTTAATATATATCTATTTAATAAATCATCTTTACAATCTTCTAATTCTGTAATTTTTTTAATGCAAATTAAACTAACTTTCATCTAATATTTTATTTATTATTTGTTCTCTTAAATATACCTTATGAAACTTTTCAAATACAGGTCTTAAATCCATTAATCCATATAAATAATTATCATTATATAATGCCGAATTATATTCCCATTCATTTAATACATGATCCTTTGGATAAGAGTGTAAAAAATATCTATGACAAGACTCTTGTATATGATATATGGAATTTAAAAATTTAGTATCTTTTACTTCATAAAAAGGTTCATATGATTTTACAAACCTTAATAAATCTCCTTTTGTTATATTATTCATGTAATACTTTATTTATTATATAATTTCTGTATTGTTGTTCATTTAAAAACCAATCACTAAATCTAGAATTGATTAAATCACAATCCATTTTAACAACTTGCCATTTATCAAATTCATATATTTCTCCAACTTTCCATTTAGAACAATTATGTGTCTTTATACAATAGTATTTTTTCTTAATCATCTAATATTTTATTTATTTGTTGTTCTCTCCATTCATTTAAAGGCATGAAAAACTCTTCCATTTCTTTTTGACTTAAATAATATACATTATTGTGTTTATAATCATAAATAACTCCAGGATGACTACCTTTAATAAAGTCATATATTTTACCTATACGAAAATATAATTTATATTTTTCTATATCATCACCCTCATCTATTAAAACTTCTTTAATACATACATATTTATATTGTTTACTCATATATTCTTATATAAAGAAATTAATAAATTAGTTGGATCTTCTAAATTATCAGGTTTTTCATTTCCTAATTCCCATTCAACCCATTCACCATTATAATTATTATATAATTCTAAATGTAGCATACTTGTTGAAGGAACTTTACCTTTATCTTTTTTAAGACAGGTATAACTATACCAATTATATCACCCTCTTTTACAAAATCACCTTCTTTTAAACTTTAACTTCCCCATAATTAATTATACCTGATTTACCTTTTATAGCAATTCCCCAAGTATCATTCCACCAGGGAAATCCTGCGATTTCCCCAGTAAATGGTTTTATAGCTAATACTTCACCTTCTTCTATTGAAAGAACTACATCACCATGATTACAATAAAGATCTACTCCTGTATGAATATCATACTTTCTTTTAACACCAAAAGCCCCAAGATCATTTTCTTGAGGTATTTTATATTTATAATTAAATAAAGGAAACATAGTTAAGTATTTAATATTTTATCTAATTGTTGTTCTCTCCATAATTCTAATTTTTGAAAACATGGTTCAAATCCATTACCATATGGAAAAAATAAAGTATTTCCATTATCAAATGAAGATAATCCAACATTAAATCCATATTCATCTCCAAACATATAATAAGGTGATATGTATGAAAACTCATAATTTTTACCTTCTTTAAATAATAAAGAAGGTTTAACACATTTATATATCATTTTCTAATAATTTAGTTAAAAGTCTTTCTCTCCAAATATCTTGTCTTATTAAGACAATAATATCATTTTCTATAAATAACATTTTTCCTTCATCCTTTGTTTTTAACAATAATATATTATTATCCCCATTAAAAAGATACACAATACCTGCTGAACTTTTATCATAAGGACTAATTAAATCATGTTTATTAACTTCATAGTCATTACCTCTAACAAATCCTTTATAAGAACATACACATTTATATTTAATATTCATATTTAATCATTTAATAATTCTTCAAGTAATTCATTTCTTCTAAAATATGTATTATTCATTAAGTAATCAAACAAATATTTTGCATTAAAATACTCAACACCTCTAGTTTCACATCCCCCATAATAATCATGTTCAAAGAACGTATCATCTTGTACAAACTTATTATAAACTTCTTCTTTTAAGACAGAATCATCTGGAAGACAATCATTTAATAAATCCCAAAATATACTAAAGCTAGGTTTATCTTCCTCCTCTATATCTCCACCTCTATCCCAACAATTTCTCCATGTCCCGCCTAATGACCATGATTCTCCAAATACATATTCCTCTTTATCAAGATGTAATTTATACTTATCAATAAAAAGTTGATACATAGATTTACGACCTACTTCATGTAGATTGTAAATAATTTTATTTTTTAATAAAGGAAAATCAGTTTCTAAATTGGAAATAAATTCATTATTTATTTCATCCATTTTAGCATTTTTTATAGTAATATTAGATGATATATCTCTCCTATATCTATCGTTATGTAAACAATTTTTTATATTAGGAATAAAGTATTCAATAGATACTACATCAATTTTACCATAAAAATTATGAAACATACTTAATAATTTATAAATATCATTATATGATAAAAATAAACCATCAAGAACTAAAACTTTATTGTTTTTTAGATACAAATCAACATTTCTAGGAAAATCATCCCTAGTATATTTACAATCAAAATCAACTGCATTATAGTTTTGATTTTTAGCAAAAGTAGTTTTCCCACTACCAGGTAATCCCATACATATTATTAAATCCATATAATTAACTATTTAAAATTTCATCTATTTTTTTCTCACGCATATACGCTTTATAATTTACTAAATAACTATTATCTAATAAATAATTCATTGATAAAGCAAGTTCTCCATTAAACATTAGTTGCCACATCTTATATACATAATTTTCTTTGAGTTTAAAGTTATAAACTTCATAATTTTTTAGACATATATATTGGGTATCATCCTTATATAAATTCATAATTAACTATTTAAAATTTCATCTATCTTTTTCTCCCTCATATACACTTTATAAGGCATTAAAAGACAATCTTTTATTTTTTTATCTATACTATCTTTACTATAATCGTTATAATAAAGATTATAAATTCTACCTTTATAAAAACAAAATCCTTGTTCTGTATCATGAGTTTCTAAACAAATATATTCATTCATTATTTAATATTTTATTTATTGCTTGTTCTCTTAAATAAACTTTATATGGTATAAATATATCTTTATATGAATTTTCTAATAACCAAGAATCAATCATACCTGTTGGGTCAAACTCGTATATTTCACCAAGTTTATATTCAACTTTCATACCTAAATATCCATCTAAATAATAGATATAATCTTTAATACATATGTATTTTTCCTTATTCATAGACATAAAAAAATCATTTAAACAAATATAAGAAAAATATTTGAATAAATGAAATTTATTTTATTTTTATTTTGATTAAATGATTTGTAAGTTATATTCCATATTAAATTTATCTTTGCCTATCATATCAATTAGATTATACATCCATTCTTTACTTCTAGGAACTTGAAACCAATAATACCTATTTGCTTTGAAATTGGTTTTTAAAGGATCATTTTCTAATCTTTCAGCATTTTGGAATAATTTGTAGAAAAAATTATTTCCATTTGGACTTGAGTTTATTATAATTTTACCATTTTCCGAAGATAATGTAGGGTATAAATTAGTATATATATTTTCTGAAAATTGAGAATGAGCAAAATCAGAAAAAATACACACGTCTATCTTTTTACCTATATTGAAATATTTGGCATATACATATGTGTTTATTTCACCAGCATTATCAAAAATCATATGTGTTCTATTCATATTTAGAATACCTGGTTTTATATAAAATGGTAAATTTTTGTATAAATTTTCGATTTTTTCTATTATTTCAAAACATTCTGATTTTGTATTACATAGTATAATTATTTTTTTACCATTTATACAAGCTTCATATAAAGATATTAAAGAATTAATTAGAGAAGAGCCTAATTGTCTTGACATCATATTTATATTATATTTATAATCAAAATAATTTTTAAGAATTTCTTCTTGGTAATCTCTTAATTTAATCCTTGTTAGATCATTATAAGTTGTTATATATAAACTATTAAAAAATAATAATGGATTTTTTCGGTAATTATTAATTATCTTTGTTTCATCTATTGAATATTCATATTTTAAAAAAGGTTTTCTTAATCCTACTATATTTTTATAAAAAGGATTTTCATCAAATGATACTAATTTTCCTTCTTGTATTTCTACCTGTTTCTCATTTACTAATTTAGTGCTAAATAAAATTTCTTTTTTAGAAGAAATTTTAGATTCTTCGATAGGAATTTCTATTTTTTCTTTTTTTATCAATGTGATAATATATCCATTTTCTGATTTTGATACATTCCCATTAATTTCATAACCTTCGTTGAGATATTTTTCTACCTCTTTCTCAAATTCTTCTTTATTTGAAGAATAAACTAACTTAAATTTTTTCATAATTTATTTTTTCTTTTTATATATAATTTATTTATTAAGTTAGTGTAAATAAAAAAGAATATCTTATAAGATATTCTTTTTTGCAGAAACGAGAGGACTCGAACCCCCAACCTTTACCAACACCGGCACTATTGTATCCAATTCAACTACACTTCTATTTAGCGGGGATAGAGGGATTCGAACCCTCCTAGATTGAACTCTGTGACCGAGAGACGTCCACGCCAAGCAGACCCTACCCCCTTTTTATACTGGTCAGGAAAACGAGACTCGAACTCGCATAATTCTCCGATCCAAACGGAGTCGGCTTCCAATTGCCTTCATTTCCTGTTATATTAGCAACTATGAGGGGATTCGAACCCCAACCGCAAGGTAGACAGCCAAGCATTGTAAACCATTCAACCACATAGTTATTTTTAATTTTTAATCCACTTTCTTATACAATTATCACTTACACCATATTTTTTACCAGTTCCACGATAACCTAATTCTTTTACATCTTCTAATAAGATTTCAATATTTGGTCTTTCTATTTTTCTTCTTGTTTTAAAAGAACAATTTTTACATTTTTTTGATTCTTTTAATTTAATATTATTACATTCACATTTATCATATCTATTTGTGTTATTATTTATAATTTTAATCTTATTTTTAATTAATCCTTTACTACCTCTACAATGAGTTTCTAATCCAGCATTACAATTAGGACAAACTATTCTTAGATTTTCTATTCTATTATCATTAAAAACACCATTAATATGATCTAATATAAGAGATATTTTCATACCATTCCAATTTTCATCTTGACCACATAAACAACATTTGTTTTCTAAAATATTTAATTCAAATAATCTTTTTTTTAAATCTTTTCTTGAATAATTTGAATTTTCAACTAAAATCTTTTCTAAATCAATTTTTTTACTTTTTCCATACATTACTGCATTAAAATAATTTGGATTAAAGTGAGAAATATCTATATTGTATAATTCAATATACTTTTTTAATGTTTTAGAATTATTACCCGCTGCTCTTATGTCTAATTTTAATAGACATTCTTTATAAGTAAATGATTCTTTAACTATTTTTAATAGATTATCTTTATCATATTTTATATTAGATGTTTTATTAAATCTAGAATAATCTATATTATGTTGGTTTAAATATTTTTTTAATGTTTTAAAATTTGTACCAACAGCTAATAAACCCATCTCATTTAAAACATTAGTAAAAGAGTTATTTTTATTTACTAATTTTTCTAATTTTTCTTTATCTAAATAAATTTCTTTAGAGTTTTTTAATTTACTTAAAAAGGTAAAATGATCTATATTGATATTTAACTTTTTTATTAATCTACTAATATGTTTTTTTAAAGAACTACTTGATTTATCTAATCCCAATTTATCTATAACTTCAACATAAGATATTGAACCTATAACTACTTTTTCTAACTCTTCTTTTTTAATATCATTAATCATAATTTTTATTTTTATATATTATTATATATGATGTCCGTTTGTATAATAATTGAATCCGAACTTTAATTATTTTTGTTTCTCATCTCCGGAACGATCAGAGTTTTTGCGGGCCAAATCCGCACGTAATACCTTTATACCAATGAGAAATATATTTTGATGCTTGTCCAAGAATCTAACTCGGATCGCTGGGGCCAACACCCAGAATAATAAACCCTTCACCATAGGACAATATGTCAAAAAAGAAAAATCCCCTGAATTATTTAACTAACTCAGGGGATTTTTCAATATCTTTGCTACAAAATATTAAACATGAGTTAGCCATTCCTTATCAGGATCCTGATCGGGTTGTTGTTGCGGCATAATTGATATGTTTAATAAGTTTATCATAAAAGTATATATTAAAATTTGTTTGTTCCTTTGTTATTTATTTATACAAATATAAGAAAAAAGTTTGAAATAAAAAAATTATTTTTTATTTTTTTAAATATTTGTGTTTGTTTGTTATTTATTTATACAAATATAAGAAAAAAGTTTCAATTAAAAAACTTTTTTAATTATTTGATAAAATCTTACCTGTCTTTATAATAAGAGAATTAACATCCCCATATTCATGATTTTTACCATCCCAATTTGGGAAAAATTCTTTCATTAATTATTTAGTAAAAAATTTAATTTTTGTTCTCTATCCCAATTCTTTTTAAGCATAAAATAGTGCTGAAATAAAATATCTCCTATTGAATACTTCATTTGGAAATTATAAAAATTCTTATATTCGTATTCAGTTCCTTTATATTCCAATTTTTCCTTAAAAATATAAATCATATTCGGCATAAATTGTCTAGTATTATCTATGTGATAGTATCTAATACATACATATTCATCTTCTTTCATAATAAAGATTTAGTAAGACCTATTAAAGGGCTTGTTAAAATTAATTTTTCTTTTATATTAGTAGGTAAATTATTTAATTGACTATCATCATCTATAATTAGATAATCTTCTTTATTAGATAATAAGTAATTAATAATTTCGTCTTTACGACTAAGATTATTTACATTATTTGGTAATGTTCCTTTACTTTTATCAAAAAAATCTTCTAAAAAGACATATATTTTTTTAATTTCTACCATTTACTTTTTCAATTATATTTGAATTAATTAAATCTGTTGTACAATCATCACAAATTGCTATTAGAAAAGTATCCATATCATATGAACTACCAAAACCTGCTTGGATTTCAGTCACCATTCCAGAATCCCACATTGCTCTTTTAATACTTGGGGCAGGTTCTAATGTTTTTACCACGGCGCTTTTACACACACAACAAGTTTTAGAAAAAGAGGTTCTATTGTAGATTTCATACTTTTTTATTAAATCTAATGCGTCTTCGTATTGTTCTTTCGTAATATTCATAAATTATTTTATTTACATAAATTTACTTAAAAATTTTAATATATAAAAATAAAAAATATTATGGAATTTATCCTTGAGTATAGCGAATTTATTTTAGAAAAAAATTCACCTACAAATAAAAAACTTTGGGCTTCTTGTATTGCTTGGGCTAAAAGAACATTTGATGTTTATCCAAGTGCTTATTGTGTTCCATTAGATTCAGAGGCATTAACAAAAAAAGGTTGGAAAAAACATAATGAATTAACTTTAAATGATGAAATTCTAGCTTATGATCCTAATTCAGATTCTCTTAAATGGACACCTTTATTAAATATTCATTTCTATGAAAATCAAAAAACAATAAAAATGGTTAAATCTGGTCTTAATTTTGAAATAACTTGTACTCCTAATCATAGATGGTTATATTATAGAGAATCTATTGATCAAAAAATTAATGATGAATCAATAAAAATTTTTGATTTAATACAAAAAATAAAAAATAAAGAAATATCTATCGAAGAATCTAAAAAAGAGTGTAAAACAATTGCTAGATATTATCAAAGATATAAAAATTCAGATTATTTAGAATTTCTTAATAAATCTAAATTTATAAGTGGAGGGGTTAAATTTATTGAAACAAAAGATTTACCTAGAGCTGGTTATATTTTAAGTAATGCTAAATTAGATAAATCTTATCCATCTTGTGAATTACCAATTATTTCAAAATATGGTAATAATTGGGTAGAAACTATACTTAATATGTCATTAGAACAATTGGAAGTATTTTTTCTTTCTGCTATTATATATGATGGTAATCAAGTAAAAGATATAACAACTGGAAAAGGTTTTAATGATTCAAATGAAAGAATAAAAAATAACGTGTATGGATTTAAACAAAAAGATAAAATACATGCTGATATTTTTGAATTGTCTGCCTTTTTAACAGGTAGGAATATAAAAAGAAATTATATTGAAAAGCAAAATCTATATAGTTTTTCAATAACTGAAAAAAGAAATTATTCTTTATTAGGTATGGTTTATAATGAAAGTGATATTCAAAATGTGTGGTGTCCTGAAACTGAATATGGAACTTGGGTAATGAGACAAAATAATAGGATAATGATAACTGGAAATTCAAACGGTGCTGCTGCTCGTCGCTATAAGAGTAAAGGTGGTAAATGGAAAAAATCTAAGAAATAAAAAAGCGAAGATTAATCTTCGCTTTTTTTCATTTTCATTAGTGAGTCTATTAATTTTAAATCTCTATCACTATAAGATTTTCTTTTTTCAATTGTTTCCTTAACATCAATTAATTCCACAATTAGTTTCTTTAGAAAGTTTAATTTTTCATCATCAAACTTTACACTAATCTCCTCGTTAAATTTTTTTAGGTTTTTCATAATCCACATACACTTATTTTTAATTATATATTAAAATTTTTCCATAAAATATTTTTAAGTTATTTTTTCACATAAAATATGTTTATTTGATTACTAGTAACTCATTAAAGACATTATTTTAATTTTTAATAACTTAGTATTAAAAATTTTTTAGATTGGTAGTAAGGTTAATAATAAAATTTTTTAATTTAATTTCAAATAAGATAACCGATTAAATTGCTTATTAGTTTTAATTTTATGACAATTAACACAAAGTAATTGACATTTTTTAATTTCTTGCCATATATTCCATAATGAAAATTTATTACTACACATATAAGATATATTATGTATCTTATCTCTTAGATGGTCAAAATGAAAAGCAGATAAATTATCTAAGTTAACATTTCTTTCGCATTCTTGACAATGACCTATTATTAATTTTTCTTGGTCTACAAAATCATAATTTCTTTTAACTCTTGTCATTCTATTTTTTGGATGATTAACTTGTAAATGATGGCAAAAGGAACATAGTAAAACACACTTGTTAATTTCATTATCTATATCTTTTTTCTTATGAAACTCGTCTATTAATCCTAATTTATTACCTAAATGATGAAATTCTAAGCATTGTAAATTATCAAATTCACATAATGAACATTTTGAACCTAACTCTATTTTTTTGTTATAGATATAACTTACTTTTTCTTTATTTTCTTCTTTTCTACACTCTTTACAAGTATGATTTTTACCAAATTTACCACTTTTTTTATTATGAAAAAGAGTTAAGTCTTTTTCATTTAAACATTTTGTACAAATTTTTTTCATAAAAAATCCTTTTTTATTTTATAGAAGAAAAAGGATTTAAAGTTTAAACTAAATGTAAAAAAGGAACTAATTAGTTCCTTTTTATTTGTATCCTGAAATTACTTCTTATAAAAGAATCAATTTCTTTAATATTATTGATTATTATGTTTTGTGTATTTTTCATATTGTAAATATAAGTTTTATTTTTATTAATTTGTTAAAAACCTTTTAATAGGCTCTCAATTTGATTGTGAGTTAAATCACTGTTTTGTTTAATTGTAAAAATTATTTTTTTTCTATTGTATATATTAGTTCTTTGTGGATGCGTTATAGTTAATAACGCAATTAATAAACGTAATGAAAAAGTTTTTTGATTTATTAATTCTAATATATCCATAACTCTATCAAAATCCTTAGAATCAATTATTGGATCTAAATATTCATATACTATATCAATTGATTTTAAATCATCTATATGATCTATATCTTCTAAAAAATTTACAAATTCTATATCTTTAGTCATTTAATAATTTATTAATAATCTCTTCTCTTTTTACCATTTTAGGATTAACATAATTATATTTGTATTTGGTATACATTTCTAATTCTGTTATTTCATCTCTAAACTCACCACATAATTTTTTCCAAATAGTAGTATATGGTTCTTTCCACATCATTTTTTCTACCCACATAGACATAAATTTTGGTACTCTTGGTGTATATGCTCCATGAAAAACAATTTTATCTTTATTTGGATATTTAACAAATCTAACCCAATATTTACGAAATAGAGTATTAAATATAAATTCTCTATCTATTTCAAATCTTTTATCAAAATCTTCATCTGAAATACCTTTTATCTCACTAAAAGGTTTCCATTTTTTATTATATTCAATTTTCATATTAATCTATCTAGGAAAAAATCTTGTAAATGTTTAGGGTCAAAAGAATTATTTATTTTTTTAGCTTCTTTAATAAAGAAACCTATTAAACCTTTTTTACCTTTCTTAAACTCTTTAACTTTATCTGAATTATTATCAATAACTGATTTAATAACTAATTCTAGTTCATCAAAATCTTCATTATATACCTTATTCTTTTTCTCTTCTTTTCTTTTTAAGAACTCAGTATAAGGATCTATTTTTTGACAAAATAAAGGAGCATAAATTTCACACGCTTCTTTTTTACCAATCATATTTAACCAAATCATATGTGGTATAATATATAAATATTCTTCTTTTACTGTCTGTGGATACTTAGTTGCTATAATAGTTAAATAATCAACAAAATCAATAGTTTTTATATTAATTCCTTCAACTTCTTCTATATAATCATAACATGCGGTCATTACTAAATCTCTTAGATCCCACAATTTTCTTTCTTTAAGAAAGTAACATCTATTTATTTTATGAAGAATATATCTATCATTTATTTCTAATAAATCATCATTTGTTAATCCTAAATAATAGTCTATTTCTTTATTAGAATAAGAATCGATTTGGTCATCAAGTTTACTTAATCTTAAAGTTTCCTCAGCGTATGGTATTTCGTTCATTTATTTATTTATTTTTAAACTCTTCAAAATTAATTATAATACATTCTTCTAATGTAGCTCCTTTTTTGAATTACATTCCTCACAAATAATTAAACCATTATTAAATCTGTTAGAGATTTAAAAGAATTTAATCTAAAATAACTTTTTTGATATTTTTCAACATCATTAAAGAGAAATCTATATTTATTTTTAGATTTCTTTGAGGATTTAAAATAATCATACATTTCTTTATAAGTGTTAATATTTGGTATCATTTCCTTCCAATGGGTAGATACTAAATCACTTAAAAAGTTATTAACATAATCACTTACTTTAATTCCTTTACTCATTAAATATGCTCTATAAGCAACTTCTTTTGAAGCAGCAATAGAATCATAATCATCTATATTTTTAACCTGTCCTATAAAACTTGTATAGAAAGGATTAACCATTTTATACTTTATTGAACTTATATTTAACCATTTGGTTAAATTATTAACTAAATAATTTCTATTCCAATCATTATTAATTAATTTATTGAAATACTTACCTAACTTATGATTTTTAGAATTAATTATTAAATCTTCAATACAAACATATTGTACTTGATAGTGCTTACATAAATTAATTATATGTTTGTTTATTTGAATTATTTCAAATAATTTTTTATTTCTTTTAGATTTATTCAATAGTCTCAAATCAATTAATTCTTTAAATATTTCTTTTGAGCCTGAATCTAGTATAGAAATTGCTAACCAATTAGGATTTAAATCAATTCCTAAATATCTATCTTTCTTAGATTCATGTTTTTCTAAAACAGGCTCATTAAAACTAATCCAAACATATTTTTCATTAATTTCAAAATTAAAATAATTTAAACCTTGTTTAGATTCTTCTTCAATTATTGATAATAATCTAGATTCATTTTTAGATAATTTTAATTCAATATCATATTTAATTTTTCTATTCGGTTTAAAAGTAAATATACTACCATTTAAACATGCTTTTCTATTACCATTTGGGTCACTTGAAGAACCTCTAACTTCAAGAGGTGTTAATTTATTTAGATTATTTATTTTATTGAACTTTCTTTTAAAAAAATTAGATTTTCCGCCAAAATAAAGTTTTTTATCAATTTGGAGTTCTGTTGATTTTTTAACAGCACATTTAATTAGTGAAGCGTCTAAACAATCTATATTATTCATAAATTGTTTAACATTTTTTTCTAAATCACTTAGTTTAGTAATTTTATCTTTAATCCTACGATTATATGAATAACGAATAACATTATTATATTTTTCTAATAATTCTATGAAAAATATATCATTTATATTATGTTTCTTTTTAATCGTTATCATAAAGTATATATTATAATAAACTGGCTCCCTTCTTTGAATTATCTTCCTCACACATTAATTGATAGTTATCAATATGATCTTTACCACCTTTTGACTTTGGATGAATATGGTCTATATTCATCAAATGATTATGTTCATCATATAAATCAAAGTGTAAGCTACCAGGTTTATCAATAGTCATTAAAAACTTAACTCCTTCTCTTGGACAACGAACACATTTAGTTCCTAATTGAATTAGATCATTTACACGCTGACTTCTTATTCCACCTCTTTTAACCAATTCAACCCCATCTTCATAACTCCATTCGTTAAGAACTTTTTTATTTCCTTTATCAAAGACCCATTCAGGATAGCCATTGTATATAATTTTATTTTTGATATAAATTATATTTTTCTCAATAGGATTTGTTTTATAGCAAATAACAACATCTCTGTAAAACAGAGATGTTGTATTCAATGGTATTTTCTTACCATTTGCTATGACATGTGTATCTGTGATTGCATCACATTTTAGTTTAGGTCCTTTTTCTATTCTATATAGAATATTCTCTATGTTAGAATTAAACCAATTTAAATATTTTTTCATACTTTATATATTAATATAAGAAGTTGTAGTCTTCTTGAAGTTCATCTTTCCAGAAGTTTAATTCAGGAACAAATTCACTTAATTCTTTTCTTGTCACTTCTGTACTATGTGAAAAGTTTCCTTCATTAATAGGATCTTCATGATCTACTATCAACTTAACACCATTCCATTTCATTTGTAAAAATGCAATATCCAATTTAGATAGAAAATCGTAGATAGTATCTTCTTCATATTCTATTCTTTTTGGGTCAAAATCAACTGATAAAATCTCTGAGGAGTTTTTATTTATTTTGATACTTGATACTGTATGCCAATCAGTATCCATAAAATGTAATTCTTCATTTTCTTCTACAACCACAGGTTTAGCATAGGCATAAGTATTTTTATACCTTGAAGAATAATAATCTTCTCCCCAATCAGACCAATCATCATCCCAACCACCATAATAACCACCACCATAGTAGCTACTATATGATTTATATTCAACTTTAGTATGGTCTCTTTCTGTTGGTAAATTTTCCCAATCTATTAAAACAGATACATTAGCTAATTTTTCTAGAAAGTTTAAGTCTTGAGTTTCTTTACAAGTATGTTCGTTTTTATAACCAACAGATATATTAGTACATTCGGGATATAAGTCAATAAATTGAGCAGAGTCAGTATATAGACCTGTGTTATCATCTTTGTAATTAAATACTATGTCATTGGTGTAATCTGTTGCACCTTTGTCATTTAGTTCTTTTGCTAATGCTAAAGCAAATTTGTCAGAGCAGCAACGTTTACTCATTTGGAATGTGATAATGGAATCAGTACCACGTCTATCAAAAGATATTACACGTTTGATATTTTCTAAATTAGATTCTTTTACTCTTTTTGCTAAATCTTTAGAACCTAAACACCCTACTTCTTCACCTAAGAAGAAATAATAAATACCAGGAACGTTGTGTTCAATCATATTTAACATGATAGTTACTCCTGCTTTATCATCTGCACCTAAAATAGATGTACCATCTGTTGTACAGATGCCATTATTTATTACATGATGAACGTTTGTCAATTGTTGTGTTGCGGTGTCTAAGTGAGAAGCAAACAGAGTTGTTGGATTTTTTCCTATTTTAAGGAAACGATTTCCAAACGAATCTGTTTTTAGATTTTTAGGTAAAAGTCCGAAAATCTCTGCTTCAGTTCCGTGTGGGTAAGTTCTGCTTGTTAATCTTAAAAATGTTTCTTTTATTTTCATTTATTTTTATTTATTCACAAATATACAAAAAATTTTTCAAATAAAAAAAATTAATATATAACTAATATGCAAAACATAATAACAGATTTTACAACAGGATATTTAGAAATTTCAGATGTTTATGCTGCCACAGCAAGCGGATTAACTGATTCATATCCACTTTTTGATGGGATAATTAATTCCCATTCTATATACATAAATAATGTAAGTGGTGTAGAAAAGTTAAAAACATTTAATTATAATTCAACTGGTGAAACATCTACACGTTATTTAACAACGACATATAGAATATCAAGAGATGGAGTAAAATGGACAACTTATTTACCCTTAAATAAAAGTATAGATAATTTTCCAGCATGGAGTGGTGATTATAAGTTTTATATAGAAATAAAATTTACTAGAGAAGGATCAACTACATCAGGTTCAATAACTTTATTAAATTGGACTTTATTAGGAAATACTCAAAGAAATTTAATTAAAACAGAAACAGCTACTGCTACTTTGACAACAGGACAAAATATTATATATAAGCCACCTTATGTATATAAGGTATTTAAGATAACTGATATAGAAGTTATAGCAAATAATAGTAATTATACTATTAGTTATAGATATTCGCAAGATTATGGTAGAACGGTGACAAATTGGACAAATTTTACAAAAGAAAATATTATTTCGGAAAGAATTACACCAATTAGATTTTTTCAAATAGAATATTTGATTGAAGCAACTAATAATGTAAAAATTTATGATATAAATTTAATAGGAGATTTTCAAAATGTAACAAATGATTCTAAAAAAACTAATGTATATGGATCTCGTGAAGATTGCAATTGTTTAATATTAGGATTAATTAATACACCCGAAACTGCTCAAAGAACAGATGTTATTGTAAATGGTGATCAATCACAAAAATTATATCAATTATCATCACAAGATAAAGCTAATTTATTTAAGCCTTATAAAATACCAGAAGCAGTTAATTTATTAACTAAATTAAGTAATGATGTTAACGAAATAGTTGGACACGATGTAGTTTATTTCTTAACTGACCCTGATAAAAATGGAACTGATTATACTTTCCATGAATATCAATTACTTAATTATGTATGTGATGAACAATTAAAAGTTAGTGTAGATAATAATCAATTTCCTGATAATCAAATTACTATGAATCAATTTGATTTAAGTTTGTTTGAAGCATTTGAAATACATGTACCAAAAGATGCATTTAAGAATGCATTTGGTGTAGAGAAAAGACCTTCTAAAGAAGACTTTTTATGGTTTTGTGAATTAAATAGAATGTTCCAAGTAGAACATGCTTATGCTTTTAAATATTTTAATAACACATCTACATACTATAAAATAGCTCTTAAAAAATATGTTCAAAAAGCAAATATTATTGGTGGTAATGAGAGCATGACTGAAAAAGTTGCTAAACTAACTCAAAATTCTACAATTAATGATTTATTTGGATTGGAAAATGAATTAGATAAAAAAGCATCTTCTAATATAGAACAATTTAAAACTCAATCAAGAGACTTATTAAGATATGAAATATTTGCAGATATTGATAGAGAATTAATAGAAAATTCTTCTAATATAATTAGTAAAACTAATTATGATTTATCTAGCATTAAATATTTAGCAACTGCGTTAATATATAGAAATTTTAAAAATGTATTTGCTATAAGTGATAACATATCATATACTTCTTGGTTTAATATTAATGTATTAAGTCCTGGTATATATTATAACTTCATAAATTATTATGATGATATAAATAGTCAAGGATTTACAATTAATAAATTAAATAATAATTTTATAATTAAGTTAAATACAACTACATATACTTTTACATTATCAACTGATTTATTAAGTTCTGTTTGGTATGGATTAGTATTAAATATAGACCAAAGAAGTAAAGCATTATCTTTATCAATATTTAAACGTGATGCTGAAGATGAAGCAGATGCAGGTAAATTAAATTCAACTAAATTAGATTTAGTTTATTCACAACAACTTTCTTTAGTTCCACAAGATATAACAATAGATAATTCTGTAGCAGCAAATATATTAGCAAGTAATATGAAAATTACAAATATAAGATTATTTACGGATATAATACCACAAAAGTCACAAGATAAGATTTTAAATCAACAAATAATAGGAAAAGATACGAAGTATTTAATATTTGCAGATAATGCAAATGAAAGAATTATTACAGATTATATACCATTAGATACTTTGAATGATTTTCAAAGTACACTTAGAATTGGCACGCGTAAAACAGGAGGTAAAGATTTTCCAGATAGTGATTATGGAACAGAATAAAAAAAAATGAAAAAATGAAACATTTAAAAAAGTACTCAGAGATAGAAACTATAAATGAAGTTTCTAAAGAATTAGCAAGTAGAGCTGCAATTGCTGCTCAAAATAAAATAGATAAATTACAAAAACAATTAGACATAGCAAAAAGACAATATCACACTTTTTCTTCTACCGAAGATATAGATAAATTAGTTGAAACTATGAATATAGATAAAGATAAAATTGTTAACTTAACAAGAAGATCTTATAATTGTATTCATTACGTTACTAGATGGGTATATGATAGAACCGATGATAATAGTGATAAAATACCATATTTTACAAAATTAGGAGATATAACTCAATTAACAGAACAAACTATATTAATGTATAGGTCTTTTGGTATGGTTACCGTTAATAATATTAAAGATTGTTTAAAAAGTTATGGGTTAAAATTCGGAATGGATTTAGATAAGTTAGGAATTATATATGATAAAGAAAATCATAAATATGTTAAAAAATAACTAAATTAAAAAAGAGGCTCAACAGAGCCTCTTTTTTAATGTTTTACGTTTCCGAAAGCGGGAACAACTATGGTAGCAAGTAATAATGCTACAAATAGAACAGTTAATGTTGACATTTTATGTTTATTTGTTTGTTATTTTTATTACAATTATATATTATATTTCAAAATTGTTTTTTATTAAAAAATAATTCTTTTTCCCCCTCTGTATTAAGAGAAAACGATCATTTAACAAATCACTTTTTTCAAAATTTAATTTGTTTAACTTTTTCTTATTTAAGAAAATCCCACCATTATCAAACATTCTCTTAGCTTCACCTTTACTATTAAAGATATTACACTTAACCAATAACTCAAATACATTAAAGTTATCAATATTAACAGATACTTCCGTAGTAGGAACACCCACCAAAACCTTCTCTATTTCATCATTTGATAAACTTTTTAATACTTCTTCCGTGTTATCAGAAAATAATACTTGACTTGTTTTTATCGCCAAATCTAATTCTTCTTGTCCATGAACAAATCTAGTTACTTCTTCAGCTAATACCCTCTGTAAAATTTTTTTATTTTTATTGGTATTGTGTTCTGAAATAAGATTGTCAATTGTTTCTTTATCTAAAAATGTAAAGATTTTAATCCAATTTTCCGCATCTTCATCTGAAGCCTTTAACCAAAATTGGAAAAATTCAAATACCGATGTTTTGTTAGGATCTAACCAAACATTCCCACTCTCTGTCTTACCAAATTTACCACCATCTGCTTTCTTAACTAATGGACAAGTAAAAGCAAATGCTTCCTTACCTAATTTCTTACGAATTATTTCTACACCAGTAGTTATATTTCCCCATTGGTCACTTCCACCGATTTGTATTTTACAATCCATGTTTTCAAATAACCAAAGGAAATCAAACCCTTGTATTAATTGGTATGTAAACTCAGTGAAACTGATACCAGTTTCTCCATCAATTCTACGCTTTACACTATCTTTAGCCATCATAGAATTAACAGTAATAAGTTTACCAATATCACGAATAAAATTTAAGAAACTAATTCCCTTAAACCAATCGTGATTATTTACCACTTGTATATTGGATAAAAACTTTTCTAATTGTTTTTGAATACAATTTTGATTATGTAAAAGTGTTGCTTCATCTAACATATTCCTTTCACTACTTTTACCGCTAGGATCTCCAATTAAACCAGTTGCGCCCCCAATAAGCCCAATAGGATTATGTCCTGCTTTTTGTAGGTGATTTAGTAAGATAATTGGTATTAAGCTACCGATATGTAATGAATCTCCTGTTGGATCAAATCCAATGTATGCTTTATTTATTTCTTTATTTAATTGTTCTTCTGTTCCTGGTATAATATCTTGTATCATACCTCTCCATTGTAATTCTTGTATTAAGTTCATTTTTTTAACTATTTAATATTTTATCTAATTTTTCTTCTCTTTTAATAGATAGAAAAAGTTTCTCTTTATTATTGTAGAATTCTCTACTTGTATATGTTTTTTGTTTTAATATAAAATTTTTATATTTATAATACCAATATAAGTTATATGGCATAATCCATAATCCTGTTTTATGTAAAAAAACATCAATATTGGAATCTAATGTAAAATCTTTGGAATCTTTCCAATAATAAAAAATAGCATATTCTTGTTTATCTAAATAACCACTGATACATTTATCGGAATCAACAAATACCATTTTTGATAATCTTTTATAAAATTTTCTATTATATAGATAATTTTTCCAACACATCATAGACATTCCTATTAATCCACCAAAATACCATAAAATTGTTCCTAACATGACTTTAATATTTTAATTTATTTCTACCATATACCAATATATTCAGGTGCTACATAATCTACTAATATAACCCCATTCGCAGATTTATAGAATTTAATACCATCATTATACATTTGAACTGCATCAATTAATAATAAAACTACATCACCATGACGAGCACCAACCTTTACAGCAGTATCTTCGTTTTCTGTTAAGTGAACGTGAGTTCTACTAATTGATTTAAGTCCTGTGCGTAAAATGGAGTTTACACTTTTTTCTGCTGTTCCGTGAAATAAATCACCCATTGGAATATAAGTTTCCCAATCTTTCCAAACTTCCAATGTTTGAATGGAATGTCCTTGACTTGCTCTAATTTTGGTTTTAGTAGTATCAAATTCAAAACGTTTCTTATCGTTAGTAGAAACGATTAATTCTAAGTCTGCTTTTGATATATCTAATTTTGAACATACTGCGTCTGTTGTTACCCAACCTGATTTATCTAATACTAAATCTTCGGGTTCATGTCTTAATAATTTGGCTAAATATTTGCTCTTTTTTTCTAATTCTTTTTTCATAATGTAAATATAAGAAAAATTTTTGACATAAAAAAACCTCCAAAAAAATAATTTTGGAGGTAAAAAGATGCTGGTTCAGGAGGATTCGAACCTCCAAAGGGCAATTAGCTATAATACAAAGTTTTAGTGGTCTACCCTGGTCGCATTTATATTTCTATAAATACTGACTCTATATTTAGTTTATTTCGTTATCCCCGCTCCCGGGACTGGAGAGTGTGTTTACCAAGATATTTCTATCATTTCACCACAAACCAATGTTAATTATTATATATATTAAAAAGTTATTCTTCCCCTTCAATTATTTTTTCAATTTTTTTATTTCTTAATTTAATAAACTCATCAATAGTAATAGAACATTTAAAAAAATTATCACTCAATTCTATTCCAGTTAATATAAAATCAAAAAAATAATATTTATCCCCATTTGAAAAAACACTTTCTCTTAAAAAAACTCTATCTCCGTAATTAAAATAATGTGTTTTGCCAGTAATACGGTCAAAATGATTATAATCATTAATAAAAAAATATTCCTTAGTCATTTATTATATTTTCAATTTGCTCATTTCGCCATTTAGCCAAATTAACAAAATGATCTAATATATCATAATTACCATATAAAACATGATCAAGATCATTTTGTCTTACATAAGAACAATATATTTTTCCACTATCATCATGACCAAATTTCAAATCTACTTGCTCACCTTTTTTAACACTTACTTTATCTTTATCAAAGTCTTTAATACACAAATATATCATTAATCTTCTAATTTAGTTTTATTTAAATATTTCCTTATAGGATTTTCTTTATGTTTAAGTTTATTCCACCTATCACTAACATACAATTTTTTATGTCTAGCTTTCTTTCCAGATTTATTCCATCCTTTAGATGAAGATCTACCACGATCCACTCTTACCTTATTTAGGTGTTTAATTAAACTTACTTCGCCTGTTGTTTCATCAACAGTATAATTTGTTGCGTAAATACTCATATTATTTTGTTTTTTCTTTTTTGCCTATAAAAAAATACTTTACATAATTCAATTTATCTCTAACTTCATTCATAGAGAAAAATAAATCACTAATTTTAAAGTGTGTATGCCCATCAGAACATAAACCTAAAAAATGTAATATAGATTCAATCATTATTTATTTTATTTTTGTGAACCTATAATTAGTAGGTATTCTGTCATAGAAATTATGTTTCTTTCCAGTAAATTTCTTAATTGATCTTCTGACAATTTAGCTTTCTTTAATTTATTAATTTTTCTTGTATCTTTACTAAGTTTCTTCATACCTAATAAATAGTTTCTTTCGGCTAAATTTTTTCTAAAATAAATCATATTCTTTTTATTTTTATATATTAATTTTTATTTTAGTTCAAAATTATTCATTATTAGCTATCCACCTAATTAAATACTTTCCTTCCATCTCTTGGAAAAAGTCTGCATCCCCCATATCTACCACAGGTATCTCAAATAATACTTCTGCATCATTCTCTAATTTTGTTTTGTAAAAAGCTACATTTTTACGAATATGTGTAAACACTGCTGTCGGATTTTGTTTATACAAATCCTTTTTTATTTCATTCTTTGTCATAATTTTTTTTATTTTATTCCTAGTTCTTCTAGTTTTTTATTTCTTTTTTCCCAAATTGACGTTGGTTCATACGCCATTAAATCCTCATCATTGGTTTTTAACCAACCACCTCCATTAGATTTATAAAACCATTGTGTATAATGATCTATAGCTTGTTGATTATCATCTCCACCTCCAGGTATAACCTGTTCAACAACAAACTTAGTCATTTTCTTATTTGAAGATTTTATATCCTCTTTTAAGATAAAGAAAGTATCCCAAGTTTCTTTTGGATTAGAAGTTCTACTCCAACCCCTTGTTTTATATCTAAAACTTTTTTTAGTTTCAGTATATTTAATATCCTTTATTAATTTATATCTTTTATATTGAAGATATAATAAACCAATAACGCCAATACTATTAATAATATAATATATCATAATTCTTTATTTAATACCCAATGCTTCAAGTTTTCTATTTCTTTCTTCCCAAATTGATTTGCTTTCACCAAAATAAAACAAATTTTTATTATCAGCACTTAACCAACCTCCACCAGTTCTACTATAGAATTCTTTTCTATAGTGTTGTAAATCTGAATCTGTGGTTTCACTTACTTTCTCACATGTTATTTCTAATACTTCAAACTGAGTTTTAGTACCATCATTTGATTTAGATACTTCTTTTAAGGTTAAAAAGACTGAAAACTTATCATTAGGTTCACTAGTTTTATACCAACCTGTCCATTCATATCTAGCACGAACAGATAAATCAATCTTTTTTAAGGACTTAATTAGTTTGTATCGCCTATATTCAAATATAGACACAATTCCGATAAATATACCATTTAGTATGTAGTAAATCATATTTTTTTATTTTTTATTGCTATATATAGCGCATATGGAAAAACCCAAAAATTAATTAATCCAGTGATAATAACATTTTTCCAACAATTAAGAGGTCTTTGATAGATAGTTCTTTGTTTATATGAAGCATATAAACCCCATAAAAGACATAATATAAAATATATATTCATTTTTATAATAACAATTTAATTATACAAAAAATTTCTATTAATACACTAATCCAACTTAAAGGAGCTGCTATAATTAGCACAATTGGTGATTCTTTTGAAGAAGGATTATATTTTTTGTATAAAGGTAAATATACAAAATACAATCCAATCGAAATTATTACACCTAATAAATATATTCCTAAATATATCATATATCAAGTTTTAAATCAATAACATCTTTTTTAAATAAAATTCTGTCAAAAGTTTTTGGTAAACCCAAAACTTCTTCATCACATAACATACCGAAACTTTCTACTCCACGCAATTTTGATTTCTTAATCTTAAAATCACCTTCGGGTGATTTTAATTCAGCACCAATCAAAGCTACTACAACTTCATCACCAACTTCAATTTCACCAAAATTAGTAACTACTTGAATATTACTATCCTCAACTAATAATTGTAAAACTTTTAATTTATCAGAATTTGGATGCTGATCTATACTTACTATTTTTCCTAATTTAATATTTTCCATTTTCTTTTTTATTTATACAAATATAATTAAAATTTTTAATAATTCCTAATAAAAATCTTCCCAATCCATTTTGATTTTTTTATCTCTTTCTTCCTTTTGCTTTTTTAACACTTCTCTTAACTCCACCCTTTCCTTTAAGATATTCTCAATATTACTTAATAATAACCCACTATCTTTATCAAACTCTAAACCATGTAAAGGACAAGTAATTTTTCCATTCACAGGAACAACTTGTGATAAGTCCATTCCTCTATGTGGACATTTACCTTTATGAATACATTTATGCTTAAACTTAGATTTTGAAATATATGATATATCAGTAATATCATTATATTTAGAACTAATACATTTAAGAGGTACATATTCTAATTCAAAATTATCTTCTAACCTCATTTGATAATCTAATTCAATAATATATCCTTTGTAATAACTTATTTCATTATCTTCATAAAAATCCATATCTTCTTTCATAAATCTTGTATCAATATGATAATGAATATCATTTTGACCATTTTCTTTATCACTATGTGGGCGATTAATTACAGGTGTAATTAATGCTATTTTTTTAGTAATAGGCTTTATAAAAGAAAAATCTTCCCAAGCATTGTCTATATTTTTTGAATATGTTTTAGGTGTTGATTGTTCCATGTAAACAACTTTGCACGGAACTAAATAATAGTTACCAACAATTGGTGGCTCTTTTAATTCATCTATTTTCATACACAAATATACATAAAAAAATCCAAAAAATAAAATAATTTTTTCGCTTCGTAGACCCTCCACTTTAATATATAAAATAAAAAACTTATGAAGTGCAAAAATATTGAATGTCAAAATGAAACTACAGGAAAAAACTTATATTGTTCTCTAACTTGTAGAAATATTTATGTAAATAAATATATTAGAAATTATGAGAAAGTTTCTGAGTTTCATCAAAAAAATAAACAATCTAAAGAAACAGAATACCTAAAAAATCCTAAATTATGTTTGCATTGTAAAGAAATTATATCTTATGATAATAAGAGAAATAATTATTGTAATCATTCTTGTGCTGCTTCCTCAACAAATCCATTAAGGAAAGGTGTTAAACATAATATGTCAAAAGAAGGTTTAGAAAATATTAAAAAATCAAATGCTTTACTTCATGTTAATAGTAGTTGGTTAGAAAATGTTAAAAAAGCAAACTCATTAAGAATGAAAAACAACAAAATAGAATGTTTATTTTGTACACAATTAACTAAAAATAAAAAATTCTGTTGTAAAGAATGTCAAAATAATTTTAAAAAAGATTATATAAAAAATAATAATGATTTAATATACAGCTCATATAAAAATCAAACTAATTTTAATTTTAATTTAGCCGATTATGAATCTGAGTTTGATTTTTCTTTAATTGAAAAACATGGGTGGTATTCTCCTACCAATAAAAATAATAATTTAAGTGGTGTCAGTAGAGATCACATGTTATCAGTTAGAGAAGGATTTGAATTAGGTATTGATCCTAAATTATTATCACATCCTGCTAACTGCAAACTTATGATACATAATGAAAACATTTCAAAAAATAAAAGTTCTTCAATAACTTATGAAGAACTTTTAGAAAGGATTAAATACTTTAATGAAAAGTATAATCTGGTGGACAGCAGTGGGAATCGAACCCAATAAAGTGATTGCAAATCACCCCGCCTGCCTTCGGCATCTGGCCCATAATAAAAATAACTTAAAGAGGTCTTCGTTTCTCCTAGCCGGCCCACTATGTCCGACTCGAACGGAAATGCTAGCAACCCAATCCAGCTTGCCTATTTTTACATAGGTCTTTAAGTTATTTACTGACCTCACATCAGTTTGGTAGGTGTTTATCATTACCCTTTCGGAATACTTTCGGTCTACTCGCCGCTTTTATTTTTTATAAATGATATAACTTCCCAATCATTTATATTTATTAATTTTGTTGATGGACTTTGAAAAAACTCATCATAACAAGAACTATTTATATCATTTAATGACTTTTTTGCCAATTCTTCACTTTCTACAAACCAATAAGGATAATAAATTACTTCACTAAAAAAATATCTATCTCCCTGATCATCCCCTGTTTCAGCATGACCACATCTAATTAATTGTTTAGTATTTTTATTAATAAGAGTCCACATCTCCATATATTTCTTTTATTTTTTCTAATAATTCATTATCAAATACTAAATTATATTTAACATAATAATATTTTAAATCATCTAATATATTTTTTAATTCATTATTGTTCACATTTTTATGTATAACCCCTGACATAAAAGTTGATGTAAAGGCATATAAATTTTCATTAAGTATTAAATTTATCCAAATATTATATATTATTGGATTAGCAAATTTGTTTGTAGTAACTAATTTAATTTTATCTATAATCATTTGATAAAATTTAGTAGCTAATCTAAACTCTTGTAATCTTTCTGGTATTGTATCCCCTATATCAATAGAATTTAAATATAAATTTTTTAAATTTGTTATTGTTATATAAAATTTTAAATTATCTATATCAAAATTAAAATAATCAGGCAATTTTTTTAATAATTCTTTAAACCCTTCATCAGGTATTATTTCTATACCACCATACTTATTAAGTATTAATTTAAACTTATTTATAAGATCATAATTTCTTATTACAGGAAATATATCATACTCATTATAATTAAATTTTCTAAAATTTAATTTATTCTGTTGTAAATATGTTTTTTCTTCATCCTGAATTTTTTTAAACTCATCTTGTGTGAAACTTTCAAAGAGCTTTTTAAAATTATATTTATTATACTTAATAATCATTAATTAATCTATTTTTAATTCCTTATCGCCAGCGGTGGGAAACCTCCGAATTATTTCCCACCGCAACAATAGAGCACAAACTCAGGATCAAACTGAGGACTTCGGGTTACAAAACCGATATTTTATCAATTAAACTACACGTGCATTTTTTAATCTTCATCATCGGCATAGGAAACTATCATCTTTAAAAATTTCCTATGCCTTTGAATCTTCGAAGTGGAGGTAGGATTCGAACCCACGATGTGTTATATATGGTTTGCTGCCATACTCCTTCGACCAGACTTAGATACTCCACCTTATTTTTTAGAGGGCAAAATAGGATTTGAACCTATGTTGTTGTATTCTATAGTTTAGAACTATAGGCTTTCGACCACTCAGCCATTCGCCCTTATTTTTTGTAGGTAAGGAGGGAATCGAACCCCCATCGTTTCATTACAAAATTTCGCTTTACAGGCGAACGCAGCCTACCAGTAGCTACCACTTACCCAATTTTTTTGGTGAGCAAGGAGGGAATTGAACCCCCAACGTCTCATTACAAGATCCAGATTTACAATCTGGTGCAGCCTACCAATAGCTACCACTCGCCCAAAAATAATCAAAGAGTTCCAGAGATAAGTCCTGTCTTTTTCAGACTGACCAGAGATACATCCTCTCTTTGATTTGTTGAGGAAGATGTGGGATTTCAACCCACGAACCACTTTTTCAAATGATTGGCTGTTTTCAAGACAGCTGTAATAAAGCACTCTACCAACCTTCCTTATGTTTGCTACTGTGGTAGGATTTGAACCCACGTTGGAGTGTTAAACTCGCCACCTTAACAGGGTGAACCATTCGACCAGACTATGGCAACACAGTAATATATTTTGCGGGTCAACCTGGACTCGAACCAGAATCTAAAAATTAACAGTTTTTTGTTCTAACCATTGAACTATAGACCCAATTTTAATATGTATGGATAGATGGAGTCGAACCATCGATCTTCACTTTGTAAGAGTGACGCTTTAAAACCAACTAAGCGATACCCATATATTTTTTGTTGGCAAAATGGGACTCGAACCCACATTTACACCCATTACTTTACTCCTGCAGATCAGGCAGGGTAGGTATTTGCCAATTTTTTATATTTTTCTTCAAATTTTATTATATTTTTAATCCATTTTCTGATACAATTATCACTTACACCATATTTTTGTCCTGTTCCACGATAACCAAGTTGTTTAATATCTTCTAATAAAACTTCTAATTTTGGTTTTTTCTCATATTGCTCTTTTCTAAAACATTCTAAACATTTATCAGCAATTTTATTTTTTAACTTTCCACAATTACAATATGAATTAACTTTTATTTTTTCTTTTTTTAATATAATTTTTTCTTCTCTTTTTTGAGATTTATTATTATTTAATAATCTATTTTCTTTAAAAATTTTATCATGTATTTCTCTATGACAATTTGAACATACTAAAATACATTTCTCTACTTCTCTTTTTTGTACTTCTAAAGATTTATATCTAAAACTACTTATAGTAAAATCTTTTTTACTTGAGTCTAAATGATGAAATTCTAAAGCTTTTATACATTTATTATATCCACAATTTACGCATTTACCCCCTTTATATTCAACTAATATTTCTTTAATTTTTATTCTTTTATCATAAACAATTTTTTTTCTTTCTTCAATACTTAATTTTTCATTATAATTTTCAATACCATAATTTATAAACTTTTTTATACAATCAATAGAAGTATTTAATAGTTTTGAAACTTTTCTTAAATTTTTTAATTCTTTATATTTTTGTATAATTTCTTCAATTTCTTCATCTGAAAATGAATAAAATTTATTTTTAAAATTACTTTTAGATGTTAATGAACATGAGATTTTTTCTTTTTTTAACTCATAATTATTTTTATCAAAATTATCATTATTTATACCATGTTGGAAATATTTGCTACTACATGAATAAGAACAAGTTGTTTTTTCATCTTTATGATCTTTTTTTGTGTTAAAGTCAATTTTACAAACAGGACAATTTTTTATAATTATTTCATATTTTCTATTATTTATACCTTTACAAAAATGTTCTATATTTATTTCATACTTATCAATTATTTTTTTAATTTTGTTTACTGTTCCTTTATTACGATATCCATAAATTTTTTCACATATACTATTAATACTATATGATTCTTTAATAATCTCAATTATTTCTTTTTCTTCCATGTCAATTTTTATTTTCTTTTATATATTAAAAATTGTATGCTTCATAAGATTTAATCTTAAAAATTGTATGCTTCGTAAGATTTAATCTTATATGTTGTAATGCCTCGGAGCCTCGATCTCCGCACCTAGAATGTATAAGATTCTTGCTCTAACCAATGATGAGCTAAGGCATTATTTTTTATGTAGCATCTAAGAGATTCGAACTCTTAACTTTTTCCGCATGAAAGAAACTATCTACCAGTTGATATAAGATGCCATCTATTTTTTTGTAGCTGATGCGAGACTCGAACTCGCAAGGGAAATTCTTCTAAGGAATATAACTGTACCAAAATTTCGTATTATCCAATCAGCCATATATAAAATAAAAAACCCTGAAAATCTTTTAAAGTTTTTCAGGGTTCTTTTTAATATTTTTCAATTTTATAATTTATCCAAAATTATCATCAAAAAACCCTGAGTTATTAGCACACGCATAATTATACATCGTGTTTGTAATCACGAGCGAATAATTAATTATATTTGTGTTAATGTTTTTCATTGTTTTCTGTTTTTTAATTTGTTTTATAATTGTATATATTAAAAATACGATATTCCTTTTCGACTTTTTTATTTATTTTTTATTAATTCCTTATTTATTTATACAAATATAAGAAAAAAGTTTCAATTAAAAAAATTTATTTTTTATTAATCTACAAATTTGTATAATACACTTCTTTTATCGTTTTTTATGAAATCTAACTCATCATTATATTTACCATCTCCAAAAAGATAATTAAAATCTGCTTCAGTTGATTTTTTGATTATTTTCTTTATATAGTAAATCAAAGTTTCTGAGCCTTTTTCTAATTTTTCTAATTCTTTTTTAAGAGTAATTAAATTTTCAAAAGAAAAGTTATTTTGTTTTTTAAAAGCAACCCCTTTCTCTTTTAATTTTTCTTCGAAATTATCAAAGAAATTTTCACTAATTTTTCCTTCTTTGACTAATTGGTCTACATCAATTAGAATACCTCCATTTACTTTATTTTTTGGGTCATTTAAATAATCTTCCCAAAATTTTATACCTGCTGTTTTTTCTGAATCTATCATTTTTATTTCTTTTTTATTTATGTAAATATACGAAAAAGTTTTTAATTAAAAAAATTTATTTTAATAATTTTAAAATTATTTTAGATAAATATTCTAAATCATTAATTGCCGCTGATGGATTATCATAATAAAAATCATGTTGGCATTTTTCATTTAGAATAAGATTACAATAATCTATTATTTCTTGCTTTTCTTCTTGTTCCATATTTTTATGATGTAAATTTTTTAATTAAAAAAATGATTTTTAATATCAAGAACATGTTTAATTATTTGTAATGGCCATATAAAAGGTCCAACTACTGCTAATTTTAGATCTTTAATAGATATTGGATCATTTAGTTTATTTTTATAGAAATTAATCATATAAAATGAAGTAAAAATTCCTAATATTAGGTATATAGTAAAGTAAATCATATTTTTTATTTATGTAAATATACGAAAAAGTTTTTAATTAAAAAAAATTTATTTTATTTTATCGTATTTATCAAATAAATCTTTATATAAAGTATATTCTTTATCTGTAATTTTTCTTACAGTATAATACCAATAATTACTATTATATCCATCTTCTGATGCTTGTAATTCATGTTCTTCATCATAAAATCCGTTATCTTCGGATAAGTAATCATTAATTTTAATATTGTTATTTATACAATATTTAAAATCAGAATCTTTAATTTGTGATTGGGAGTATTTGCCATTTAATTTCAAAAAGTTTTTGTTTTTTGAAACAAATTTATTACAAGCAGAAGTTTCATCAGGACAACCATGTGGGTCAACAAATACTTCTTGTTCAATTATTAGTAATTTCATTATTATTTTTTTATTTATACAAATATAAATAATTTTTTTCAAGTAAAAAAATTATTTTTTCTTTTTCTTTTTACTTAACTCCTCTTTAATTTCATCTTTTAAAGACCCATCCATATTAATATACTTAAAATCATAAGAATCAAGATATTCATAATCAAAAAAGTATTGTTCTAAATCAAATTCTTTTTTAGTGTCCCATCTTACAGCATAAGCATCAGAATAAGAACCTGTTTTATATTCAGGATATTCATCTTCAAAATTAAAATTAGGATCAAATATCACAACACCATATTCTCCCTTAAACTTAACAATTTTTCCAACATCAGGATATTTTCGTTTTATTTCCTGAGCTTTTTTAGCTTTAATCATTTCTATTTCCCAATGTTCCATATTTAGTTTTTATTTTCTTTGTAAATAATAAAATTTTTATCTATGTGATTTGTTTGTATATCTAAATAAAATGTTTTAACATAATGTGGAGTATTGTAAAACTTATCCACAAAATCTATATTTTCTTTAAAAGTAGAGTATAATTCTATATATCCTTTATCTATTAAAGATTGTTTTTTATTTAGAACTCTTAATCTATTTTCTTCGTTGAATATAGTATCAAATTGTTCCATTATATTTTTCATGGTTTTTATTGATGCAACTACATGAAAATTTGGATAGTTTTTAGTTAGAAATGACATAAATTCTAACATATATTTATTATATATCATACATTTTATTGTTTACTTCTTGTACATAAGATGCTTTTCTAATACATAATTCCATTATCATTAAATCAGTTTCATCATCAGGATCAAAATCTTTTGCTTTTACACTTTGTAAAATTAATTGAGTTTTTCTTTTTCCTAATTTATGTTCCATCTTTTTAAGAAAATCTACTTGTTCCTTTACTGTTTTACCTGTTAATATATAATTTTTATCATATTGATAATAGTCTTTAAGAATTTCAGCATCAAATGTATCTATAGGTTCGTTAAAGTATTCTGGTTTATAATCAGAAATACCATGAAACTTCCAATTTGCTTTTCTATTTGGATAGTCTTTTATATATCTCCAATAAAACAACAAATCATAATAACTACGAAAAACCTCATCTTTATCATTTCTAGTTCTAAATGGTTCTGTAGGAGTTAATGAATATATTTTCATCTCTATTTTTTTAACACTAAAAAAGTATTGTTCAACAGAGTGTTCTCTTGAAGGAATAGCATATTCTGATAAAATATCTTGGTATTTAGTAAAATAATTCATATATTTTTCTGATATATATCTTTTATTTATATCAGATAAATTACAACTTATGGCATATGAAATTAAGTGCATTTCACTTTTAGGAAATTCTACATTAAGATCTTCACATTTTTTAGGCAATCTAACTAAAGAATGGACAGGTGATTGTAAATTAGTGCATAGTATTTTGCCGGTATTGATAAATTCTTCAAATTCTTTAGTCCATAAAAACTCATTTGTGGCTAAATCATAACCAACTTGGGTACAATTAAAATCAAAAGCATTAATTATATTTGATATTCCTTCTTTATTTGAATCATAATTAATATAATTAATAAAACCAATTTGGTCTGTACTTGTGATTTGATAGAAACTATCTTTATTTTTCTTTACCATATCTTCGTATGGGTGGGTGATATTTTCTATTACTAAACCAGGTTTTTTAGAAAACCCATTACTATTTCTTTTGGGATAAGTATCTTCTATTTCAATTCTCTTATCAAAGATAAATACATCTATATCATTGATAACTGCTTTATTACTACTCTTATATTCCCATATAAGATTACCTAAACTACCACCTGCTAAGATACCTTTATTGGGTAGGGGATAGTTTTCTTTCAAATATTTAATTGCTTGATTTGCTAAGTTTTGTATCATTTATATAATTTTCATAAAAATACAAAAATTTTTTAATATTAAAAAATAATATATAGATTATGAATAAAATTATAACAAGTTTCGAGAAGTATAATGAGAGCAAACATGCTACAACAATAGCAGATGCTAAAGATGCTAAAGATGAAAAATTTTTAGAAGAAGCAAAAAAAGTTTTAGCAGATGCTAAAAAATACAAATTATCAGATGCTGATACAAGAAGCGAATTTGGACAATTACAAGAAGATATTAAAGTTTTAGCAAAATGTATTGCTGATAAACATAAGTCTAGTATTGAACAATTCGTAAAAAGAGTTAAAAGTGGTATTGAAAAATGTAACTTTAAATAATGCAAAGACCTGATGTAAGAGTTATTGAAGACCAAGTTATTAAAACTGAGGTTAGAGATGTTGTGGGATATGAAGCAGAATTGTTAATGGCTAAATATGGATTTAGTGTTAATACAGCTCCTATGCCTACAACTGAGCAACCACCTGTTGATAATAGGTCATTTGAGCAAATGGTTCGTGACCATGAGGAAAAAATGCGTCAAGAAGAAATGGCTAGAATGGCTAGATTTAAGTCAGCTACAATAGCAAATCCTAATTATCATGAAGTTAAGTATAGAGATATGGATATTGATGGTAATAATATTGGATTGAAAATCCAAATATCAACTGATATGGGTGGGATATATAGATAATTATGAAATATTTGAAAAGTATAAATGAGGCAATTTTACCAAAAGAATTAAGATATAAAAATATCTTATATCATGCCACATCATTTGAAAATTTAATAAGTATATTAAAAGAAAATGTTTTATATGGTTTAAGTGAAGTTGATTATGGCATATCTACTTCCAGAAGTAAAGATTATTTATATAATAATAATGGATGGTTTAGAGATTTTAGTATTAGAGGAACAGCCGATTGCCAATTAATATTGGATAGAGATTTAATAAAAACAAAATATAAAATCGTTCCTTACGATTTTGAAGAATATAAAAAACTTGGCAGTAATCCTCCATATGATTTAGAGGTGATTCAATCAGAAGATAAAATCCTAAAAGGTAAAATTATAGATATTAAAAAATATATTATAGGAATACATATAAATAATGACCCATATAAATATATGGATGAATTAAAACCTTTAATTGAAAATAATTGGTTAGTTTTTGATAAAAACTGGAATTTGATATTTAATCAATTATAGTTAGTTTTTTTAAACTCCTCTTCACATTTTAACCATTTTTTACTATTTATACATTTTTTAGTATAACATAGATTATTTATGTCAGAAATTTCTTCAGAGCTTATATTATTAATAAATCCGTAAAATATACTTTTTTTATGATCTATTGTTGGATATAATCTATTATTAGATTTTAAATTAAAGTTATCTTTAATATATTCACCATCATAATAATCATAACCATCCCAATTTTTTAATAATGTTTTTACATTTCTTTTTGTTAATTTTATACAATCCCTTTTATAGATAAAAAAAGGTTCTAAAAATTCATCAGAAATAATTAGATTATTATCTATCTTTGTTTCTTTTATTTGTTTAATAACAAAATCACATTGAAATACGTTATTAACTCCATACTTATTTTGTATATTTTTATAAAAATTATTTTTAAAGATTATATTTTTCATTGGATGACCACCATAATTTTCTTTGAATGTTGAATTTCTTTTTAAATTAATAGTTTTTATTAATTCTTCTTTTTCTTTAAAATCTAAAGAGTTCCAAAACTTTTTAGAATTATTTCTAATTAATTCTTTTCTAGTCATACCATGTTTTTTTAAACAGGATTCATCATTATTTATTCTTTCTACTATTTCTTTTATTTGAAAAACATTGTCTACTCCATATTTTTCTTTAACTGAATTATTTTTCTTATCAAAAGATTTTGTTCCTTTACATAAAGGGTTTATTGCTCCGTATTTTTTGATATTTGTATTTTGTCTTGAATCATTAGAAATTTGAAAAGATTGTTTTTGGTTTCGGATTGGTATATTATACCAATTCAACATAAATTGAATACTCTTAAAATCTATATTATAGAATTCTTTTATCTTAGGTAATGACATTTCATTAATTATATAAGAATTATATATTTTTTCATATTCAAATATATCAGGTCTATTGTGTATAAGATATAAAAATTTAATTTTATCTTTTGACTTTTCTTCCGTATTTAATTTACAAAAGTAAATATGATTACTAATAGCGTTTATTTTACAAAAAGGACATTCCATAATTTTTATTTTATATATTAAATTATGTGTTATCCATCTACTTTTTCAGATATGTAGGCACTAAAAGGAAATTCAATTGGTGTTTCCAATTGAATATCATCATGGGTCATTTGAGAAATCTCTTTGTTAAAATGTGGTATTCTCCTGTATTCAGGAGATAATGTTTTATTTTTCATTTCATGAATGGTTTACAGATTTTCCAAGCATCATTTATATTTGATGCTGAGGTTTTAATATTTTCACTAGCAGATTTAAGATAATCGGCTAATTTTATTCTATTTCTTTCTCTATCTTTAATAGAATCTTTTTCTAATTTTTGGCTTAATAATTGTAAAAATTCAGATAATGAATCATAATATAAATCACCTATATTCTCAACTAATTCTTCCATACTACCATTATAATTAACGATTGTTTTTGTATGTTTAATTTTACCTAAAGGTAAATAAAACTTTGTAAACCTCATTAAAATATCAAAGTTTTGTTTGTATGTATTTGACATATAAAAATCATGAGATATAATACGATTATCCACTAAGGCATCCCATAACATAATTTGGTCAGGATATTCTAAATGCTTATAAAACTCAAATAAAACTTCAGTATTATTTATAGTTTGTTTAACATCTTGTATATACTCTCTACATATATCTTCATCTAAAGTAGGTAGTGTCTCTTTTATTTTAAGAGGGTCAACATCTTTCCAATCAAGAATTGTATATTTAGGGGATTCACTTAATACTTTTTCTATGGATGATCTATTATTACTCCATTTCATAGCATCAATAAGAACTTGATTAGTAAGTTCTATATCATTAACTTTTATAATCATTATTATTTATTTATAAGGTTAAATAATTCTCTATCTCCGTTTACTTCATCTAATAAAGATTTTTCTCCGAATTTTATTTTAACTTTTTGAAGCCACTCGTTTGTCTTTATTTTACAACTCCAAACTACATCTTTTCCTTTTGATTTATATACACCTTTAGAAACTACACCTTCTTTAAGACCAAATTTATTATTTCTAACATCATCAATCATTTCTTGTGTATATTCACCTTGATAAACTACTTTAGGTATATCTAAGTGTCCAAAATCTTCTATAAATTGTCTTGGGGGTACAAATCCTTTTTTATATTGATCTATATCAAATATAGATACTTTTTTTGCATCTGTTTCTACGTGTTGTCCAGCAAAAGAGTTTTCTCCATAAAATTCTCCAAATGCTATGAATTGATCTATATTTCTATATTCTTTTTTCTTAAATATTTTTTCTAATTCATCAGCCCAAGTATTTAAGAATATAGTTACACCTTCTCCTAAGATAGGAGTATTTTCATCAATCATTACATTACGAGAACCAAATTTATACCAACCTCTTTTTCTATTCCAACAAAAACGCAAATTACTCCCATCATACTTGATGAATGAATAAGAATATTCACCAAATTTACCTTTATTCCAATAATCCATTTTAGGATATGTTTTCATCTTCTAATATTTTATCAATTACTAATTCTCTATACTTATCAAACTCAATAAAGTTTTCATAGAAATTATCATTCAAGAAGAAGTTTTTTTGACTTAAATTAAGTCCATCTTCTATTTTTATTTCACCCGCAGGTAATCCTTTTGCTGTATAAACACGGATTTCTATTACATCACCTTTTTTAACGGGGGTAACGGGGTGCATAAAGTTATCTTTTAATGCTTTAAACTTTTTAGTCATTGTTTGTAAATTTATCTAGTTCTTCTTTAATAATTTGTTTAGCGAAATTTTTGGCAGACCTTTTTACGGAACGTCTTTCACGTTTTAAGTCTTTTACAATCTGTTTTTTTATGAATGGGTCAATAACTTTTTTGAGGTTTCGCTTTCGCTTTTTTATTTCCTCAATTTTTTGTTCTTCCCAATTAATATCTTTGTTTTTCATCTTTTTATTTATTTATACAAATATACGAAAATAATTTTAAAATTCAAAATTTTTCTCATCTAATAACTTATTCCATGCTTGAACATCTTTGTGGTTAATTCTTATTATATTTTTAACTTTATTCATATTATACACAACTAATAATTTACCCATATAAGCAGTATCAGTATATTCATAATCAACTCCATTATCAATTAAAAATTTTCTTAATAAACTTGTTTTTGATGCGGATATAGCTTTATTATTAATAATCATATTATTAATTCTATAAGCTGGTACTTTACCATCTTTTACTAAAATCTCTAATTGTGAAATAAATACTTTTCTAAAAGAAACTTTAACATAATGATTTATAAATGTTTTAACTTTTTCAAAATCAATATAAGCATCATCTACATCAACTCCCTTTTCTACTGTTACTAAATATAATTTTCTATTTCCTTTTGCATATTTATTTAATACTAAGTTTAAATCACTTGTCAGATATAACCCAGCTCCATATTCAAAACGACCTGTTTTGTGTGATAAATTATAATCTATATCTTCAAGATTACCTCCATGCCATAGTGTTATAGAATTTGGAAAGTGAGGTAATTCCACACTTTCATTTAAAAAATTATTTAGAGATTTAATATATTTCATAATCGTATATATTAAATCTCTAATATAGATCTCTATTTTTAATAGCCATGCTTATAGTACCTTTAGAAGCATTTAATTTTTTAGCAATATGTGTTATAATCATTCCATTATCATATAAATCAAAAATTAATTTTCTATCAATTTTTGATTGTTTTTCTTTAATATTTAAAGACTTATTTATTATTAATTCTTTGTTTTCTTCAAAAAAATCAATATCACTATGTTCTAACATATGACAATTAAAACATTGAACTTCACATTTATCTAATTCGTTTATTATTTTTTCACTAATAGATTTAATAGAATCAAATCTCTTATTTATTGAACTGATATTAAAATCTTTCATAGAAGGATTTAAATGATGAAAAGTTAAAGAAGATTCACACTTATTATAACCACATTTTACACAAGAAATACCTTTATATTCTAAAAAAAATTTTTTATTAATTCTTCTTAAATCTTCTCCATGATTATTAATATAATGCTCTTCTCTATGACAATTTTGACATAAAACCATACATTTATCTAATTCTTTTTTTAAAATTTCCCATTTAATATGAGCCATATTTTGTGATAATAAATATAATTCTTTATTATCAGGGTTTATATGATGAAAGCATAATTTAAATATATTTTTTTCTTGACATTTTGAACATTCTCCTCCTAAATAATTTATGGCTTTTAATTTTTTAGCATATCTTAAAATTTTTGTAATATATAATTTGTTATTCATTTTTTATTTTTATATATTAAATGTTCGATTCCTTCTTGAAAAAAGATAAAGGAGGAATCGAACATTTAAAAGAGGAAAAAAAAGGAATTGAACCCTCGCCGCTTTTTACACGGAACTTCTTAGCAGGAAGCCGCAACAAACCAACATTTGCCTCTTTACCATAATTTGAGATCTCAGAGGGATTCGAACCCATCATTTCTCTTAGTTCGTAGCTAAGTATTTTATCCAGTTAAACTATGAGACCTTATATAACAAAAAACCTCGTAAGAAATAATCTCACGAGGTTTTTATAGGTGCATGACTATATTAGCTCACGAAATTATTCGTTGTTTTAAACTACTAATACTACTGCGGTTAATTGTTGTCATGTTTTTTATTTTTTAATTTTTTAAATTTGCTATTATTTCTAATATTTCATCTTCGTTGCTTGTTGAGTACTTACGTCCATCAAGAAAATCTATATTTAAAACTGGTAAATGATTACCTTCTCTAATATGTATTAAATTACAATTACAAACACCGTGTCTTTTTATATCTTCTTCTGATAAGAAGCATAATGCTTCTTTTATTTCTTTTAATTTCATGTTTTTTATTTTTTTATTTATACAAATATATATAAAATTTTTCAAAAAAGTTTTTTTATTTTTACCAATGTCTAATAATTCCTGCGACTATAAATATATTTGTTATTATATATATTAAAATAATTCCTGTTCTTATTATAGCTATCATGTCTGCTTCTTTATTATCTTTTCCAGATTTATCCCCAATGGCTTTTGCCCAATATTTCCACATACTATTCTTCGTCATTATATATTTGTTTACAATCTTCGCAATATTTACCTTCGGTAATAAGTTCATCACAAAGTTCACATTTATAATGATTATTTTCTAAAAAGGGAATTTCTCCTCTTCTTTCGTAGTAATCTTCAATACATTGTTTACAAACAGGTTTGTCTTTATTATCTCCTATTTTTCTCCAAGTTTTATTTTCATCTTCTGGTTTAAGAACTTCATCACAATATTTACAGAAGATTTTATCTTCTGTATAATTATCAAATAATTTTAAATATTTCATACACTATATATTATTTTTAATTAAGCAATATTATCACTTGAAGTATCTGTAATTAAATATTTTTTACACAAATTATAATATTTAACACGATCATCTTGTCCAATAAGACCTCCATTTATTTTTTTTGTTATATTAACAAAATCTCCATTATCTGATGATTCTAATAATTTTTTATTAATAGCATATTCCCAGCAAGCAGCATCTAAAGCATATTCATCTGAGGTATGAACTAAATCGGCAGTTTCTTCTATTGATTTATTTAAATATTTAGCATAGGCACTATAACTTTCTTTCCCTGTTAATTGTAAATATCCACCACCTCTATATCTATAACCATCTCCACTTGTGAAATCTCCATTAGACATTCTATTAGCATAAACGGTATTTGCTAATTTTTGTTCATTTTTTACATAATCATTAGCATTTAATTTCCCGTCTTTTCCAGTTAGATTAAATCTTGAAGGCCACACATCAACTATTCTTTGGGCGTGTGTATAATAAAGACTTTCTAATTTTATAGAAAATTCTCCACTTTCATGTAATACTTGTGCAAGAAATGCTTGTAATCTCTTAGGGGTGTCTATTTTATATCTTGGACAAACTTTATTTATTAAATCTGTCATGATACTTGCTTTGTCCTCCTTTAAATTAGGACAAATTTTTTTTAATTCTTCTTTAGTTAGATTCATTTTTTATTTTATTTTTTATTTTAAATATGTATAAATATTTTATTATACACTTGATTTCTTTGTCCATTACATACTTTAGATATAGATGTTTCATTAAGATCTAATTTAATGGCAGCTTCTCTAATGGTATTAAAAATTTCTAAAATATTACCATTATCATCTATAAGAGCACATTTTTTTCTTTTAGGTTCTTTAATTGTTTTTATTTTATTTTTAAAATATAAATCTCTACCTTCATGTAATTTTTCAATTACTTTATTATTTAAAGGTCTATGTTTATTATTTTCTATCATTTTTCTTAAATGAATTAATTGTTTTTCTGATAAACAAATTCCATTTTCTTTCTGTTCTTTATAGAACTTTATTTTACCTTGTCTTATTCTTTCTATTTGTAATTGAGTTCTTTTTTTCCCTCGATTAGTTTCTGCTGATTTTTTATAAGATTCAATAGAACGTTTTTTTCTTTCTTTTTGTTTTGAAATTTTATCTATATTATATTTATATTTGGTATTTTTACCACCTTCTAATATATTTGTTAAATTAAATCCCCATTGTTTAAATTGAGCTATCCAATATATTTCTGATATTTCCCACATAGAATCTTCAACTTCTTCTAATAATTCTATTTTTGGTTTTAAATTGTTATTGATCAAACTTTGAATCCATGATTTACAATATGTTTTAGATTTATTATATAAATGATTATCTAATCTTTTTTCTAATTTTTGAGATGTTTTACCAATATATCTAATTTCATTAGTTAATGGATTTGATAATGTATATATTTTAACCATACAATTTGTTATTTTTTAATATATATTAAAAAATAACAATTACAAATTGAGTAGAAAAAGTAGTATTAATAAAATTAAAAGAGATAATTCCAAATCAAAAAATATAGAAGCGGCTTTAATGATGAATCTTTATGAAAAAGGACATTCTCCAATTACAAGTCATTTTACACATATGGGAATGCAGGAAATGGATATTATCTCAATTAGTAAAGCTGATTATATCTATGAATATGAAGTTAAAATTAGCAAATCTGATTTTTTAGCAGATTTTAAAAAACCTAAGCATAAATTATTTAATGAAAAAGTAAGTGTTAAAAACTATCTTAAAGAAGGTGTTCAAGATGTTTGGTTTTATACACCTAATTATTTTTATTTTGTAGTTCCTAAAGATTTAGTTACTCTTGATATGATACCTGATTATGCAGGATTAAT
>Ga0316230_1000684_pt1 | contig 43832 bp, 61 predicted proteins | sample TBH18025metaG_FD_206004 | JGI IMG/M metagenome (GOLD analysis project Ga0316230, IMG submission 206004) | Freshwater microbial communities from Trout Bog Lake, Wisconsin, USA - TBH18025 | ecosystem: Environmental > Aquatic > Freshwater > Lake > Hypolimnion/Profundal zone | place: USA: Wisconsin... | reverse complement strand
TGTGCAAGGTAGAAGTACCGTACTTTATCCCCGGAACTTATCTTTTCGTACTTGTTACTTAGTTTAAATTTATCTAAGAGTATATTATAGTAGTAAGCAGCTTTTACGTGGCAAGGCATACCCTTTGCAGTTGTAAATCCATCACACTGACCAGCAAACTTTTCATAGCCTTTAATGCCAGACACTAGTGCAATATCTTCTACTGTCAGCGTCTTGAATATTTCATACGTCTCATTGATAAGCTTGTTTGTATTGCCAATGTTTTGTGTTAATAACATTGTCTCAATAATACGTTTTACGTAAGGTTTAACTGCTTTAGGCATTGTACTTCTTACAACTTCAACCCCAGTGTACTTAAACTTATCACAAGGTATACCTTCATCATCTAAGATATGCAACACATAACGTTTTTTCTGTAAGAATATACCAACATCTGCTATAGCTTCACGTTTGAATATAAACCTGCAGTCTTTAGAGTTTAAAGCTTTAGCACCCCACGTTTTAATGTTAGTGTTTAAGTACTCTTCAATCTTATTAACTGTGTCATACGCCTCTTTTGTTAGTTTATTACCCTTTTTAAACACTTTGTCTTTAAATAAAGGTTTTATAGACACATAAGAAGAATCTGTGTCGTTGTAAATGATACATTTATTAAGTAGTTCATCATCAATTGAGCTGATCTCGTTTTTAATAAATGACTTAAGTAACTCATTCGAATGCTTAATAACGGACTGACCGGTAAGCGTAATTGAAGAAGCCACATCATCATCGCCAAAAGGCGCGTTTTTATTGCCAAAGTAACCATAAATTGAGTTAATAAAGACTTTAATACACAACTGCTTTGCATCAAGTTGATCGATAGTCATCTTGAGTTGTTTTGCATTTTTTGTATCTTTGTTTTCTAGTTCAGAGTATTGCTTTTTAAGCTTTTTAATGTCTTTTCTTATTGCTTGTCTCTTATTGTAATAGTAGTCTAAGATCTCAGGCATTACACCTTTTTTCTTCTGTGAAAACATTACATTAGCTTTACTAATTGCTATTTCTTCTGATTCAATAAACTGTGCAAATTTAGCTATAGGTAAGGAATATGTCTTACCACTTACATGCCTGATAGTAACTTCAGTATCGTTTTTGTCTTCAATAACCCCTACTTTAGTCTCAGGGGATATATTCAAGCTAATCATCACGTTTGGATATAGAGAGTTAGCGTCAAATGAAATTACACACTCTTGAAACCCATTTAAAGGAGCTCCAACGTATGCACCGGGATTTTTACTCCCATCGTCTGCATCTCTAATAAAAGAAGGTATACGCTGGCTACGGAATCTAGCTCTAACTGCAGTAGCTCCGTTAATAACTGATAACGAACCCATTGCACCTTCAAACGTAGTTAACCCCACGTAAGCTAACATACGAATTAGTTCAGAGTACTTTAACTTTTCTTCTAACTTTACCAGTAGTCTAACGTCTTGAATGTTGTAATCAATGAACGTTTTCCAATCTGTATCAGCTAACGTTGCTAAGTTCATTGTACCAAAGTCAACTTTACCTTCACCTAATTCAGCTTCTGCAATTGAAGCTAATTTATAGCTTTCACGTTCACCTGCACTAAAACGTTTATACACATCTAAGTAGTCAATTAGAGATATACCTTCAATGTACCAACGAATTTGTTCTTGACCGAATTGTCCTTTAATTGCTCTACTGTAAACGTTATTAGATGGTGATAACCGGTTAGTATAACTTTGATCTAATACTTTTGTACATCTATTAATAATATATGGAATATCAAAAAACTCTGAATTCCAACCCGTTAAGATATCTGGGTAATCACTCTCAAAGTACTCAATAAACTTCTTAAACAAATCAGCTTCACTTGTACATTTAACGTACTTAACGTCTGATTCATCTGTATGATAATCTTTAACACCCCACGTTACAAACTTTTTACTCAATGTATCATAAACAGTTATAACATTAACAGGAGCTTTTGCTTCATTAGCATGAGGAAAGTCGTCTGGTGCATATACCTCGATATCAACAAACATTACCTTAATTGGATGTTGTGCAAACTCAGGCTTTTCATTCTCTTTCCAAAACGTATCAATAAGATATTGCTGTACAATAGGAAAGTTATCAAACACTCTCTTAACGTTTGTATCTTTTAAGTATTTGAATCTATCATACTGGGTTCTAAAAGACTTTTTAACAAGCTTTGTACCGTAAATTGATTCATCATTACCCGCACCTTCAACATATAGGTAAGGATCTACGGATGCGTCTACTTTAATACGTTTACCGTCTTTATCCCAAGTAAATAACGTAACACAACGTTCTTTACTATTATAATATATGTTACGATAGCTCACGTAACTATTATATCACTGTACCCGTAAAATCAATCTTTATTGTATCTTGCAAGATTCTTACGGGAAGGATCGCCATATGGAGTACCGTACATTTCCATGTAACAATCAATGTTTTGATCGGTTTCAAGCCAGCGTGTTTCAGCGTACTGTCTACCTTTCTTACAAATTGATTTGTACTTATCTACATCCTTCAACGTTGCATCAATTTGAGCAATCATTTCATCACCTGTCTTAAACTTGATAGGTGCATTTGCATATGTACATAAATCTTGACAAGCAATTGGTAAACCAAATGCACAAGCTTCAATGTACTTTAAATCACTCTTTGACTTATTAAAAATGTTATCTTGTAAAGGTGCAACCATCATATTAACGTTTAAGTTACTAATTGCGTCACCGTATTCAAATAAACGTTTCCATTGGTGGAATTCAATTTTACCACTCTTAACTAAGTCAAGTAATGATAGTGGGAAAGCTCCCATAAACACCCATTGGTACTTATCTACCGTTCTTCTAATGATTTCATTAACGTGATAGAAGTCATCTTTTTGTTTAATACGGTTATCTACGTCAAAGTGAGCACCTGAACCAGCATATAAAATACGTGGCTTTTTCTTATACTTGTCCAAGTTAGTCATGTTCTTGGTAAGATCAAAATGATTACCAATCCAGAACTTAGGCATAAAGTTAGGTATAACTGTAACGTTCTTATTACCTGTCTTATCCCTATAATAATCCTTCATAAAATCACATGTTACTGTAATTTCATCACACATTGCCATAATAGCTTGTGCGGATTCTCTGATTTCTGGGTTTTCAAAAGCTGGTTTATATTTGTTATACTCAGGAATATCTTCCTTAAAGCAAATATCGTCAATTTCATAAATTAACTTCATGCCATTGTGCTTTGAAATTTCTTTTAAATGCTTTACAAACTCTAATTGCTGTTTTGTAGCTTGTCTCTGAATTCTAACAGCTTTTGTCATTACATAATATCTTGGATCTAAGTTCATTACCGTCGTACCTTGTACAACTGCTTTAGCATGCGCATTCAATACATTTTCAGGCCAAATCATACGCCAGTGACCACAGCCACTATAGTCAGCATAATAGTTTAAAAACCTTGGTAAATCTAGTTCTTTTGGACGTTCTGATTGGGTATTAGGTGCTTGAGTTGTACTTGTAACACCTTGAAACATTGGTGGTGGTGCCGATTGAAAAGGTATGGCAGATTTATTGGCAAAAGGTATATTTGTATTCCCGATCATAGTATAATTTATAAAGTGTTAGCTATTATTCAACAAAGTTAACTCGTCTAGTAATACCATTATGTTTCTCTAAAAATATTACGTCCCCAGTTGCAGATTTAATGCTTTCTTTTCTATGGCTAATAATAAAGATACATTCATTAAACTTTTCACTTCGTTCTTTTAAAATTTCTAGTACTAAATCTACACCCTTTTCATCTAAACTACTATCTAATAGTTCATCATAAATGCTAATATTATAATGTACATTACCTTGAGCTTTTCTCATATCCATAAACGAAAACAAACAGGCTAAATCAATTGCTTTACGTTCAGCACCAGAAAAGTTATTGTAAGCACACATCTTACCCTTTTCATTTAGTATCTCTTCTTCAAAGTATTCATTAAACACACAAATACTATTACTATCTAGCTTCTTTAGGTAGAAGGCTAGTTTGCTATTAAAATTCTGTAGTATCTTCTTTACTATATATGACTTTACACCTTCTTCACTTACCACAAATTTAACAACATCTAACAAGTTAATGATCTTTTTAATGTTATCAATTTCTTGCTTTACTAAATCAAAACGTTCTTTAGTCTGTGCTATAACATCATTGAATGAATCGTTATGTTCATTCATATGATCAATGCTTTCTTTTAACTGGTTATTTAAATCAGTTAAATCTTGAATACGTTTACTAAGCATTTTTCTATTTTCTATCTTAACCTTTAACGTATTCAAATCGTCATTAGTTTTACTGATAAATGCTTTTATTTTATTTTTCTTTTCGTTAGAAATATTAACATTAGCTTTGCACTTATCTAATGCAGCTGTCTTTTCTACAACTAAAGCCTTTAACTTACTCTTTTCAGTTTCAAAATGTTCTCTATCATGTACTTCAATAGGTCTTAAACAAGTAGGGCAAACGTCTCCAGCTGTACCAACCTTGGATAACTTATCGTTTGTAACTTTTATAACGCTATTAATTTCTGTTACCTCTACAATTTGATTTTGTATTAACTTTTCAACTGCATCATAACCTTTATTAAGCGTTTTAATCTCTTCCTCTTTAATAGTTAAGTCAATATTTTCAGACTTGCTTAATTCGTTATTAAGTTTATCTATTTCTTTACTATTATACTCAATCTTGTTATTAATGTTGCTAATTTTATCTTCACGTTCTTTAACTCTTGATTGCTTTTGAGTTTCATACGTTTGAATTGACTTTTCAATCTCATTATACTTTGTAGTTTCAATATCAAAGTTTTTATTAACTGAGTTTATATCTTCACGCAAGTTTTGCAACATGTCTGAAAATATTTGCAAGTTAAAAATCTGTTCAATAAACTTACGTTTCTCAACTTTAGTCTTAGCCATAAACGGTAGTGTATTGTTTATGGTCATAATAACGCAGTTATGAAATACTTCTTCTGATGATGTTAGTACTGCTTCAATGTATTCTGTAGTATTAACAATACTGTCTCTTGTCCTATCTACCCCATCTTTAAAAATATGTAACTTGGATGGGTTTAAACTGCGTATTATTTTAAAATTGTTATTACCTCTTGGAGAGTTTACATTAAAAGTTAGTTCTACTTCACAAGTACCTCCTGTTAAGTTATTAGATATAAACTCCTTTTTAATTTCTCTAATAGTAGAACCAAATATAGCAAAATAAAGTGCATCAGCAATAGTAGACTTACCTACCCCGTTACGACGATCTTCCTTGTCTCTATTAATACCAGTAATGATATGGAGACCTTTCTTAAAATCGACAATAACTTCATCTTCGCCTATTGATAAGAAGTTTCTTATCTTAAGGCGTTGGAACGTAACGTACTTCATAGTTTAGATTTATTATATAGACTGATTGTGTAGTCTACAACTTCTTTTTTATTGTTTATATCTAACATAGCCACGAAGTCTTCTATGGCTTTAATAATATCAACACCAGACAAATCTACAGCTGTGTCATCACTTAACTTTATTTTGTTATAATTTACGTCATAATCAACATGCAAGTCATTTGGCTTAAATGTAGACATTTTAGCTATCAGAGCATCTAAATGTTCTGAACTTATATTCTTATCAATTACCAACTTAACAATATTATTAGGTATAAATGACTTAAAATTTGTATCAACGTCTTTTAACTTGATAAGTTTTGAGAGATATACTTTAATATGTTTTGGAGTATTAGCATTTTCTATAAACTCGTAACTACCTTGCTGTATATCTAAAATGTAGTAGCCTTTGCGCTGATATGCATCTCCAAAGTCCATTTCAAATGGATTACCAACATATACAATTGTACTATTATCAAATTTCTTTTCATCTCTTAAATGAAAATGGCCTGAAAATATTAAAGGTGCTTTCTTAGTAAGTTCTTCTGGACTATCTCCATTATCACATACTTTAAATGCATTCATTTTAAAGTTTTGTAACTCAAAATGACCAAACAATATATCAGACTTACTAATATCATTAATTTTAGTACCCCAAGGGCAAAAAGTTAATGTCTTATCTCCTATTTGTTTGGTATATAAAGTATCATACACTTTAATATTATCCCTGCCTTTGAATATTGATAAACTATTTACCTCAGATGTTTCTTTATAATAACAATCATGGTTACCAGTTATCATATGGACGTTAAAGTCTTTTAACTTATCTAAAATTCTATTACCGGCGTCTAATGATATTAAACTTACCTCATCTCTATAGTGAAAAAAGTCGCCACAAAAAATAATATCTGTAATACCTTTTGATTGTATATTTTGCTTAAACCAATCAACCCATTCCAAAGATACATCAATCCAAAAACTTGAATTTTGATGTACCCCTAAATGTATATCTGAAAATATAGCTACCTTATTATTCATTACTGGTGTAACCATCATTATCATCATGTTCCGGTTTAACATAGATGTTAGCGTCAGAGCTTTCCATTAACTCCTGTTCATAAAACCGGCTTCTATACTCATTCAATGCCTCTGTATGCTTCTTTTCTTTTTTAATACGGTTAATAAATGCGTGAAATGCAATTGTAGTAAAGTATGAAAATGGATTATATTCTGAATTAACGTTAAACTTTTTATTCTTAACGGCTGTAAACATTTTAACAATTGCATCTCCAATCATCTCATCTTTATAAGTGTAATTAATAAAGTTGGATGAGTAACTTAACCCGTGAGCAATTTTATTAATTGACTCGGCTATAACGCTTTCATTTGTTTCACTATCTTTATAGTACTCTACTAATTGTTGCTTAAAGACAGCAGGGTCAATATAGTATTCAGTTTTCTTAGGTTTGGGACCGCGTTTAGCCATACGTAAATAATATAGTATACTTACCGATTTTCAACTATATCCCATGTTTTATACTGTATTTTTTCCTGAGTATAAATTTCTTGACGTCTTATGGCGTGTTCTGTGCTGTATTTTAATTTATCCGCTAAGTCTATAATGGATAATTTGTCTTTATTAGGGTTTAAACGTAGACCTCTACCAATAGATTGAATAATTCGTATAAAACTTTTACCTCCTGAGGCAAAAACAATCATATGTAAGTTTTTTATATTAACTCCTGTTGAGAATATAGCACTTATTGCAATACAAATGATGTTATCACTGGATTCCATCTCTTTTATTACTCTAGAACGCTCATCCACATCAACTTCACCTCGTATAAAGTACACTTTACGGTCCGGCAAATGGGTACTAATGTAGTTATATAAAGCTTCACCGTGTGCAATATGATTAACCATTATAAGCACATTGTTTTTAAACTTATCACACACTTGCTTTATAATACTATTACGGAAATTATTGTTGTATATAAAGTCTAACTCAGTTTTATACTTGTTTTGATCTGGTACGTACCGTACTTTATCCTGATAACTTATGTTTATAACTTTAATTTCAGCGTTTGTAAGGTAACTTTCAGTGCGCAATTCATAGGAATTCTTCTCATAAAACACATTTCCTATTTTTCCTACAATGTTCCATTCATCAACTTTTGTATCGGGAAGTGTTCCAGTTAGGCCAAATTTATGGAACGTCTTTATGGAACTGATAATTTTCCCTATTTTGTTCCCTTTTTTAAGTTTATGGCACTCATCTATAACCACAATGTCTACATTGGTTAACCATTTTTGTTCATCAAATCTACTTTGTAAAATTCCCATATTAGCAATAATAACGGAACTTTCAAATTCAGGGTTATGAGAACCAGTCCATCTTGTAATAGTAAATGGAACTCCATACTGTATAAAATCATTGTACGTTTGATCAACAAGAGTTAAATCAGGAACTATTAACAAGCAAGACATTTTTCCATGCATGTTATTTTTGTAAATTGATGATAAAATAGAAGCAATTGTTAAGGTTTTACCTCCGCCAGTTCCTACTTTAATAATTCCACGTCCAAAAGATAATGCTTGTTTGACAATATCGTGCTGATAATCTCTAAGTTTTAAATTTAAATTGTCCCAAACTTCTTGATTACTGTAAAACGGTTTTACAGCATCTTTTAAATTATCATCTATTTTTATTTCTTCATTAGGATATACATTTTTAATGTACCTTAATATATCATAAAATAATCCTGGCTCAAATAAACCTGTAGGTGTAATGCAATAAATTCTAGAGGGAGCAAAACCTCCTCTAAATTTTCTCATAAAAAAAGCATTATCGTTTTTAACACTAAAATGCTCTCTTATTTCATCAAACTTTTCTCCGATGATCCTACATTGTCTTTTATTTGGAAAATATTCAAACGTTATCATTACATCTGTTCAAGCTTCATAATTTCTACTATGTTCTTAATATCATATGTAAGCGATGAAAACGTTTTTTCAGTCTTTTCTAGTAACTCAATTAAAAATTTTTCTTCTTTTATTTTGAGTTGTAAAGTTTTAATTACATCACTTTCTGCTACAGCATTTTGTAAAGTAATTGAAGATATAGCTACTGGTGATTTTTCTCTTGTCTCCGTTACTAACTTCTTAGAGGTTTCTTCTAACTCCTGTTCAAGGAAGTATAGATTGCGCTTGTGATTGATAAGTCTGCTAACCCAGAAGTGCTTACGTCCTGGAGTCTTGAGAGAAGCTTCTTTGATATTGAATTCGTCAATTTTTAGATCTTCTTCAATCTCTTTTATATACTTTTCTACTATCTCCATAAAACAATTATAAATACTAATATAACAAAGTCAACCATGTATTCCAAATATTTTAAGAAAGTACTTAACGAAGATGGACCAAACTACGTAGCCACATCTCCTAATACAGCTGGTAGAGGTGGCTCAGTAGGTAACTCACCTTCTATGTATACTAATGGTACTGCTACAGGAACCACAGGCACTGATACGTACGCCACCGGTGATTACAGAATACCTAAATCAATCTTTGGTGGAAAGATAGCCAGACGTAACTTAAGTATACAAAACAGGTTCCCCAAACGTGGTAAATCTGCTAAAAAGAAATAATGGACTTAGGACACTGGACAACAAATGAAGCTTTCAACAACGATATTTTGCCTTACGGTTTTATTTATATCATTACAAATACACTCACTGGTAAAAAATATATCGGTAAAAAGCAGATTAAAAGCGTTAAAAAACTTAAACCTCTCAAAGGAAGAAAAAACAAAAGACACTTCGATATAGAGACGGATTGGAAGACATATACGTCTTCCTCTAATGATGTTAATGAGGATATTGTTAAAATTGGTAAAGATAAGTTTAAGTTTGAAATAGTAAGGTTTTGTCAAAGTAAATTTGAGTTAGCATATTTTGAAGCTAAACTGCAATTTGAAAATGATGTTTTGTTAAAGCCAGGATTTTACAACGGAATTATAAACTGCCGTATAGGTAGAGCACCAAAGCTATTATTGGAACAGCAATAAACTACTATCATGGTAATAGTAGAGTTTCCGGAAAAAAACATCACACTTATAAACTTTAACGAATTATTTGAGCATCAAATAGGTGGTAAAATCTTCAGTGATTTAAAAACATACAAGCTTTTAGATAAACCATTAACTAACAAAGATGTAAAAAAGCTATTTTACCATCACGTTATATTTGGTATAACAGAGACTATATTAAACGGTTCATATGAAGGTAAGCCAGTGTTTTTACTAACTGATGGCTTTTTTAGAAAGCAATTAGATATATGCAAATACTATGAAGAGCAAGATGTAGTAGAGTTTGTAACTAAAATTATAGCCAAACTAGAAACAATGATACCAGTAAGAGTAGTGTATATTACTGCAAATACACCAGGTTCTATGGTAATGGATGCAAGCGTACAAAAGGTAAAAAACGTTAATAATAAGAACTTTACTTTTGAAAAGATTAAACAGTTTGCAAAACGTAATGAACTTACGTTTCTCAGTAATGATTACTTAAACCGGTTCAAAACTAAACAGATCATGATTTAATAAATAATAACATGGATCTATTTACAGATAAAGCTAATGACATTATTAAAGGCCTTAAACCAGTAAATGAAAAGGTAATTTACGACTCAAGCAAAGATCATAAAGAAGAAGATGATCAGCAACAACCATCTCAACCACCTACCCCTGATGAAGTTAAAATGGGGTTAACACCGCAAGCAATGGGTGCTATAAATGTAGCTAATAAATTAGCTCAAAACGCAAAAGGTGGCATTCTTTTTAATAGAAATCCACAAAAGAAAATGGATCAAGCTTACGGTAATTTGCTTGGTAAAATAGCTGGTCGTATTAACACAATATCTAAAAACTTATGAAATTTTTGCAAATTATAGAACAGTTTGAAAAGGAGTTAGTTAATGAAATGGACAACCCTCCACCAAACCCAGCTCCTGAGCCAGGCGGTTCAGCGGATATGCCACCAGCTGCTCCTAGCTCTCAAACACCAGACCAGGTAGATGAACCTGCTGGTATTGCTACAATGGGTACTTTACTTAAAAAAGCTTTAACGTTAAAATTGAGTGATGAAGATAGGTATAAAGTTTCACAGTTACCTCAAATTGATGAAAAGAATGCTAGTGAAGTTATTAACCAACTGATAGCAATTATGAAAAGCTATTCTGTTGATACTGATATTAATACAAACGTATAATAATGTACAAGCCATTAAATCAGGTATATTCAGAATCTGTCGATAAAACTAAGATACCTTTACCGTGGGAAAAAATTACAGAGTCTATTGGCCCCAACGTTGCAAGAGTTAGGTTGTATGCTGAAGATCCGGTTACAAAAGAAAAAGATGATTTAGGTGATTTAGATTCTGAATTTTATCATAAAGAATTAATACCATACATTAAGAGAGGTCACCCAGAGTCAATAGGTATGGTTAGAACAATACAGTCAAGATTAGCTAATTTAAACGCCGGTAGTAAAGATAATATTGACGAATATTATCATTTCTGTAAAGACGTGGGTATTGATCTTAAAAAGGAAAATTCAGATAAATTTGCATCTATTATTTGGGGATTAACAAACAATAATGATCATACGACTCTTAGTAAAATCTTAGCTGATTCGTATGGTGTATTGGAAGAAACAATTTTAAAATCAGAACGGTTTATACCAGTCCTAATGGCAATGCCAGTTAATAAAGGAGAAGCAGGTGCAGCGACTGGTAAGGGTGAAGTATTTTTATCTTTCTTTGGAGGGGGTAACAAACCAGTTGGTTCAAGAGAAGAAAAAGGCGATGTGATGATTGGTAGTGCTATATATGAAGTTAAAAAAGCACGCCCTGATATAGAAACTGCAGGAGCTAATCTTTTAGATCATGCAGCAACAACCTACACTACAGAAACGTTTAAAAGAGATATGGGTAACGTTTATAACAAGTATGTTAATGCTGAAGACAAAACACAAGCTAAGATACAAGCAGTAAACGAACTCACAACAATGGCTTTAAATTGTGCCGGTGGAGCAAATGGTGTTGATGGTTACGGGGTTAATGCTTTAGAACATGAAGTAAGACCAATTATAAGTGCAAATTTAGACAAATATTTTAAAGAATCTAATGTAATAACGTTAAAACAGTTCATGTTAAAAAATAACATGAAAAGTATGAGTAATTCTAAAACAAGAGAAAAAGCAAGAGAATTAGCATATCAACAAGGTGTAGAGTTTAAAGAAAGAGGTGAGTTAAGAATGTCTAAATCTTTAGAAAGACTTATCGGATGTATTAACTTAAAAGCTTATTATAATTTAAAACATTTTAATGGTATAATAGTATTCACAGATACAGTATCTAAAAAAACTCCAGTGTCATTTTTACTTACTAAAGATCAATCAATCAGTAATTTAATTGTTGGTAGTGAAAAAGCTGGCATAACCTTTAATTGTAATTTAAATAAAAGAGGACACGGAGGTTTAGCAGTCTTTATAGGTATGTCCAATTCGTTAAAATGATAACTTTTAAACAACATTTCTTACTTGAAGGTGGAGCAGGAGGTCATATGGCTCACCCATTTGAACTGCACACAGTTCATAATGGTAAAGATCTTATTAAGTTTTTTGATAAAGCGTATGGTGCAGTTAAGCAAGATGCAGCATCATTAAAAATTGATGGTGTTAATGTAAGCATTAAGCTTATTAATATAGGTTCTGCCAACCCAAGGTTTGCAATTGATAGAGGTTCAATGAAAGAGCTTGACGTCAAAGGCGTTACATCAGAAAATATAAGAGATAGATTTGGTGTAGATAAGTCAGGTAAAGAACATGGCATGATAAAAGCTGGTACCGATACATTAGCTATCATGGATGAAGCAATTCCATCCATTACATTAGAATTAGAAAAATTAGGCTTTTTTAATGATCCAAATTTGTTTTTTAATACAGAATATGTAAAAGGTCAAACAAACGTATTAACTTATGACCATGACTTCTTAGCTATACACGGCGTTAATAAATTTGTAACTAACCCATCTGGTAAATCACGTGCTGGTACAGAAGTACCATATGACAAAGAAGCAATGAATAGTTTAGTACAAAAACTAAACAAAGTTGCAGAAAAGCACAATTTTAGAGTATATGGTGATGTACCAGTTCGTATAAATGCAGCACCTGATTATAAAAGTGTTCTTAATCAACCATTTACAATTGTAAAAGAAGGTAAAAAATATACAGAAACTTTAAAACAAGCTTTAGATAAAGCAGTTAACCCATTTAACCACACTGTAACACTTAAGGATGGTAAAAAGGTAGATGCAATGTCAAGGCTTGTTTACGACAACATATTAAATGGTGTACCAGTTGAAGATTTTGTACAAAATAAACAAGACTATAAACCAGCTATAGATGCTGCAGTTATATACCACGCAACTAGAGTACTAGGGGATGCATTATTAAGAGTTGTTAATAGTGATATGGGTACAGCAGATAAGCATGAAGGTATAGTAATTAGAAATACTTCAGTTGCTCCAGTACCAGTTAAAGTTACAGGCAGTTTTATTGTTAATAGAGATTTAGGTAAATTTGCTAAACCAAAACCTTCAGGTGAAGAAGACAATGAAGGTGATGAAGGTTTTAATATTGACACCCCTAACAGACCTGCTAATACGAAATTACCTCCAAGAAGCGTTTTTTCAAATCCACCTTATGAACCAGGGGATAATGGTATGTCAATGACACCTAAACCTTATGGACCAACTGAAGCTTTAGTTACTTCAAACAAGTTAAAATTGTTTAATGAGTTAACTAATATGGTTGTTGGTAACCATACACCTTTTAATAAAAAGGTAATAGTTTTATATCCTGGTCGTTTTCAACCATTTAGTAAACACCATGAACAAGTGTTTCAAAAGTTAAAAGCTAAGTTTCCTCAAGCTAAAGTTTATTTAGCTACATCAGATAGACCAGCAAAGTTTGACCCAGCTAAACACTTTTTAAACTTTGATGAAAAATTAATGACAGCTATTGCAAGTGGTATTGACCCTAACGATGTTATTAAGACTGCAAACCCTTATCAAGCTCCAGAAATTGTAAATAGGTTTCCAAAAGAAGATACTATTTTAATACTTGCGGTTGGTGATAAGGATATGAAAGAAGATCCGAGATTTAACTTTAAACCAAAAAAGAACGGTGAACCATCTTACTTTCAACCATTTAAAGATGTAGATAAATGTGAATCATTAGACAAACACGCTTACATTTTATCAATGCCATTAGAAAAATTTACACTAATGGGTAAAGAAGTAGAAAACGCTTCTGTAATAAGAGATATGTATAGAAAAGGTAATGAAAATACACGTAAACAAATCATAACAGATTTATACGGTAAGTACTTACCTAATATCAAAAAGATATTTGACGAGAAGTTAGCTTAACTTTCAATCTCTGGTTCAGCTTCAATCTCAATCATCTCATTATCGTGAGGTTCTTGAGCTTCATGATTATACATCATATAATCTGCAACCGTTTCTAAATAATCTTTTGCTAAAGTAATTTTAGCAGCTGCCCAAGGTTCTAAATTACCACCGTGGTGAATCTTTTCAAATAATTCTACTGCTTTATGAGCTGCAGCTAATAGTTGACCTTTTGCCATCTCTACTGCTTCTTCTTCACAGCTTTCATCTGCACCAGGTGCAACAGAACCAGGCAAACCTGCTGTTTGATTGCCTGAACCGGCTGTAGCAGCTGCTGGTCTTCTTGCAACAGCTTCACCACTATCTTCATTACCAATTGTAGGTGCACGTAATTGTTTAGGTGTTGCAACACCGTAATTTAACATTTCGTTAATTTGAACATATTTACCAAAGATTTCACTTTTATCGGCACCGGTTATTCTCATGTTATTATTTATAAATATATTCATGAGATTTAATGATTTAGTTGAAGAGATTCTAAATGAATCATATGCATGGCAACGTAAAGCAGGTAAAAGCCCGTCTGGTGGTTTAAACAGAAAAGGTATTGCTAGTTACCGTAGACAACACCCAGGCAGCCATTTATCTATGGCAGTTACAACTAAACCAAATAAACTTAAACCAGGTAGTAAAGCAGCTAAAAGACGTAAGAGCTTCTGTGCTAGAATGAAAGGTAATAAAGGTCCAATGAAGAAACCTAATGGAAAACCTACCAGAAAAGCTCTAGCATTGCGTAAATGGCATTGCCATTAATAAATAATATTATGCCAGCTAAATCTGAAAAACAAAGAAGGTTCTTTGGCGCTGTAATGGGTGCAAAGAAGCATAAAGGTAAAGTAAAAGGAGCTGCTGCTAAAGCTGCTAAAGAAATGACTACCTCTCAGATTAAAGATTTCCTACATAAAGAAGATTATAATAACTTTAAAGAGTTCTTTCCAATTTGGGAAATGAAATGTTGGAAAGGTTATAAAAAAGTTGGTATGAAGAAGAAAGGCAATAAGATGGTTAATGATTGCCGCCCAATAAAAAAGTAACGCTCGGTAGTGGATTAACAGATTCTTTGTTATAATATAAGTATTATGACAGACAATATTACATCTATCGCAACTAACTTTGCTACGTTTCAAGAAGAAATTACAAAGTTTATGGAAAAAGATAACGCATCTGCTGCAGCCCGTGCTCGTAAGGCATTGCTTGAAATCGGCAAGTTAACACGCACGTTACGTAAACAGATTCAAGAGCGTAAGAAAGATCTTAAGGCTAAAGCTTAATACATTCTATTAAATAATTTGGTGATACCATTCAAATTATTTTTTGAGAAAGCTTTAGGTCTTATTGAGACTGTTACGTTTAAAGAGATAGGCCCCGTAGAAGCCAAAGTTGATAGTGGCAACGGGGCCTATAACGTCTTACATGGTGTAGATATTAAGGTACACAACGGTAATGTTACTTTTAGAACGGTTGGAGAAAAAGTACTTACCAAAAAATTACAAGATACAATCGATATTAATATCGGTTCTGGTAATATAGAAAAACGTCCAGTTGTATTGTTTGATATAGAGATAGGGGATGAGCCCCATCCAAATACACCTTTCAGTATAGCGGACAGGGCTCAGAACGAACAAAAAGTTCTTATTGGTAAAGACTTTATTGTTAAAATGGGTGGCTTAATAGACGTTACTAAAACTAATAACGTCAGTTAAATCACTTTCTTTCAGCTGAAGCAATAAAATCGTAAAACTCTTTACGACATTCAGCTTCTTTCATAAAGTCACCAGATAACTTTGATGTTATCATTGAGCATCCGGAATGCTTTACACCTCTATGACAAGCACAAGTGTGAGCTGCTTTAATAACAACTGCAACACCTCTATTCTTTTCACATACTTCATCAATAGCTTTATGAATCTGTACTGTTAAAGCTTCTTGCACTTGAGGACGTCTACCATAAAAATCTACAATACGATTTAACTTTGATAGACCAATAATTCTACCTTTCTTACTTGGAATGTATGCAACGTGAGCAACACCAGTAAAAGCTAAATGATGGTGACTGCACATTGAAGTTAAAGGTATATTCATTTGACTTACAATACCATCATAACCATCGGAAGGGAATGAAGTAATCTTTGGTTGTTGATCGTAACAACCTTTAATTAAATCACATACATAAGCTTTAGCCACTCTACGAGGTGTACCTTCACTATTTGGATCATTACGCCAATCAATGCACAATGCATCTAAAAAGCCTTCATAAGCCTTGGAAGCATTTTCAATGATGGCTTGCTTTTCTTCTTCAGATCTAGGCAAATTACTGTTTGCGGTAGGTATCGATGGATATTTTATTCGTTCTTCAGACATACTTAGATTATACTACCAATAGTCTTAAAATCAATAAATAATATTATGAAATTAGGAAAATTAGATAAAATCTTCGAACAACAGGAGCAAATGATTAAAGTTAAGCTTAAAAGCGATCCTGTTAAAAAAGACAAATCGTACGAAGGTTTTTTGGTAAATGAAACTCCTAAGGCTGAACTTAAAATGGAAGGTTTGCTGAGTACAATTGGAAAGGCACAAAGTTGGTTAGCAAATAAAAATGCAAAATTAAAACAACTTTCAACGGGAGACTTAACAAGTTTAGGTGGTAATAAGAAGAAAAAAAAGAGTAAGCAAAAAGTTAAACCCAAACTCAGTTGATTAAAAAGGGAACTTTCATATAATAAGACAATATAATATTATATGAGCTCGTCAAAATTCTCTTCCACTAAAGTTATTCCTCTAGGTTCTACAGCTTTTCGTCAACCTAACGCTACCAGCCATTGCAGATATCTCCACGGTTACCGCTTACAGGCTAAATTTTGGTTTTCCTGCAATACTCTCGACAACAACAATTGGGTAGTAGACTTTGGAGCACTTAAAGATTTTAAGACTTTACTTGAAGATAAGTTTGATCATACAACTTGCATTGCAGCTAATGATCCACAGAGACCATTATTTGAATTACTACACGAAAAGGGAGTTATTGATTTAAGAGTATTTGCAGATGGTGTAGGTATTGAAAAGTTTGCTGAGTATTGTTTAAATGCTGCAAACATATTTGTAAAAAGATTAACACAAGAGAGATGCTGGTGTGAGAAAGTAGAAGTTTGGGAACATGAAGGTAATTCAGCAATATGTGAAAGATCTAACATTGAAACTACCACTACAGCTACTCCTGGTATTGGAGCTAATGGTCCTTTAACTTTTGATTATTCACAATCAGTCACTACAAAAGTAGATACAAAAGAGCCACCAGTTTTACTTTCAGAAGTTAAACAAGACACTCCAACACCACAACCAACTACTGTACCAGAACCAACAAAACGTATTGTACCTCAGTACACAGATAAATCAAAAAATACATATAAAGACCTTTTTAAGGGGACTTCTTGGGGTAATCCAACTAAATAAATAAAATGAAGTTGAGGGATGTGTATGGTTTCCAGGTGGCTGGTTCCCCACCTGCTATGAATGTTCAATTACCGAACATGACAGCTCCCTATGTAAAACAGAGAGACGAAAAATTGGTTAAACTTGAACAACAAGTTAACAAGTCAATGTTTGAAGCAATAGCTAAGTTAGAACCAGTAAAACCTGAAAAGTTTTTACAACCAGCTAATAAAGTGAAAATGGTTAGCTATGAAGAGGCTATAAAAGAATTAGCTAATGCCCTTAAGCCTACCGACAATAAACCGTAAGATTTCACTTCTTACAATTTCGTTTTCAGTAAACCTAAAAGTATAAATTCCCTTTTCAGTACATTCAGGAGATGAGAAAGCATTTAGAATCTTTTGAAATCCTGTAGCTTTACCAATATCAGCCTGAAACGAATCTCCAGCTATGACATACTTACTATTATGACCAAATCTGGTTAAGATGGTAGTTAATTCTGAAAGAGTTAGGTTTTGAGCTTCATCAACAATAACAAAACTATTTCTAAACGTTAATCCTCTTAAGAAATTAACAGGTACGCACTTAATAACGTTAGTACTTATTAGATTTTTTATTACCGCTGGAGAAACCAATTCTTCTAGTTTATCATTTAACGGCATTGCCCAAGGAGAGAACTTCTCTTCTATTTCACCAGGTAGGTAGCCAATGCTTTTACTAGCACTTTCTACCACACTTCTAACGTAGACTATGTTTTCCAATCTACGTTTAGCTACTAATTTGAGGGCTGCTAATACTGCTAAATAAGTCTTAGCTGTACCTGCCGGCCCATCTACTATAGCAGCGTGAGAGTCCTCTCTTTGCAGCACATCTAATAAACGGTTTTGGATATCATTGAACGTATACTTGTTTGTAACGTCAAAATCGTACTCCCATTTTTTGCTTTTTAGAGATTTCTCTAATTCATCAATTTCTTTTTCCCTATACCCGTCGTTCTTTTTTCCTTTACGGAATTTTTTACTTGACATTAACATTATTTATCGTATAATTGTGGATATAAAAGGAACAAAACTATAATTACTATATGAGCATAGATTCTACTAAAACTTTATTTTTATCAGATGATTTCGTATTCTATACGTTAGAGGGTGAAGGCCGTTATATTGGTTATCCTTCAGTGTTTATGAGAATGTCTATGTGCAACTTGACGTGCATAGGTTTTAAGAGTGAGGACTCTCCAAACGGTTGTGATAGCTACATTAGCTGGTCTAAGAAGAATAAAATGACGTTTGAAGAGATTGCTCAATTGTATGAAAAAAACGGTTATGACCAGAATTTAAAAGACGGAGCAATATTAAAGTTAACTGGTGGCGAACCTTTTATTCAGCAAAAGAACTTAATTGAGTTTGTAAAGTTTATTAGAGACCGTTGGGGTTTTGCAAACTTTAGTAGAACATTAACAATGAAAGATGTTGGTAAACCTCAATTACATATTGACTTTGAAACAAATGGTACATTGATGCCTGACCCTGAATGGCATGAAATAGGTTGCCAAGTAACATATACCACTTCACCTAAACTTTCTAGTAATGGTGATCCAGCTGAAAAACGTTTTAAACCAGATGTATTGCGCTTTTTAGTAGAGCATAATGCTTGTTTTAAGTTTGTAGCTAAACAAGAATCAGATTTGAATGAAGTATTAGAAAACTATCTTAACAATCCTGATATTGGATTACGTTCAGAGCAAGTATGGATAATGCCTTGCTGTGGTAGCCGTAAAGAACTATTAGAAGTTGGACCTGTAGTAGCTGAACTTTGTAAGAAGTATGGGTTTAAATTTTCTAATAGAATGCATTTACAGGTCTGGGATCGAGCACTCAAGGTTTGAGGAACTTTGATATAATAATCGTATGAAAATTAAAATCACCACTATATTTAGAGACTCAGGAATTACATTTGGTTTTGGAGCTGTTATTAGCAGTGAAGAAACTATTAAAGAATGGAAATTTAAAGACATAGCTAAAGCAGTTATTAAAAGTAACAGTTGGGATGCTAAAGAAGCTAAAAACATTCTTGACTGTGATGAAAACCCAGAAGAAAAAGGTTGGATTTGGTCTGACATGGATATGTACGATAACGAAATCAAACACAAAACTGCTATATTTTCAGACGAATATCAAGAAGTAATCGTAATTGTAACTCAACTTTCTTAATTTATGAATAATCCAAATCCTAAATCACATTTTTATATTAGTCTAGGTAAAAGCGTAATCCGCATTCTTGCTGGTTGTGCTTTATTTGCTGGGCATATGCCATCTGCAGGAGCTTTGTTAGTAATTGCTGAATTACTTGGCATTGCTGAGGAGGTAGTATGAGCTCAATAATTAAATTTCTTCAAACAGAAGATAATAAAGAGGGTATTGCTTCTATCGTGCCTTGTACTGTTGAGTTTACAATAAGCGGAGCCGCTACTACTGGGGAGTTAGTTGAGCAGTTTACCTATTTCTTAAAGGCTATGGGTTATTATGTACCTGAAAACGCTCAGCTTGATTGGGTAAGTACAGATACCGGAGAGCCTATAGAGGATTAATAAATAACTTTATGAAGTTAGTACCGTTCCTATCATTTCTCAATCAAGTCAAGATATTCCATTGGCAAACGTTTTCGTATGCTCAGCATAAAGCCTTAAACAAGGCTTACCAAAATTTGGACGACCAGTTTGATTTATTTGTAGAAACGTACTACGGAAAATACGGTAAATCATTGGAAAATAAGGTTTACCATTTTGAGATAGAATCGTTAACGGACCAAGATACCGTTAAGAAGATCTTAAGCAATAAGAAGAGAGAGCTGTTATCCTATCTTAGAACAGAAGTATGTAGTAATGAAGATCAAGATTTACTCAATATCGTTGCAGATATTGAGATTGAGCTTAACCACTTGCAGTACTTTTTGGATCTGAAGTAGTTTCTACTTTAACAACTACTGGTCGGTCAGCAGTTGGTTTTTTCTTTGATCTAAACATTTCAATAGCAATAACTATTGCAATAATACCACCTAAAGAAGCTCCTACCACCCACATTTCTACTGTAGCAGCAACATACGCTAGTCCTAGTGAAGCTATTGCCCCTAATCCCATTGTAATGTTCTTTAACAGGATTGCTAGTACAAGGAATAGTATACCAACACCAATTAAAGCTTTTACCATCAAACCAATAAGTTCTGCTTTTTGAGCAGCTTTAGCTAATTCTAATTGATCTGCAGCTTGTTTTTTAATTTGATCAATTTCAGCATTTCTTTCTACTTGTAATTTATTAATTGTCACCTTTTCTGCTTCTCTTAAAGCTGCTTTTTCTTTTTCTTGTTGATCTATCACCGTTTGCGCATTATCTAAAGCTTGTTTTTGCACAATAGCTAATTCTACCGCACCATTATACTTGGTATATAACTGATCAATAGTTAAAGCTTTTTCTTTATTAATTTCGGCTGTAATAACAGCTTTTTGTTCAGGTGTGAGTTTATCTGTACGATTCATTATTTCTTTAGCACGTAAGTGAGCTACAAGGGTATTCATATCTTGTTTCTTCTTCTCTTGTGTTACCATATAGATACCAAAATTCAATTCACCAATCTTTGCAAAGTTGTCATCATCTTTTTTCTTTAACTCATCGTACGACTTTTGTAATTGATCTCTAGCTGCATTGTACTTTATTTCCATTTCTTGACGTGCAGCTTCAACCCTTTTATTAGCTTCTGCTAGTTGATCAACTTGCTTTTGTGTGTTTTCTGCTTTAACAACAACTACAGCATTCTTGGCAATATTATCATCAGGTATTTTACCAACACTACTAAAACTTGGTGTGGATGGTACAATACTACATGCAACAAAACATAAGCAAATTAATGTAACTATAACGTATTTCATATAAAGTATTTAATAAATAATACTATATGAACAAAGACATGCACAGCATTTATGAGACGTACAAAGGTACGGCAGCCAATAAAGAAATCTTAGAAGAAGGTCTTTTTGATAGACTTAAAGCTCGTGGTGCACAGGCGGTTGGTGCAGTTAAAGGTTTAGGTAATCAGGCTGCAGGTATTGCTAAAGGTGCTGTTGCAGGCGTTAAAGGTGACACAGCTGGTGTTCAAGCAGCTCAGCAACAAAGACGAGCAGGTGCTGCACAAGGTGAATTAGCTAAAATTAATTCATATAAAGCAACAGCAATGAAAAAGCTTGATGCTACTTCAAACGAAATTTTTAATGATTTAAAAGCTTTAGGAATTGATCTTTCAAAAGTATCACAAAAAAGCATTGGTTCATTTAAAGGTCAATTAAACAAAGCCTTTGATGCTTTAACAGCAAGTATTCAAAACCCAGCAAGTGGGGAAGAAGATTGTGAATGGAGTACTGGTGAAGAAGATTGCGACGAAATGGTAGATGGTGTGAAAACAAGAGTTGGGTTAGAACCTCAGGTTAAACCAACAAAGTTCTTCCCTTAATACTTGATAAAATATAGAGACTAAATAAGTCTTTATATGCGCATTGCTATTTCCGGGACAGCTAACCAGGGCAAGTCCACCCTAATTAAAGATTTTGTATCCAACTGGCCTATGTATACAGTTGGTGGTAACTCTTATAGAGAGTATATTAAGAAGAATAAATCCCCACACAGTAAGAAAACAAACAAAGATACACAATGGAAGTATCTTAACTTAATTGTTGAAGACTTACAAAGTTTTAAAAAAGACGATCATGTTATTTTTGACAGATGTGCTTTAGATAATTTGGTTTACTCGTTGTGGTGCTGTGATAAAGAGGTTGGTAGGATTGATGAGAAGTTTATCCAGAAATGTATACCAATTGTAAGAGAAAGTTATAAACATTTAGATATAGTATTTTTCTTACCTATTACAAAGGTAGCTCCAGTACCTATAGAAGATAACGGTACAAGAGAAACTGACGAAATTTACGTTAAAGAAATTGATGCATTGTTTAAAAGTATGATGCAACAATATCAGCATAATCTTGGAAGAAACCCTTTCTTTCCTTCAGATGATTGCCCTGGTTTTATTGAAATATTTGGTAAACCAGAAGAACGTATTCAAATGATAAAGTGGTATTTGGATGCAGAAGGTGATTTAATTGGTGGTGATGTAAACTCACCAGATAACCTTTTCAATCCAGAAAACTTAACTGAAATGGAAGAGTTAATTAAGTCGCAAAAGCTACTTAAAGAACAAGAGACTTCAATGGCTGCTGAATTAGCAAAGATTAAAGACTTTGTTAAAGAGACTGGTGTAAAGTTTTAAGCTACTCTCATCCAAATATACGTACCATATATTGGTGGTACGTTATTGTGAGGTGTATCAGTCGTTGCATTTGACAGTGTTGTAAACGTAGTGTTTAAATCTAAACGCCAAGCTGGAGCTGCTTGTGGACCGTTTTGATAACCATTTGTTGAATTTGTATTCTGTAATTGTATCTGAAAGTCATGTGAGTGTGAAGCAATTTGAGTTTTATCTAACTGCACGTTATATTCACCTAAACTATTTGCAGGAGCAATACCGTAATTAGCAGTTACTATAACGTCACTTGCTGGCATATAAAAACTAACTTCACCAGGTTTACTATAATCTACTGGTTGACTAAAGCCTGAACCATTAACTGTAAAACCTAACAATTGATAACCTGCATATGCATTACCAATAATTACAACTGGATCATTGTAGTGATAACCACTTTCTGTTGTAGGGCCATAGCCAGTTTGATAAGAACAAGATCCTCCACCCACCGGATTGGTTAATAAGGTAACATAATGTACACCTGCAAGTGGAGAACTAACAGGTGTAAATGTACCTGTTACTGTCACGTTATTAGGAGGCATATAAAAACTAATTTGACCAAATACTGAAGTATCTACATCACCAAACGTTGTACCGTCTTGGTTTGTTACTGTCCAAGAAGAAAAATTGTACCCTGTGTTTGGAGTAGCTACAATAATAACTGGTTGGTTAGGTGTAAACCCACCGTAATTGTATGGTTCCCAACCTGATTTATATGTCACTGAACCACCTGCAACTGGGCTATTAACTAAATTTGTATAGTATAAATCTCCTGGAGGTGATCCTGCTGCAGCTGCATTAGCTCCTGGATAAAAGTATTCATTAGTTCTATTTTTATCCCCATTAATATATGGAGCTCCATTTTCATATGTATGACCAACTCCTGCTAATAATTGTCCTTGGCCAACTAAAGTCCAAACTGTATTAGCTATATATGTTCCTGGATTGACATTATCACTTGTACATTTAATACTACTAATTGGATATATTGCTAATGATAAATTTGTAAAAGCGTTATTAACTTGATTAACAATTAAACTTGAAAGGTAATTATATTCTGTTGTATTTTGAGACGATAAAGAATATAAAGAAGTAGATAAGAATGCTATTTCAGTGGTGTGTGCTGATATAGTAGGTGAGAAAGTAGCATTGTCGTAACCAAATATTAAATTATTAAACGATACTTGCTTTGTAATATTGTCTTGTTGAACAATAAACAAATCATTGCCTACAATTGTGCTTGTTTCTGGTAGATATAAAATTCCAAGACTTGATGACATGTTATGTTATTAGCTTACACGTTTCCAAACATAAACACCATAAAATGGTGGTACGTTATTGTGAGATTGATCACCATTAGCATTAGTAAAAGTTGTGTACGTTGTCAATGTATCTAATCTGTAAGCTGGAGCAGCTTGTGGACCATTTTGGTAACTCGTTGTTGAGTTAGTGGTTTGTAAATGTATTTGAAAATCGTGTGTATGAGCAGGTAACTCAGCTGCTAACAATGTATGGTTGTATTCACCAACGTTAAAATTACTTGCAGCATTTTCTTCACCAACCGTTAAACCGACACCGTTTTTATCTACACCATTACCTACACCAGCAACAAATAAACCTTGTGAAACTTGATCCCAACTTGTACCAAATATGTAAAGCCCTGGGTTAATACTATTTGTTGTAAACATTATACAATTTACTGGATATAATATGTTTAAAAAGTTAGCTGTAGCTGTTTGTACCGTGGTGTTTAGTAAGCTTTCTAATGAATTAACTTCACTATAAAGTTGTGATGATAAGGAACTTATATTTGTTGATAGTGATACAATATCAGTTGATTGACTTGAAATAGTTGAAGCAAAAGTAACGTTATCTAAACCAAATATTAAGTTCTGGTAATCTAACTTTTTTGCACCTGTTATATCTTCAATAACAAAGAAATCACCATTTTGAACCTCTCCGGCTACTGGTAATTGGTCAAAACTTAACGTTGCAGTTGACATATTAATTATTTATGTTATAATACTAGTATGGCTAAAATAGGTGTTGGCATAATAACATGCAATAGAAACGAATTTTTAAAAGGCTTACTAGCTACATTACCTAAAGATGTTATAGACGAACTAGTAGTAGTTAATGATGGTAAAGCTGAAAATCAAATAGAAGTACCAGGTACCTGGCTACAAAATGAAGTTAATATTGGTGTAGGTAAATCTAAAAACAAAGCAATGAAACACCTATATGATGTAGGTTGTGATTATATTTTTATAATTGAAGATGATATGCTTATTAAAGATAAATCTGTATTTGATAGATACATTAAAGCATGTGAAGCAAGTGGTATACAACACTTTAACTACGGGCCAGGTTCACCATTTAATCGTAAACAAACAATACAAAATTTTGATTTACATAATAGACATTTGTTAGATCAGCACAGTGAACCAAACCCAAAGCTTGTAATTGATTATGGCAATGATATAAAGATTGCTTTGTATGAACATACAGTGGCAATGTTTTCGTTCTTTACACGTAAAGTATTTGAAACTGTTGGTTATATTGATGAAAATTACTACAACGCTTGGGAGCACGTAGACCATACATACTGTATTATTAAAGCAGGAATGCACCCACCATTTTGGTGGTTTGCAGACATTGCAGATAGTGATAAATATTTGACAGAAGCACCTGGTGCAATTGATAATTCATCTATTGCAAACAAATCAGACCAGTGGCTTAAAAACGTCAATATGGGTAGAGAAATATATCTTAAAAAACACGGCCACTATCCAAATATGCCACCATACGTGACTAAAGAACAAGTCATACAGTCCCTGAAAGACATAAAAAGAAAATGAAATTAGGTATATGTCTAGTAGGTATAAGCCATCTCATACACGATCAAAGATGGCCTATCTCTAGATCATACCTCGATTGTAAAGAAAATTTTACAGAAGAAATACTCAAACCACTAGCAAAGTTTGATACAAAAATATATCTTACCAGTTACCTATCACCTGAAACTGGTAATATTATAGATTTTTATAAGCCAGAAGCTTGTCAATTTCTTAACATAAAAAGCTCACATCAAATTAAAACGTTCATTAAGAGTATAGAGCAGGTAGAGGCTGAAGATTTGGATTACGTTTTATTTACCAGGTTTGACATCTATTTTAACAAAGGTAAATTAAAGACGTTAAATTACAATTTAAACAACGTTAACTTTTTATGTCGTGAAAAAGATCATTGGGATAACATGAATTTCGTTAATGATTGCTTTTACTTTTTACCTACAAAACACTTATTACAGTTTAAAAAGGCGTGTGTAGCACTGTTAAGCAACCCACCAAGACCTGGGCTTATGGATATGCACGGGCTATATAAAATATTAACCAATTACCTTTCCACAGATAATATTTCTTTCATGACGGAAGAACATCATTTAAGTAGTAAAAATTCTATATACGAACTCAAGAGAAGAACACGTTGATTATATAAATCTATATATTATAATTGACAAATGGTTGTTTTAATATTATCCAATACAGCTAATCCTGAGTACTACATGATGTTGGAAGAGTGTATAAACTCTTTACAGGGATTTGAAGCTGTTGTCGTAGAAACTAACACTAAGCTAAAAGATAAAAACATACCTTTAGCTTCTAAAGCCAAGTTTATATTTCCAAATGAACCTTTTAACTACAATAGATTTCTTAATTTAGGTATTGAACAAATTAAGAGTGATAAAATTTTAATATCTAATAATGATGTCGTTTATCATAATGACAGTTTAATTAACTTGAGTTTAGCTCTTGACACGTTTGATTCAGTAAGCCCTAAAGATCTTAATAATCCTAAACACCAGTACTTCTTCCAAGACCCTATTGAAGGTTATGATATTGGGGTGCATGTAACAGGTTGTTGTATTGGTTTGACACGCAAGACTTTAGATACGATTGGTAAGTTTGATGAGACGTTTAAGTTTTGGTACCAAGATAATGACTATGCTAATTTACTTAAAAAGCATAACTTAAAGCATGCATTAGTACCTGAAGCAATGGTTACACATAAAGGTTTTAGTAGTCATAAATTACTTGGTGATAAATTAACTGATATGACTCACGGATTGGAAAGCACTTACAAGGAGAAGTGGTTTGAATGAAAATAGCACTACTTTGTCCTACAAGAAATAGAAGAAACAAACTTCTTACACTTATTGCAAGTTTAATAACTACCGTTAAGACTGACGGGGTGTATTTGGTATTAGGAGTTGATGAAGATGATCCAATTAAAAAATATTATGATTACCTTCAGCATAATGTACCTTTTATTAGAGTAATTACTTTTAAAAATAATGGTAAGTTTTTAGGATTGTCTACCATGTGGAATGAAATGGTAAAACAAACACAAGATGTAAACATTTATGCAATGATAGGTGATGATATGACGTTTTTAACTCAAGACTGGGATGTAGAAATAAAGAAAGAGTTTGAAAACGGCCCTAAAGACAATGTTTTAATGGTCCATTGTAATGATGGTATGAGAGGACCAGGTAACAAGTATGAAAATGTTAAACCGTTTTGTGTTAACTTCTTTGTACATAAAAAGTGCGTAGACGCATTAGGTTACTTTGTTGAACCTTACATTGAAAATATTCATCAAGACACATGGTGTCAAGTTGTTTATGATTCAGTAGGTAGGACAAAATATAGACATGACATTTTAATTAAACATTTACATGTTAGTGAAACGAAAGATAAAGTAGATCCAATCACAGATAACTTAGAGAAGTTAAGAGTTGGTATTTGGGATAATAATAATTGGATGACAACATATAGAAAAGAACTTGAAGGAGATGTAGCTAAGCTACAGAAATTAATTAAATGAAAAAGATAGGAATAATACAACCAGGTAGATTAGGTGATTTGTTTATATGTCTACCAATAGCTAAATACTACAGCAAGAAAGGCTATAAAGTTTATTGGCCAGTGATGGTAGATTATGTTAACTTAGCGCATTTCATTGCAGATTATGCAATTTTTATACCAGTAACAAGTGATGTTTACAAGTGTGTTGATGAAGCTAGAGATGCATTAAAGTATCACAAAGTAGATAAAGTTATAGATATAGCTGCAACCTTTCCTGGTAGTACATGCACAGAAGAGTATGTTAAATTGGGAGATGGTTTTGGTGAAGAAAAGTTTGATGAATTCAAATACAGATTAGCTAAAGTACCTTTTAAAAATAAATGGAATCTTCAATATACTAGAGATTTAGATAGAGAACAAGAAGTGTATGACTTATATGTAAAAGAGAAGAAGTATGATGTGGTTGGTTTAAAACATTCAAGAGGTGAAGCTAATGTACAAGTACTAAGTAAGAATCAAGTAATTCACATAAATGAAAAACACCGTATAGTGGATTGGCGTAAAGTGTTAGAGGGTGCTGAGCACATTGTACTTGTAGATAGTGCAATGGCTAATTTTGTAGAACAGTTAAACTTACCTAATAAGAAAACGTTAGTTACAAAGCCTGGTCAACCAACACCGACATTTAAAAATAAATGGGATATAAGATGAGAATTGGATTTACAATAATATTAAACGGTCTACATCATTTAAAGCATAATGATTATTACAAGACATTGTGTGATAATTTAGACTATTGGGTTTTAGTTGAAGGAGTATCGTTACCAACAGGATCAACATCTTGGTGTAAAGAGTTACCTGATGATATGCATAAAAACTTTTTATCTAATGATGGTACAACTGAATTTTTAGATAGCATTAAAAGTGATAAAGTAAGAGTAATTAGACCAAATAATAGAGCATGGAAAAATAAAGATGAGCAAGTTAATGCTGCTATAGCAGAAATAAAAACCATTACTGATGAATGTATGTTATGGCAAATTGACGTTGATGAGCAGTGGACATTGCAACAAATGAAAGAAGCTGAAACCCATTTAACTAATCATAATGGGAAAACAGGTTGTTTTTATTGTAACTACTTTGTTGGTCCTAGACAAATGGCGTATGGTCAATGGGGGGAAGGTAAGCATGAACCATACAGAAGGTTATGGGATTGGAAAGGTGAAGATTTTGAAACACATGAACCACCTAAGTTAAAAGGTAAAAATGGGCCTGGGTTATTATTAACTCAGCGTTTTAATCATTATGCTTACTATTACCCACAAGATGTTAAGTTCAAGGAAAAGTATTACGGAGGGTATGAAGGTTTATATCAAAGGTGGTTAAACGTGCAAGATAATAGAGATGTTATATCAATTAAAGAGTTGTTAGGACCAAACACCTGGTGGTCATTTACACAAACTTATATAAAATATGTATAATGCTTATTGAAGGAAACAATTTTATATCTCATTACCTTAAATTAGGTAAACCGTTATGCGCAGGTAAGATTGGCGTAACAGAGCTTAACTTAATGTACTGTGCTCATACAATAGAGAACGCAAATAGATTTCAACCGCAATTACAACATGAGGTTGAAGATATTGCTGGTTTATACCCTTATACAGTAGCTACTACATTAACATTCAATGATCATATTAAGCATGCACTTAAGCAAGTAGACTTAATACCACAATGGAATAAAGTTAACCCAATGTTTGAAAAGTTTGTATTTGAAGAGTATTGCCCTGAAGCAAGAATTACTGATTTGCAACATTTAGAGCCATACTTTTTTGAAAAGCCATGGACAAATTATCTTGATGGTAAAAAAGTTTTAGTGTTTAGTCCGTTTGCAGAATCTATTGAAAATAATTTTATTAATTTAGACAAGATATGGAACGGTCGTATAATTCCAAATTTTAGATTAAAGACAGTTAAGTATCCATTTGCATTGAAAATTTCTCCTAACCCAAAATATAAATCATCATTTGATATTTACGAAGAGTATTTAGAGATTTTACGCAATGAAGACTTTGATGTTGGTATATTCGGGACTGGGTTCACCTCATTGCTGTTTGCAGCTGAGTGTAAACGTTTAGGAAAAACAGGTATTCATTTAGGTGGTTCAACGCAAATATTATTTGGCATCAAAGGTCAAAGATGGCTTGATATACCAGAATTTGCACCCTTCTTTAATGAGTATTGGACAACACCTTTAGAATCTGAAAAACCAGAAAAGAGACAACTTGTTGAAGGTGGATGTTATTGGGCATGAGTGTTTTTATTCAATATGATGAATGGGGTAGGATGGGTAATAGAATGTTTCAGCTTGCGTTTGGTTATATTTTAGCTAAACAAAAAGGTGTAAAATTATATCATACAGGATTACCTAACTTTGAGATAACACCAAGTGTATTAGGCGTTACACCGGTTAACGCCATATATACTAGGTCTTACGGAGACAATTACGTTGACATGAGTGAGTTGTTAGAAACTAATAGAGACATAGTTATTAATTCATTTGTACAAAAAGCAGAATATTACACACCCTATAAGCAAGAACTTAAAACGTTTTTCAATATCAGACCATATACGATTAATAGAGATAAATTGGTAATGCATATTAGAGAAACTGATTACCAAATGATTAACCAATTTCTAGGTTATGAAGTGTATAAACAAATTATAGAAAAATCTGGGTTTAAAACTGCAACCATAATAACAGACAATTCTGAATGCGAGACAGTTAAGAAACTACTAGCAGATGGGTGCATTTTAAATAGTGAAGGAGTTGTTAAGGAATTTAATACCGTTAGTGATGCAAGAGCAATGAATGATTTTGACACGTTATTACAAAGTGCTAACATTGCATTATCTCAATCTTCATTCTCATGGTGGGCAGCATTCTTAGGTGAGCATGATAAAATCATATTTCCAAGTGTATGGAATAAAGGCCAGTGGAAGGCTAACCCTGGTAAAGATGATGTTAATTTATGGTTGAATGACAATAATTGCATTCGCTATAATATTGATAATAAGTAACTCTTACCTATATAAATTATATGTTTACATTCAGTGCACTAATGAATAATAGCTCTGGCTATAAAGAAAAGAACTTACCTGAAAAATGGGCAATTTTAGAAAAACTATACGAGCAAAACATTAAACCAAAAGGTGAAGAAAAGATACCAAAAATTATTCACCAAATTTGGTTAGGTGATGCTATACCAAATGCGTTGTATGATATGATGGATACCATTAAAAAGGTTAACCCTGGTTATGATTACAAACTTTGGACAGATGTTGAAGCAGAAGAATTCATGTTTGAAAACAAACAGTTATTCAACAAGCTGAGAAATTTAGGTCAAAAGTCAGATGTATTGAGATATGCTATTTTGTTAAAGTATGGTGGCATTTATTTAGATACAGATTTTATTGGTATTAAATCTTTTGACGAACTATTGCATTTAGATTTCTTTACTGGAGTTTCTTACGATAAAGAACCAACTTTATTCAATGGGTTAATTGGTTGTGTACCTAACCATGAATTAATGGCTGATTTAAATAACATAGAAGAAGCAAGAGATGGTGATGGAATGGAAATTATTAAGACTACGGGGCCTTGGTATATGACTAAAAAGCTTTTCAGAAAGATTGACAAGCTAAATAATATTGTGGTTTTACCTGTAGCATATTTCTATCCATATCCTAATTTTGATAGAGATAGAACTAAAGGCACTGATTACAACGAGTATACAACAATTAAAACAATTTGCGTACATCTATGGAATTCAAGCTGGAATTAAAAGAAAGTGATTTTATCTCTGGTGAAAGAATCCAAGAAATAGCTCACGTAACCTATTTTGGTACAACTAACGATAACATACCAAAACAACTCTTAAACACTAAAACAGTTTTAAGAGATAGGTTTGACTTCTATGTAAAGGATAATGAGACTATTGTTTATGTTTATGGGCATGACTTGGATTTGTTTTTTAGAGAAGCATTTCCAGAAATTGATCACTCAATAAAGTTAATATCTCATAATACAGATTACCCAGTTGATAGTAAGTATATACAATACTTGGATGATGATAAAATTATTAAATGGTATGCACAAAACGCTATACTAGATCATCCAAAGTTAGTACCTGTACCTATTGGTATTGCAAATAAACAATGGCCTCATGGCAATATAGATAACTTCTTACATGTGATGAGGTTAGATAATAAAAAAGAAAACGTAGTATATAAAAACTTTGATATTGGTACTAATATGGGAGTAAGAAGTAGAGTAAACCAAATTACTAATCAAAACAACATTTTTATGGATAGAACATATCCACATACTGAGTATTTACAAAGAGTAGCTAAAAGCTTATTTGTAATATCCCCACCAGGTAACGGTATTGATTGTCATAGAATTTGGGAAGCATTATATCTAGGTACAGTGCCAATAGTAGAGAGAAGCCCAGCTTTTAGAAACTTTACTGATCTACCTATTCTGTTTATAGATAAATGGGAGGATGTTACTTTAGATTTTGTTAAAGCTCAGATACCTTACTTTTACGGTGGTCATAAATTTGATTTAACAAAAATAACTTTACCTTATTGGAAGGCTCTTATAAATGAATAATTTTGGTATAATTTGCAACGACGATGTTAACAAAGTCGGTCATTTATTGTTTAATAACTTTAAATTAGCTTTAATAAACATCTTTAAATGTAACTTAATTGACATTGTTATACCAATTCAAATACCGCAACATAATATAAAAACATTAATAATTGTAGATGAACATTATGAACCAAATGTAAAGGTTTGGAGAAATGATGAGTTTATTAGAACTTTAAACGATAATAAAGTTAAGGTTATAGTTTTTAATTTTGAAAGAATATACAACTCAAGCTTTCCATGGAATGTAGAGCATCAAAAAATGTTAGAAAGGATTAATAACTTAACTCAGTTTGTGAGTGATATTGATGATGCTAAATTAATGAACAAGCAAGTTATTAATAAACAGCACTTATCGGTACATACTAATTTAAATGTCATACCATTAGAAAAGAAAGAAAATAAAGTAGTCTTTATAGGTCAAGTTAATGATTATTACCCAACAAGAAAAAGAGTTATAGAACAAGTTAAAAAAATACTTGACATGGATGTGATTGTAACAGACCGTAAATTAATGTATAAAGATTTTCTAGAGACACTTAACAAATACAAATACGTTTTTAATCCTCTAGGCACTGGTAAATTTATTAATTTGAGATTTTACGAAGCCATCACTTTAGGTTGTATACCTATTCAAGAAATTAGAGATGATATGATTAGTTGGTATCCTGAGTTAATGCACAGTGTTAATTTTACATCTGTAGATAAAATAGATTTTGATAAAACTATAGTAAAATATGATAACAGATATAAACTAGAAGATTATTTAAAAGATATTAAAATAGAGACATACTTTGAATGATTAAAGTTATTATATTTGATTTAGATGGTGTATTAGTTAGCTCAAAAGAGCTACACTATGAAGCACTTAACAGGGCTCTTTTTAATGTAGACTCAGATTTGCCTATATCTTTTGAAGAGCATATCGGTAAATATGATGGTTTAAGTACGCGTAAAAAGTTAGAAAAACTAACAAAAGATAAAGGGTTATCAGAAAAGTATCACGATAAGGTTTGGGAAGATAAGCAAATAGAAACTTTAAGATTAATTAAAAAATTTAAACCTGATTTAAGAATTCAATCCATTCTTAAATCTTTAGCTCCTAATTATAGGCTTGCATGCTGTACAAATTCAATAAGAGAGACAGCAAAGTTGCAATTAGAGAAGAAAGGCTTTGTAGGTTATTTTACCAAATTGTATACCAATGAGGATGTAAAACAAACAAAACCAAACGCAGAAATATATATGCGTTGTATGTTAGACCTTGAAGTTAACCCAGACGAGGTTATAATAGTAGAAGACTCATTTATTGGTAGAAGAGCAGCACAAAGATCTGGTGCACATGTTTTACCAGTAAACACTCCAGAAGACTTAACACTTAAATTAATACAAGACTTTATTATGAAATTAGAAAACAAAACCCCAAACCATAAATGGAAATCAGATAAACTTAATATTTTGATTCCAATGGCAGGTGCAGGGTCTAGGTTTGAGAAAGCCGGTTACACATTCCCAAAACCTTTAATTGATGTTAAAGGTAAACCTATGATTCAAGTTGTAGTAGAAAATCTAAACATGGACGCTAACTACCACTTTATTGTACAAGAATCTCATTTACAAAAGTATAATTTAGATCAAATGTTAAAACTTATTACACCTAAAAGCACTTGCATTGCTATTAACGGTATGACAGAGGGAGCTGCATGTACAACTTTAAAAGCAGAACAATATATTAATAATGACAATCCTCTTATTATTGCTAATTCAGATCAGTTTGTAGAATGGCAAAGTGATGAGTTTATGTATAACATGATTACAAGTAATGTTGATGCTGGTATATTAACTTTTAAAGCTACACACCCTAAATGGAGTTTTGCTAAAGTAGATGATAATGGGTTTGTTACTGAAGTAGCTGAAAAGAAACCTATTAGTGATATTGCTACTGTAGGTATATACTATTGGAAAAAGGGTAGTGATTACGTAAAGTACGCAAAACAAATGATTGAAAAGAATATAAGAGTCAATAATGAGTTTTATGTATGCCCTGTATTCAATGAAGCAATACAAGATAGCAAAAAGGTAAAGGTGTTCAACATTGATAAAATGTGGGGCATTGGTACTCCGGAAGATTTAACCGTATTTTTAAACAATGCTAATTATATCCCATAGAGGCAATTTAGAAGGCCCACAACCTGAGCTAGAAAATAACCCTGAACATATTAAAGAGGTACTTAAAAAGTATCACTGTGAAGTAGATGTCTGGAAAAAAGGCGATTGGTTTTTCTTAGGCCATGATCAAGGGCAATACTGTGTGTATGAAGACTTTTTTAAACATCCAAGGTTATGGTGTCATGCTAAAAACCTTGAAGCATTTGAGTGGCTATTAAAGAAAAAGGTTAAATGCTTTTACCACAATACTGATGATTACACACTGACAAGTAATGGATATATTTGGACTTTTCCAGACAAGCCAGTTTCAAAGAAATGTATTATAGTTGACAAGAGTAAGGATTGGAAAAAGAAAAACTATAATTGTCATGGTGTTTGTGTTGATTATGTATAGGAACCATATTACAATCGTAGTATGATTATTAACGATATTCCTGTATACGACGGCTTATTAATTCATAAACGTTTTGCTTATAACTATTTCAGAAAGAAAACCTTACCTATTGGTAACATTGTAGCATTTAGAGCTCCAATGAATGTCCAAGCAGAGGGTATGATTGATAGTGAAGATGTATTGCAAAACGATTATATCTATAGTGATGATGCAATTAACTTCTGTTGGGAAATACCTAACTTAGATCCATTTGGTGCAGTTGCATATCAAAGACTTTTTAATACGCAAATTGCTATGATTTTATCAAATCGTTATCTTAAGAAGCCAATTGAGGTAGATGGTGATGATTTTATGGTACATGACCAGTTTGAAGGTAGTGATGGTGCATTGCAAAAGGTAGGTAAGTGCAGTGTAAGTATCACGTACTCAAAAGATAATGTAGCAATTGGCCATACCGGTATTAATGTTAATGCAGGACGTAAAGCACCAGCATTTGCATATAGTACCAAATTAACTGATGAACAAGCAACTCAATTTATGAAAGATGTTATTGATTTGTTTTATGCATTAAATGATGACCTCTTTATAGCTACGACAAAAGTTATTACTTGATGACAATATTTGATTATTTAAATTCTATACTGTTTAGTAAGAAGAAGATAGAGCTGAACTGTGATGACGAGTCACAGTTCAGTATTTTTATGGTTAATAGATGGAGTTCTTTTTATTCAAAAGATGCTGCAATTTATATTAACCAAACTACTAATACGTACGCAAATTTGTTTAACAGTAAACAAGAACAGTATGATATGTTGCACCACGTACTTCCTAGACTAAAGTACAAACGTCTAGATTACGTGAAAAAGGTTAAGAAAGAGGACGCAGAAAAAGATAAACCTTTGATACCGGAGTTTATGAGCCAAAGAGAGTACCTCCATAACGTTGAATTAGAGAAACTCATAGCTAAATAAAATTATATGAGCGGACAAGTATCAATTGATAAATTAGCAACGAAGAGAAGTTTAATAGACTTAGATAGCTACGGTAAGGGTAATTTTGGTCTTGGTGACGACTTTATCTTATCTAAACTATTTGATGATATTATTTTAGTAGAATTTATTGATGAAGTAAATGATAACTCTGGCGATGCTATTAAAAGAAATGGTATCTTCGTACCAACCAATGCTCTTATTAAAGCATGGAGAAAAGCTCAAGTAGTATTAACCGGTCCAAGTGTAACACAATGTAAAGTAGGTGATATTGTTATATTTCCAAACGATAAAGGTGCAGCAGTATCTAACATTGAAGTTGATGGGCATGGTAAACTAAAGAAAGGTGTATTCTTAAACGAACTTAGAATCTTCGGTGTATGTAAAAAGGTAAAACAAGAATCAATTGCAGAAAACGTAGAATTAATTAATGAAGACAACGTTGCCCAACCTGAAAAACCTACTAAGTCAAAACGTGTGTGAAATAGTGTTTGCTAGACGCAGACCTAAGCCAGATAAACCACCAGTAAGACGTATGCTTTGTACTTTAGATGATAACATTCTAAATAGTACAAACGGAAGATTGTCTTTAAACTATAAACCACCAGGAGGTGCTATGCCATATAATCCAGAAACTAAAAACTTATTATTAGTATGGGATATATTCATGCAAGATTGGAGAATGGTGAATATGGACGCTTGTGATTTAGTAAACACAATACCGGAAAACGAATTTTGGAATTATTTTAACAATACTCTTTTGAAGATGTCTCCTCAACAAAAGATGACTTACATGGACTCATGATCGATAAAACAGAAAAAATGATCAACAATTTCCTGCAAAGGAATATAGTTTTTTACATTAACAGTGAAAAACCGATGAAGTCCGGTAAGCTTTTAATCTTCAAGTTTAAAGATTTTTATTTTAATTTTATTATTAAATCTGATAACGTTACAAAAACGTTTGAAATTCCATACCCTTTTAAAGTAGAAGAAGGTCCTAATTGTTTAAAGTTTTCATATACAATGGAAGATTTTTCTCAAAAGAATATAGATTTGCTTATTAAAGCAAAGTTACTCAAACCTAAAAAAAGAAATAAATTATACAACTCTACAGTTGTTTTATCTGCACTTAACTAATATAATTAGGGGTGTACAGTCGATTCCTTACCAAATTTCCAGATGGCTACAATCCTAGTAGTCAGCAAATTGACCTTATTAAGCGTATAGAGGATGCTTATGCAAAAGGTTACAAATACGTTATATGTACTGCACCTACAGGGTCAGGTAAAAGCTTTATATCAAAGACTTTAGGTAACGTTTCAAATAAATGTACTGATGAGTTTAAAAGGCTTATTACCTCTTACGATGCCTTTAAACAGGACTATGTTGGTAATCACGTACATGAAATAGATTGCTTAAAAGAACCTAGCCACGGTACTTTTGCACTTACTATTACTAAATCATTGCAAGATCAGTATAAGCAATTGTTTGACGACTCTTCGACACTCAAAGGTAAAAGTAATTACCAGTGTGAGGTTAATACTGACGTGGACGTTGAGAATGCACCGTGTCTACTATTGCCAAAGTTAAAAGAAGAGTGTTGGTCAACTAATAAGTGCCCGTATTATAATGCTCGTAACAAAGCATTAATTGATCAGTTTAGTATTCTAAACTATAAGATGTTTCTATCTTTACCAGGACATGTAAAACGTAAAAATTTTATTGTATGTGATGAAGCATCTGAATTAGAGGATGAACTTGTAAAACACTTCTCGGTATTTGTTGAGCCTGAAAGGTTTAAGTTATTAGGGGTTAAAATACCTTTACTTTATTCAGAAGATATGCAACATGTACGTACCTGGCTTACAACATTAATGGCGACGTTAGGTGAACATATTGATTCATTAACTTCAAAGCATAATCATAAAAATGCTACATTAAACATTAATGATAAAATAAAATTAAATTATTTTAAGAACTTTCACCGTACATTAAACTTAATTGACAGTACATGGGAAAATTGTGAGTATGTGGTACAGCGTGAAAAGAGTACAGTAAGAATAACCCCCTTACGTGTAGATGTTTTATCAAAGTACGTATTTGACTATGCTGAAAATGTTTTGTTAATGTCAGCTACAATTGTTGACCATAAAAACTTTGCAAAAACTTTAGGTATTGATCAATACAAATATATTGAGGTAGATAGTACCTTTGATAGTAAAAAAGCTCCTATATACGTTTCAAATGTAGGTAGACTTAATAAACAAAATATTGATAGAAATATGCCAAAGATAGCAAAAGTTATTAAAGACATTTGTGAATCTCACGGTAAAGAAAAAGGTATTATACATACACATACTTTAGATATTACCAAACAATTACAGAAACATTTAAAAGGGGATAGATACTTGTTTAGAGATAACGAATCTAAAAACGATAATATATTATCTAAACATTCCAAATCTAAAGAGCCTACTATTATAGTGAGCCCGTCAATGACGTTCGGTATTGACTTAAGAGATGATTTAGCAAGATTTCAAATAATAGTTAAAGCTGCTTATTTACCTTTGGGTGATAATAGAATAAAACGTTTGTTTGATGAAGATAAAGAATGGTATACTGATAAGATGCTCATTAATTTAGTACAAGCTTGTGGTAGAGGTATAAGAAGTAAGGACGATTATTGTACGACTTATATTATAGACCAAGCTATTACAGACGCTGTTATTGCTAACAGAGCTAAGTTACCAAAGTACTTCGTTGATAGATTTGCATAAATATAAATGTGCAGTCATTTAAACAACATCACACTCAAATGTTAGAAGAGGGTAAATTTGGTAACATACTAAAAGCAGCCACGTTAGCTACTATGGTTGGTTCTTCTGCCCCAGGTATGCCAACGCATGACAATAAAGTAGATACAAGCATACAACAAGCTGCAAACCCAACACCTAGTACTAGAGTAAGTAGTGAAGCTATTTTTAAACAATTAGTAAAACACGAAGGTTACAAAAAACATATATACAAAGATACAAAAGGAATACCTACCATTGGTATTGGTTTTAATTTAAACGATAAAAACAATCAGCGTATATTAGCTAAGTATGGGATTTCTAATCATGAATTGCATAACGGGTTAAGTGATATGGAAATTAGACAATTGTACAATGATACCGTACAGATTGCTATTAAAAATGCTAAACACTTTGCACCTAATTTTGATTCATTACCGAGCAACGCACAGTTAGCTTTAATTGATTTATCTTTCAATTTAGGTGCTAATAAACTAAATGAGTTTAAAAATTTAAAGCACGCTGTAGCAAATAAAAACTTTCATGCGGCAGCTGCAGCTTTAAAAGATAGCAAATGGTACCGTCAAGTCGGTAATAGGGGTATTGATTTAGTTAACCAACTTAAAAACGCTTCTTCTTAAGAATAGTTTTTTTACTTGCTTTAATATTTTTAGGTAACGTGCCTACAAATGTATTCATGTGAGTGTTTGTATCACCCCAAAAACCACTTGCAGCATCTGTTGTACCACTACTTTGATTATCACTATTAAACACATTGTTCATGTGTCCATGTGATTTTGATCTACGTGCTGTTATACGGCGTTTCGTATCAAACGGAACGCGAAAATCTTCATTTACTTTTTTTTTTAGGTTTAGCGCCTAAACCTTTATATCTATCACCGATTTTTTTAATGTATGGGTTTTTAGATAGACCAAGTTTGCTTTTTTCTTTTTCAGAAACTTTAGCATCTTTTTTCATTTCAGCTTTTACTTCAGCTTTTTCTAACCATTTAGGTTTATGAGCTTCTTTTAAGATTTCATTTACTATGGTATCAAACTTCATATAGTATTATTTATTATTAACATTAACGTTTATTATAAATCTTGCTCCAACAGTTGGAGATGTGCTGGTATGATACCTATTACCGTTAAAGATTAAAACTCTACCTTTTTTAGGCTTAACTCTGGCTAACTCTTTAAAGCCAAGTTTAGCAGGGTCTATATCTAAACCTTTAAATGGTACTTCTTCTGTTGTTTTATCAAACAATACCGTATCACCATCAGCATCATTTACATAGTATAGAAACACTGAGTGGGGTTCATCCAAATCTATATGTACACAATCATACTGTTTAATAAACTTTTTATCTAATGGTAATAAACAAAATCCTCTAGCTTGTAATACCTCATTATATTGTATGTTAGCTTTCTTAGCAATTTCTTCTATTAAAGGTACAACAACATCGGTATATACATCTTCTTTAACGTTTGTAAAATTATTGTAAAGAGGTAAACTAAATCCCATAGTACTATCATGCCTTACATCTTCCCTTCTAACTGAACAGACGTTAACACGAAAAGCCCAAGAATTTTGTTTAGTTATAGTTTCTTCAAGTAAGTCTTGAAAATTCTTCTTAACAACGTCATCAATGATGAGATATTCTTTACCGTCAAACATTATTTCTTTTTTCTAATATTGTCTGCAAACTGAGCACGCTTTCTTTCTAACTTGGTGCCTGTTTTTTCTAAACGTTTAAGTTCACTTACTGAAATTTTTTCGCCTTTCTTTTTATGTTCCTGTTTTCTAAGTGCACCTTTTTTGATGCCTTTAACTGCTTTTTTTACCCAGTTCTTTTTAGATTCATTTAAGATTTCGTCAACTAATGTATTGAATTTCATACTATTATTTATATAATCAAGTATGGTTAAAGTCTCAAGTAAAAAGGTTACATGTGTAGTTACAGGCAAGTCTACTGCTTACGCCGGTGAATACCTACAGAAAAAAATAGAAGAATACGGTGGTGAAACTTCTTTAGACAAATATTACGTTTGCAAAGAAGTTAGAGCGTTACTAAAAAAAGGGTATAAAGTTAACGACATACGTAAGATATTAGATGTGCCTGGAGATGTAGACCCGTTACCGGAAGATGTAATTAATGAAATAGAAAAAGATTATCAAAAGACGTCTTTTAAGGTAAATGACATAAGCAGTCAATCTTTAAGCACCATTACAAATTTAACTTACGATAAATCGGATGAAGACGTTGAATCCTTCATAAATGCATATATAATGAATAAGTCATGAAAGAGTCCCGCATCTTAACATTAAATTCAAATCATTCTATAGCTATAAAAAACTCCCGAACCGGTCAGACAATTAAGATACTAACCGTTGATGGTGAAATTATAGGAGGGCCTAGCGTATCTGGAGATACAGGTTACGTTAGTGTTAAAAAAGGTGGTGTAAACAAAACGTATGTATATGATATGACAAAAGGAACAGTTATAAAAATTTTTACTACATGATTGATATTGAAACAGTTAATAAACCAATTGATTATTCTGCTTATAATTTTGTAAGCAGTTTAAAAGAGTATCCTATTTTATTTTTAGGTTTCGTAATTAAAAACCAATATGATAACCTGAGAGTTAATATTGAAGAAAATTATAAGCCTATTAATTTGCTACATTTTAGCAAAGATAGGCAATCTGTTACCGCTCTCAAAGGTATTAAACTAATACCAAATAATAATGTAAAAAAGCTTTATAATGCAATAAAAGTACAAGAGCAACTAGCAATGAATTTAGTTATATACGAAAATCTATTAAATCAGTATGGTTTTGCTTGTAAAGAGACTTACGGGCTTTTTGCTCCAGGTATGTATCCAATAGACTTTACTAATTTAAAATCTATTTGCGATAACGATTTTAATGGAGATAAAAAAATATTTCAACATCTTTTAGGGTTAGATGAAAAGGTTTTTGACTTTCAAAAATTTTCTTCCTTAAAGTTATTCATACTAACAGTATGAACCCCGAACCAACAATAAATAATATACCTATGATTTTTAATGAACAGATTTCACGCAAACCGAATCGCTATCCATGGACGGAAGATTTTATAGAATCCATGCATAACGGTTTCTGGACTGACAAGGAGTTCAGTTTTAAATCAGACGTGCAGCAATTCAAAGTTAATTTAACAGACCAAGAAAGGGAAATTATTATTCGCACCCTCTCTGCTATTGGTCAAATAGAAGTAGCTGTAAAAACTTTCTGGGCAAAGTTAGGAGAAAATTTACCTCACCCATCGTTACAAGATTTAGGCTACGTTATGGCTAACACAGAAGTTATTCATAACAATGCATATGAAAGATTGATTACAGTTTTAGGACTAGAAGACGTATTTGAAGAAAATTTAAAACTAGAATGGATTGAAGGACGCGTAAAGTATCTCAAAAAGTACACGCACCGTTTTTATAAAGATCATAAAAAGCAATACCTATACGCTATTATTCTTTTTACCTTATTTGTAGAGAACGTTTCTCTGATGAGCCAGTTTTATATCATTAACTGGTTTGCACGTAATAAAAACGTACTCAAAGATACTGACCAGCAAGTAAAATATACACGCAATGAAGAAAATATTCATGGCTTGGTTGGTATGAAAATTATCAATACTATTAGAGAAGAATATCCTGAGCTCTTTGATGATGAACTCATGGAAAAGATACTTGGTGAAGCAAAAGAGGCTTACGAATGTGAAGCCAAAATTGTTGACTGGATGGTTAATGGTATTAACGCAGACGGGCTAACTGCTGCACATCTTAAAGAGTTCATTAAAGATAGAATAAATGAATCTCTCAAAGGTATTAATTTCCCCACTGTATTTGAAACAGACCAAAAGTTACTTAAGGATACTGCGTGGTTTAATGAAGAGCTGTTAGGTAATAACATGACTGACTTCTTTCATTCACGTCCTGTCGAGTATTCAAAGAAATCTCAAAGTTTCTCTGAAGACGACCTGTTTTAATCTAAACCTTATACTATAATACAACTATGTCAAACAAAGATATCTATTGGCTAAATAATGACTCACGTAAATTTCTTGCAAGAGGTTACCTATTAGAAAACGAAACCGCAGAACAACGTATTAGAGATATTGCTGAAAAAGCAGAATACTATCTCAACTTACCTGGTTTTGCAGATAAGTTTGAAGGTTACATGCATAAAGGGTTCTACTCTTTGGCATCACCAATTTGGGCTAATTTTGGACGTAAACGTGGTTTACCTATTTCTTGTTTTGGTTCTTATGTGGATGATGATATGGATGCTATTCTTTATAAAATAGCTGAAGTAGGTGCAATGTCCAAATCAGGTGGTGGTACATCTGGTTACTTTGGTGCTATTAGACCCCGTGGTACTCCAATTGGTTCAGGTGGTGAGTCAACCGGTGTGCATCATCAATTGACAGTATTTGAATCCTTAACAGATTATATTTCACAGGGTAATGTACGTAGAGGTTCTTTTGCAGCTTACTTACCAATTGATCATAAAGACATTGAAGAGTTTCTAAACATTAGAAAAGACGGTGATGCAATTCAAAACCTTTCAATTGGTGTTTGTGTTACTGATAAATGGTTTAAACAAATGGTTGACGGTGATAAAGAAAAGAGACGTATTTGGGGTTTAGTAATTAAGAAGCGTTTTGAAACTGGTTACCCATATATCTTTTTTACTGATAATGCAAATAGACAAGCACCAAAAGTTTATAAAGATAAAGGGTTAAAAATTAACCACAGTAATCTTTGCACTGAAATTATGCTTTCAAACGGTGTTGATGAATCGTTTGTTTGTGATTTGTCTTCGTTAAACTTTGAAAAGTGGGATGAATGGAAAGATACCGATGCAGTAGAAACTTTAGTTTACTTTTTAGATTCTGTAATGACAGAGTTTATTAATAAGACTGAAGGTATGAAGTTCATGGACCATCCAAGAAACTTTGCTGTTAATCAGAGAGCTCTTGGTATTGGCGCATTAGGCTGGCATACTTACTTACAATCTAAAATGATTGTATTTGAGTCTATGGAAGCTAAACTTTTAAATACACAAATTTGGAAGTTTGTACGTAC
>Ga0316230_1000682_pt1 | contig 43853 bp, 40 predicted proteins | sample TBH18025metaG_FD_206004 | JGI IMG/M metagenome (GOLD analysis project Ga0316230, IMG submission 206004) | Freshwater microbial communities from Trout Bog Lake, Wisconsin, USA - TBH18025 | ecosystem: Environmental > Aquatic > Freshwater > Lake > Hypolimnion/Profundal zone | place: USA: Wisconsin... | reverse complement strand
CCTGCCCCGCGTTGATCCGCCCGTTGCGGCCTGGATTTCCAGCACCTCGCGGATCGTCGCCTTTCGCAATCTGCTGATCCACGGTTATGACATGATCGACGACGCAGAGGTGTGGAAGGTCATCGCTGATTCTCTGCCCATGCTGCTGGCGGAAGTGCAGGCATTGCTGCCGCCACATCTGTAGGAAGCAGCAGCAGAGGATGCCGCGCGGCTTACATCTGGGGGAAAATCAGGAAAATCAACGGTTTCGGTAGTCTTTCATAGGCATCACGCGCGACCTGCGGCGATGCGGATTCGTCATTGACGGACTTGTCGAAGCCGTAGGACTGTTATTCGGCGGCTCATCGCAGCTCTGGCGGCATTATGGTCGGCGCGCCGCCACGAGCCCGATGTATCACCAACCCAAATCCCCGCTTTCTACCTCTTGCCTCCTGCCGCTGCCGCGTGGCGGCCACGGAATTGCCCAGGTCGGCCGGAAGAACCGCGCTGGTGATGCTGGGGCCGGCCTACCCCGCCGTGCTTGGACGGATGCCGCGCCGGTGCGCTGGCGTGTTGGACGTGCGCTTGTGGTCGCTGACCCTGGTGCTGCGGTCTAGGCGCCGCCGGCTGCACGGCGCCGGCCGCATGCTGCGGTCGATGCGCCACGTGATGTGCGGCGTCGGCGGCGTGGTGGGGCCGATGCCCCGCCAACTGCGCAGCGATGCCCGCATGGTGGGGCCGGTGGTTGGGCAGCGCCGGCCGGACCGGGGCGAAAGAGGCCTGTGGCGCTGCAGCGCCGGCAGACTGGAACTGGGCCGCGATCGCCACCGGGATGGGCCGGCGGATTAGCCGCTGGATGGCCCGCAATTGATCCTGTTCCTCGTGTCCGCAAAAGGAAACGGCCGATCCGGCGGCGCCGGCGCGGGCGGTCCGCCCGATGCGATGCACATAGGTCTCGGGCTCGTTGGGCAGATCGTAGTTCACCACGTGAGTGATGCCATCGACGTCAATGCCGCGGGAGGCGATGTCTGTGGCCACCAGGACACCCGTGCGCCCGGCTTTAAAACCATCCAGGGCCCGCTGGCGGGCGTTCTGAGTCTTGTTGCCGTGGATCGCCACGGCGTGAATCCCGCGCAAGTGCAACTGGCGCACGATGCGGTCGGCGCCATGCTTGGTGCGGGTGAAGACGATCGCCCTGGTCATGGGCAGTTCTCCCACCAGATGGGCCAGCAGCGCCGGCTTGTCATGCCGCTGGACGTGGTAGACAGACTGATCGATGTTGTCCGCCGTCGCCCAGACCGCGGCAACCTGCACCGTGGCAGGGTTATCCAGCAGCGAATCGGCCAGTTGGCGGATTTCGGTGGGCATGGTGGCCGAGAAGAGCATGGTCTGGCGCTTGGCCGGCAGTTGGCCGACGATGCGGCGGATATCGTGGATAAAGCCCATATCCAGCATGCGGTCGGCCTCGTCGAGGACCAGTATCTGGATGCATGACAGGTCTACATGGCCCTGCTCCATAAGGTCCATAAGCCGGCCAGGAGTGGCGACGATGATGTCCACGCCGCGGCGCAGGGCCGTCACCTGCGAATGCTGATTTACGCCGCCGAAGATCACCGTGTGGCTCAGGTTGAGGAAGCGGCCGTAGGCGGCGAATTCCTCATCGATCTGGGTGGCCAGTTCGCGCGTGGGGCAGAGGATCAGCGCCCGCGGGGGATGGGAAACCAAGCCACGCCGGCCTGCCGTGGGCGCCGGAGCGCTTCCGGCGGCGAAACGCTGCAGGATCGGCAGGCCAAAGGCCGCGGTCTTGCCGGTGCCGGTCTGGGCGCATCCGAGCATGTCGCGGCCTTGGAGGGCCAGGGGAATGGCCTGGGCCTGGATGGGAGTGGGAGAAGAATAGCCCTTAACCTTGAGGGCACGCAGAAGCGGCTCTATGAGCCGCAGGTCGACAAACGACATTCGAAACACTTTCCTGAAAAACTGGATATCCACGGGCGGAAACGGCCACGGCAAACGCCGATAAAAGGCCCCGCCACGCATGGTACAACTGGCTCTGAACTATCAGGATTGGGCCCCAAAAAGGCGGTCTTCGTGACGAATCAAGGCAGGCAGTTGTTACTTATATCATACCCGACCTGCCTAGGATGTCCATAGACTTTTTATAAATTGTGCTTTATTGCAGCGGCTCATCATGTAGATGCCCCGCGCTTCACCAAGGAGATTCGCATGTTCGAAGGACCGTCGTGCCCCTAACCCTTAACCCCTATTTCTGCCTGAACACAATTCTCCCCTTGGTCAGATCATACGGCGACAATTCCACCCTCACCCGGTCGCCGGGCAGGATGCGGATGAAATGCTTGCGCATCTTTCCGGACACGATGCCAAGTATCTCATGTTCGGAATTATCGAGCTTGAGTTTGAACATCGCGTTGGGTAACGCGGTGACCACCGTCGCTTCAACTTGAATAGGTTCAGATTTCGCCAAAGTTCTTCTCCGAATACAACCGGTATGACATCGAACGCAGCCCATGCTAACCAGCAGGGGCGCGGGATACAAGCGAGTGGCGCGGGCCAACCTCCTCCGTCTCCTTCTTCCCCTTGACTTTCCGCCCCGCCAACACAATATTTTCGCCTGTCAACTCTTTGCAAGATCGCCGGTATATACGGCGGGAGATCATGTCATGAAACGCGTCGCACATGTCGCTATGATCGCGCTGATCCTCACGACTGCCATGTCGGCCGCCGCTGATGCCAAGAAGGACTATGACGCCCTCTACGGCGAGGATGCCAAGAAGGTTGCCGGCAAGGACAATCTGGCCTTTTCGGCCCGCCTGGTTAACGATTCTTTAAAGCTCAAAGACGAACCGGCCATGCTCGCCTACATGCTGGACAAAGCCACGGAGTATTTCACCCGCGGCTCCTCCGGCGAAGACAAAAATCGCGTCGGCGAGGCCCTGGCTTTCCAGCAGTTGACCGTGGGCGATGCCAGATACCTGGACGACAACCTCGCCGATGCCCTGCATTTCTACCAGCAGGCCTGCCAGACCGCCGCGGCAATCAAGTCTGACAAACTCAACGATGCCCAGTTGCGCTGCAAACTGGCCCAGGGACGCAACGACGCCGAGAAGAAGACCACCGACCTGGAAACCCATCTGGCCGCCAAGCCCACCGACGCCGCATCGGCCAAGGCCCTGGTCAAGATCTATACAGTGGAATTGGATAACCCAGCCAAGGCGGCCCCGTGGCTGGCGGCCGCCGCCGATGACAAAACCGCCGGCTTCGTCAAACTGGCCGAGGGCAAACCGCAGGACGTGCCCGTAGCCAGTGCCATGGATCTGGCCCAGTGGTACAAGGGCCTGGCTGCCGAGGCGACATCCCCTGGCGGCAAAACCATAGCTCAAGCCCGCGCCAAGGTCTATTTCCAGCGCTATCTGGACGGCTACGACAAGCACGACATGACCCTCCTGGCCGCCAAGAAGGCCGTGGACGACATTGACAAAGACCTGGACAAACTCCCGGCAGTGGCCAAGCCGGCCGGGCTGGCTGGCGGCGCTGCCAAGGCCAACCCTACTACGGCGCCGGTGCTGCTGATTGCCGATGAACTCCGCGCCATCGAGAACCTGGGGACCCGCCAGATTCTTATCTCGGGATTTCCCGACTTCTCCAATTCCAGAACCTACTGGGACTTCAAGAAGGACGGCGTGCTCATCGAAACCAGGATCAGCAGCTTCGCCAGGCGTGGCGGCGACGCCTCCGGCGAGTCCCAAGACATCCGCGCCAGGGGCTGCAAATGGGAAATGAAGGACAAGAAGCTGGTCGTTGAGCTGGATGCGCACGAGACCATCACCTTCCCCTTGCCCATCACCGGGGACTCGTTCGAAGGCGACTACGCCTCCAAGTTCACCAACAGCAGCACCACCGGCAAGCGTACGCTCAAGAAGGTCGCCGACGGAGTGGCCGAGGATCTGGTCAAGAAGCTTCTGGCCCTCACCAAGACCCGGACCAAGGTTCCTGGCCTCTGGAAGGATGAGGGCTTCTTTGGCGAAGGCACCGGATGGCAATGGATGTTCTGCGACGATGGCACTGTCGTTCGCCATTTGCGCGATGACACCCACGGCCGCAACGTCGAAGACTTCGTAACCGGTGCCTGGCAGTTCAAGGACCGCCAGCTTACCGTCCAGATCGAAAGCACCAACTACACCTTCGCCTATCCTCCCACCGCCAACGGCTTACAAGGCAAAATCAGGTTCTCTTTCGTCACCGCCACCGGGCCTTCCTCGCACGACGAGCCCGTGAAATTGATACCGATCAAAGAATAGCCCGGAGCCGCCATGCGACGCCTTGCAGCTATCTGCGCAGTTCTGCTAACTCTGATCCCCCAGACGCTGGCCGCCGACCCCAAGAAGGACTTCGACACCATCTACGGTGAGGACATCAAGAAGGTGACCGCCAAGGACAGTCTCGCTTTCGGCGCCCGCCTGCTGACCGACGCCCAGGGCCTCAAGGACGATCCGGCCATGGCCGCCTATCTGGTTGACAAGGTCATGGATTATTTCACCCGCGGCCCGGCCGGCGACGACAAGACACGCCTGGGCGAGGCCCTGGTGGAGCAGCAGCTTGTCCTGGGCGACATCCGCTATCTGGATCACAAATTGGCCGATGCCCTGCATTTCTACCAGCAGGCCTCTCAGACCGCTTCGATCGTCAAGTCGGCGCGGGCCAACGAGACGATGCTGCGCACCAAAGTGGCCCAGGGCCGCCTCGATGCCGAGAAACATGCCGCCGACCTGGAGGGGCGCCTGGCGGGCAAGCCAGCCGACGCCACCACCGCCAAGACCCTGGTCAAACTTTACATCGTGGAACTGGATGCTCCGGCCAAGGCTGTTCCCTTCCTGGCGGCCGCCGGCGATGACAAGGCAGCGGCTTTCATCAAGCTTGCCATGGGCAAACCGCAGGATGTCCCGGTAGATGGCTGCGTGGACTTGGCCCAGTGGTACCGGGACCAGGCCGCCGAGGCATCTCCAGGCGGCAAGGCCATCGCCAACGGGCGGGCCAATGCCTACTACGAGCGCTTCCTGGAGTCCTATGACAAACACGATCTGACCCTGCTTTCGGTCAAGAAAGGCCTGGGCGAGGTGCGGGCGGAATTGTACAAGCTGCCCACGGTGGCCTGGCCGCTCTGCGCCACCGGCGGCTGCCCGGCAACGCCGGCTCCAGCCCCGGCCCCCACGGCGGTGGCCGACGCCGATACCCACATGATCGAGAACTTGGGAACCTGCCGGGTCGTCGATGCCGACAGGGATTCGTCCAACTACAAACTCCTGTGGGATTTCAAAAAAGACGGGGTCGTCGCCCAGACCGAAGTCAATTATGGATTCGATCGCGCCGGCGGCGTGCCCGAGCGAATCTACACGCGCAACCTCAAGTGGGAGCTCAATGACAAGAAACTCGTGGTAACCCAGGGTCAGGGCCGGGACGTGTACACCTTCCCCCTGCCCATCGCCGGCAACACCGTGCCCGGCGAATACAAATATATCTCCGCCAGCGAAACGACCGTGAGCAAGAAGAATCTCACCAAGGCCCCCAACGGGCAAGCCGATGCCGAATTGGCCAAGATGCTGGCCCCCGCCAAGGCCCGGACCCGCATCCCCGGCATCTGGCATGAATCATCCAACCGGGGCAACTCCGACGCCTCCTGGCTCTTCTGCGACGACTTCACGGCCATCCGTCACTGCGACGAGGAGTATGCCACCGGCAAGTATCAGGTTAAAGGACACGACTTCACCATCCAGATGGATCGCTGGGATTACGTCTTCCCCTGCCCCCTGGACCCCGCCGGCACCGCGGGCAAGTCCAGTTTCCAAACCTTCACCACCACCGGCCCGAGCATGAACACTTTCCAGGTGACCCTGACGCTGCAGAAGGACCACGACAAGCCGTAATGGCCTTGTGAAACTCCGCGCCGCCAATACAATCCCTCTTCGTTGTGCCAGACGCTTCAGTAAAAAAGCGCCGGCGGAATTAGAGTTTATCTCAATACCAGTTAACCGAGGACACTATGAGCAAGACGTCACTGAAAGAGCTTTTCGACATTTCCGGACTCACTGTCGCCGTCACCGGCGGCGGCGGCATCCTGTGCAGCGAGATGGCCACGGCCTTTGGCGCCCTGGGATGCAAGGTCGCGGTGCTCGATCTTAAAGCCGAATCGGCCGAGCAGGTCGCCAAGTCCATCCGCGATGCCGGCGGGGAGGCGATCGGCGTTGCATGTGACGTGCTCAAACGCGACAGCGTGCAGGCGGGGGCGGACAAAGTTCTGGCTACCTACGGCCATGTGGACGTCCTGCTAAACGGAGCCGGCGGCAACAAGAAAGATGCCACCACCTCCCCCACCACCAGTTTCTTCGACCTGCCCGATGCCGCCTTTCGCTGGGTATTCGAGCTCAACTGCATCGGCACGATAATGCCATCCCAAGTCTTCGGCAAAGCCATGGCCCAGCGCAAAGTCGGCCAGATCATCAATGTTTCCTCGATGAACGCCTTCCGCCCGCTGACCAAGATTCCCGCCTATTCCGCCGCCAAGGCCGCGGTGAGCAACTTCACCCAGTGGCTGGCCGTACACATGGCCCAGGAATACAGCCCGGCCATCCGCGTCAACGCCATCGCCCCCGGATTCTTCCTGACCGAGCAGAACCGTTTCTTGCTGACCGACCAGGCCACCGGCAAACTGACGCCGCGCGGCCAGAAGGTCATCGACCACACCCCGGCCGGCAAATTCGGCAAACCCTCCGATCTCATCGGCAGCCTGGTCTGGCTCATGAGCCCATCTGCGCAATTCGTCACCGGCATAGTCGTCCCCGTCGACGGCGGCTTCGCGGCCTATGCGGGCGTGTGAACAGGAGGCAGGAGATAGCAGGTAGTGAGCAACGCCTTCCAACCTGGCTTTGCCCAGCTTGTTTCCGCGGTCGATGCCGCCTGCACCCAGCGCTTCGGCCGGCGTCTGCTGGCGGCCTATGTCGCCGGCAGCGTCGCCTGGGGCGAAGCATGGCCGGGGGCATCAGATCTGGACTGGTTTGCCTTTATTCCTGACCAGCCAACCCCGGCCGACCGTTGCTGGCGCCGCCGTGCCCAGGCCCGCCTTGCCGACCGTTTCCCGATCGTCAGCAAAATTCACCTGAATGTCTTCCCCATGGATCGGCTGGCAACGGAGCCTTACTGGCGCTTCATCCTTCGCTACAACGCCGTACGCCTGCGCGGAGCCGACCTGGTGGCTAAACTGGCCCACAGGGGCCACCGCACGCCCCGGCCCGGCCCGGCCATCGCCAAAAAAAGGCTGCCCTTTGTTCGCAATTGCCTGGCCGAGGCACTGGCCGGCAGGCGCGTGCCGGCCCTGGCCGAACTTCCCACCGCCCCGGCCCTGGCAACCAGAAAATTGGTCCGAAACTTCGTGCTCGTTGAAGGAGCGCATCTGCTGATGGCCATGGGATGCTTCCAATCATTTCGACAGGACGATGTGCTCCAGGGTCTGCATTGCCTGGCCCCACGCTGGCGCGGACTCTTCCGGGCGGCCCAGCAAGTACTCGGCAATCCCCGCAAAGCCAACATCCCGCCGAGGCGGTTCATGGAACAGGCCCAACCGTTTGTCGAATGGATGATCCAGACCATAGAACAACAAACCGTACCCACTGGCCCATAGCCCCTCTTTTGTTACAATTCAACCATGCGACTTATCCGATTGCTCTTCAAGCTTCTGACTTTGCTATCTTTTCTTCTTTGTGCCGGCGTGCTCTACATGTGGCTTAGCGGGGAGAACTCGCCGGACTACGGTGCGTTTCTGGCCCGGGAAGGCGGCCGATTTGTGCTGATTGAAAACGACTTCGGGACGATTGTCTATCGGACCGTCACCCCGTGGCCCGGCAAGAGTCAACACAACTGGTTCAGCCTACAGAAACAGTCCGTCACCCACTACGCGCCGATATTCAAGACTTGTGGGCCGGTTCAGGAACAGCGCTGGTGGCATGGCGTCCGTGGGGAAATGGATCCCATGACCGTCTGGCTGCGTCCTGACGGGCTTACCGCATCCATCAGAGATGTCGCCGCCGCCAAGGCCGGCCAGACCATCGCCACCCCCATAGCTGCGCCGGTGTACTGCCTGACCATCCCCGACAGGATCGCTGCCGCCGCCCTGGGCATCCTGCCGGCTCTCTGGATCCTTTGGAAGATACTCGGTCCCAAACCCCCCCGTCGCCGCCCCGCTGCCGCCGATCTGCGCTGCCCCAAGTGCAGATTCCAGGTCGAGACAGGAACCCAGGAATGCCCCAGTTGCGGAACGCGGATTACCAACGTGTGAGGAATCGGGAGTCGGGGGTCGGAAATGGCTGTTTGCGACGGATGGCCCAAATGCGGCGGTATGTGATCGAAACCTGAACCACTATTTGCCTTCCCTTCCGCATTCTCCTTGTTATACTACAGCCGTCGATTGAATGGATTCGATCACTGATGGTATGTGGAAACGAGCTGCGCATGGACGCCAAGCAATTCCTGGCTGAACCACGCCTCCTGATCTCTGCGGATGCACTGTTGCATAACGCGGCCTTGGTGCGCCAAGCCGTCGGCCCGGACACCCGCATCTGCGCCATCCTCAAGGCCGATGCCTATGGCCACGGCGCCCGCTTGGTGGCCGATATTCTGGCCGGCCACTCCGCCAACACAATAAATTCTCCCGCGGTCGATGCCCTGGCGGTGGCCAGCATTGACGAAGCCGAACTTTTGGGCCAGGCCACCGGGCCCCTGCTGATCCTTCGCCCCGTCGAAAACAGTTTTCTGGGCGATCAGCGCAGCCGGATCGAGACCGCCATCCGCAGCGGCTGGGTATTGACCCTGTGCAGCGCCGCCGCCGCCGACGATGTGGCCCGCATCGCCTTGGCCTGCGGCAAACGGGCCGCGGTCCAGATCATGATCGACACCGGCATGAGCCGCTCGGGCGTCGCGCCCGAACAATTCTCCAACCTGCTCAATACCATAACCGCCCACGCGCCCTTGCGACTGTTCGGCCTGGGCACCCATCTGGCCGAATCCGAGGATGCCGACAGCCAACTCACCACCAGGCAGATAGATGCGTTTCTGCGGCTCACCGGCCAATTCGCCGCCGCCAACCCCAGGGTCCTGCGTCACGTTGCCAATTCCGCCGGCATCTTTTTCCACCGGCAATCGCATTTCGACATGGTCCGGCCCGGCATCAGTCTTTACGGCATCGACCCCACCATGGCTCCGGCGAAGGAACGACCATTGCGCCCGGCCCTGAAATGGACCGCCCCGCTGGTACACATCCGCCATGTAAAAAAGGGCGCGGGCGTAGGCTACAACCAAACCTGGCGAGCCACCCGCGACACCCGCATCGGCCTGATTCCCGTCGGCTATGCCGATGGCTACCTCCGCAGCTTCTCCAACACCGCCCAGACCCTGGTCTGCGGGAAAGCCGCTCCGGTCGTCGGGCGAGTCAGTATGGACCTGACCACCGTGGACCTAGAGTTGGTCCCCGATGCCTGCATCGGCGATCAAGTGACGCTCCTCGATGATGATCCGCACTCCCCAACCAGCGTCTATCAACTGGCCAAATGGGCCAACACCGTCCCCTACGAAATCTTCACTCGCATCGGACCGCGCGTACATAGAGTGCTGTCGGAGACGCCCAAGGAAGAGGTCGCAAACGCAGCCCGCACGGCGTAAGCCGCTCACCTCTTCCACCCTTTGGCCTCCAGTCTTAAGAATCTATCTCAGAACCCAATGACTCCGCGATGGGTCGGGAATGGCCCAGATGCGAGGCGGAGGGTCGAAGCGTATCTGACAGTGGACGATACGTTGAGGTCCGACAACCAAGCCGATGGGCCATTCCCGGCCCACCCTCTGGGCGAGGCATCTTGCGCCCGCACTCGTCGTCGTTCCTCCTCGCCGTATCTCTCCATTGATACGCCTCGTCGTCGCTCCTTGATTGCAGGCGAAATATGCATCGGCGCGGGGCCATTGGATTCGGAGATAGATTCTTAGTCTTCACTTATTCCCGGCTCACCGTCGCCCGCCGCCGTGGAAACCACCGCCGCCCCGGAATCCTCCTCCGCTTGAAACCATTGCCGGTGCGCGGTGGCTGAAGCCGCCGGAGGAACGCGCCGGGCTGGACGAGACGGCCATGCGGGATGGAGCGGCAGACGAGAACGACCTCACGCCCGGCATTGATTCGCGGAAGATGCTTCCGCGGCTGCTTGCGATCACACTTCCGCCAACATTGGCGCCGCCCACCAAGCCATGCCCATGATCCCTATCGACGCCATGGGAGAAGTGGCGATGGGTGGGGAATTTCTCGATGTTGAAGAACAACGGTCCCGTGCCGAGAAACACGAACGGATAATACGGGTAATAATACGGCACCGCGTAGTATAACTCCCCGTAGCCATCCATTCCGTAAACCGGACCGGCCGGCGCATAGGCGTACGCAGTCTCCGGGGCTTCAACATAGGGTGAGCTTGCAGCCTCCGGAGGCACATAGTAGTTCGTCGTGGGTAACGGCCCCTCATTTTCCGCCGCGCCGGTTGGCCACGTCTGCTCCCTGGCCACAACCGCCTTCTGCTTCGCATAGAAATCCCCGGCCTCCCTATAGGCCCCGGCAAAGGCCGGGAAACTGCCGACTTCCTGGCGGATATCCGTCAACGCATTCACCGTCACTTCGGGATCTTGCGACGGCCTAGGAGCGTTGTCGTACCAGGCCAGCAACTGCCCCGCCGTCCGCTGCACGAACGGTTCACCGGGCGCATTGTGAGCGGCAATGCTTATGTCGGCGATCGCGGTCAACATGTTACCCTGGGCCGCAATCTCGTAGGCCGACACGGCCCAGGCCAGACCATCGCCTGGAGCGAACACAAGCAGGCGTTGCGCCGCAGCATAGGCCGCCCGCGGTACGCCCAAATCCACCATCCGCCGGATATAAGTCTGCTGCAATGGCATGCTATCCGGCGCCATCACCAAGCCGCGCGAGTATGCGTCATTAGCGGCGACCGCATCCTTGGCTGTAGCCACCTCATGGATGGCCGCGTCGAGGGTGGTCGGCACCGCCCGATCCGCCGACGCCACCTGCCCGCAAACCGACAGTGCCGCGGTCACAACACACCCACTGATTACGCAAAAGGGTAAAAAGCGTTTTTCATAAATACCACCCCGATCTTAAAAAATAATTGCCGGACCGTTCAACATAATCAACACATCACATCAGACCAATTCCAGACGACGACGTTGGTCAATTGTGCATTCAGCAGCCAAAAGAATTGTCACGGATGTGTGCGCTTCGCACAAAAGTATTCCGCACCGCCGTCAGCAAATAATTCCAGACATGGTCTTCCGGGGCTCGGTCCTGCCGCTGTAGGCGGAGGAACCGCATGCGCCACCATGCCGCCCCCCGGACGAGCAGAGTATCTCGGCAAGTTCAACAACCCACCACCCTGCCCGCCCGGCATTCAGCATTTCCAAAGCTCGTCCTTCATCTTTCGCCCTTTAACACCGTGATTCCATACTCTTGCCATCGCCTGGTGACCAATTCCTTAGTACGCGCGTCCATCTCCATCGCCATCGGCCAGCGCCGCACCTTGCCCTCCGAGGGAAACTTGGCCGTCGCATCAAAACCCATTTTGCTCCCAGCGCCCAACTCCGGACTGGCATGATCCAGGATATCCACCGGCCCGTGCACCATTTCCGTATCGCGCTCCGGATCGCAGTTGGCGAACATGTGGAAGAGCACCTCCTGGTCGTCATGGACATCCACATCCTCATCCACCACCACGATGAACTTGGTGAACGCCATCTGTCCCGCCCCCCAGATCGCGTGCATCACCCGGCGGGCCTGGAACGCATACTCCTTGCGTATCTTCACAAAAACGCAATTGTGAAACGCCCCGCTCACCGGCAGACTGTAGTCGATTATGTCCGGAATCAGCATCCGCAGCAGTGGCAGGAATATCCGTTCTGTGGCCTTGCCCAGGAAGTAATCCTCCATCGGCGGCTTGCCCACGATCGTCGCCGGGAATATGGGGTTCTTGCGATGCGTGATGGCCGTGATGTGGTACGCCGGATACCAGTGGGCCAGCGAATAATAGCCCGTGTGGTCTCCGAACGGGCCTTCCATGATCTTTTCCTTCACATCCACGTAGCCTTCGATGACGATCTCCGAATTGGCCGGCACCTGCATGTCGATGGTCTTGCACTGCACCAGTTCGATCCCGCCCCCGTTGAGGAACCCGGCGAAAAGCAATTCCTCAAACCCCGGCGGCAGCGGCGCCGTCGCCGCATAAGGCAGCACGCTCTGGCCGCCGAAGGCTATGGCCAGGGGCATGTTCCTGCCGGCCCGTTTCCACTGGCGGAAATGCCGGGCCCCGTCATGGTGGACATGCCAGTGCATGGCGCACTTACGCGGCCCGTAGAGCTGCACCCGGTACATGCCGATGTTGCGGCTGCCGTCCTCCAGGTCGCGCGTGTGTATCCCCCCAAACGTCACGTACCGCCCCGTCCCCCGTTCCTTGACCTGGGCCACATCCACATCCTGGGAAACCTGTCCACTTTCCAGGTTCCCATCCATCGGCCAGCACTGAATCAATGGCAGGCGGGTTATGTCCGCCCGCTCCCCCTCCAACACCACCTCCTGACAGATGCCGCTGCGCACGAGCTTGGGTGGAAACGAAGCCATCTTCAGCAGATCCGGAAGTTTCCGCATCTTGTCCATGATGGTGGTGGGCATCTGCGGCTTGACGAGCTGTTCCACGCGCGCCGCCAACTCCGCCAGGTTATCGCACCCCAATGCCAGGTTCATCCGGTGGTAGCTGCCGAACACATTGATCGCCACCGGCATGTCTGATCCCTCGACATTCTCGAACAGCAACGCCTTGCCCCCCATGGATGCCGCCGAGCTCTTGTCCGGCTCGCTATGGCCGTGGGGAGAAGGCAATTTACTTACGCGGTCGGCGATTTCGCCGATTTCCAGAATCGGGCTGACGCGTGACGAAATCCGGGCTAGTTCGCCTTCCTTCTGGAGTTGCGCGAGAAAGTCCGCAAGTGTTGGGCTTGGCATAGGACCGAGATATTAAGCAGACCGGGCGGGCAAAACAAACATGGGGGCACACGCTATACGTGCTGTTATTTTGTGGAGTGTCGACAACATCCTAAGATAGTGCGCATGGAGCGAGAGCAAAACGGCCGGGTGGGCAAGAGTCGAAAGGATGCCGGCGGTCCGGCCAAAGGCAGCACGCGGAGCGTGCCCCGCAGTACAGGGATCGTAACATTTCCCGTTGCGGCGCATCTTGTTAGCGGCGGGTTTCCACTGGCCACCGCCCTCCCGGCGTAATTGGGAGGCCATGAAGGCTCTGTTTCCAGGGCCAAGGCAGCCATGGGCCATGGAAACAGAGCCCGCCCTTGAAACAGATCCGGCAAAATGGCATTATTAGTTATCATTGGCGTCAGGCTATAGATGACCTGGCCCTATGCCGGCATCCGGGTGACAAAAATTTCTGGAACTTTTCCAACCGCTCCGCGTCCAAACCCATGTCGAGCCTGAGTGAAACTCATAACGAGGCCGATTCGCCCCTGCCGATGACGGCGGTGGCGCCGGGCCGGCCAGATGCCCCAAGCCATCCGGCTTCGCTTCTGGCAAGAGCTCAGACCGGCGACCGCGAGGCCTTCGCTCAAATCGTCCGCCTCTACCAGGACCGCCTTTATAATGCGATCCTGCGCCTGGTGGGCAACCGCGATGATGCCGCCGACTTGACCCAGGAAGCCTTCACGCACGCCTTGGACAAGATTGGTTCGTTCCGCGGTGAAGCCGGCGTCTATACGTGGCTGTTCCGCATAGCCGCGAACCTGGCCTTAAGCCGGATGCGCCGCGACCAGCGACGTAAGGTTTTCTCGCTGGACGGCAGCGGCCGTAGCAACGGCCACGGCGGCAATGGGCAGCCTCGAGCCCGCGCGAACGACGATCAATCATCAGGATTGATAGATCGCGTGACCCAGGATGCCGGCCCCGCTCCGGCCGAGGCCATGGAGCAACGCGAACGCAGCGAGCAGGTCGAGGCCGCCCTGGGCCGCCTCGACCCCGAATCCCGCGCCCTGTTGGTGATGCGTGACGTCGAAGGATTTGACTACCAACAGATGGCTGAGGTGCTCGGCATGCCGCTGGGAACGCTCAAGAGCCGGCTCTTTCGCGCCCGCCTGGCCTTGCGCGAGCAGTTGAAGTCCTATATGGAAACTTGAACGATCTATGGATAACCGCGTACTCGGATCATGAACGCCAACCGGGAAAACCTCGAAGCCTTACTATGTGCTTTCATCGATGATGAGCTGTCGGCTGAGCAGCGGCAAATCATCGAACAGCACCTGGCGGCCAATCCGCGCGACCTGAAACTCATGGCCGAGTTGGCCAGGACGCGGCAACTGCTGCGCGATCTGCCGCGGCAAACCGCCCCGCCCGATCTGGCCGAGGCCCTTCAAGTACAACTGGAACGCCGATCGCTGCTCGACGGCGACGAGTTCGTCGGCCGTCCGGTGCGTATGACCATCATGCCGCGTGTCTGGTCCATCGCGGCGCTGGTGGTGGTGGCCGTGGGGATGGGCATCGTCATCCATTCCGTGCTGCCTCCCACCGGCCGCTTCGCCCCGCAAACGCTGGTCCGGGCCACGGTCGCAGTTTCCGACCGCGAACTGGCCAAAGATGGCCCAACTCCAATGACGGAGATCGGCACCGCCCTGACACTCCGTGACCATGCTGAGGGCAAGAAAGAAGATGGCGCGTTCAACGCCTCTGCGCTCACTGCGACCGCTCTACCCACCTCCGGCCGCTCCGGCCGGCCGGAAATAACCGAAACCAGAGCTATGGCGACGGGCAAGGATGCTGGCGGTGATTACACCCGCGTAGCGGAAAAAAGCACGGGATACTTCCTTTGGTCAGCCGGAACCGCCGGCGCCCAGCATAAACCGCAGTCAACAGATAACAACTCCGTCGCGCCAACTCCGGTGGTAGTCATCGTCAACACCAACAATACCCCGGCCACCAACGACCAGGTCGCCAAATATCTGCAGGTCAATAAGCTCGCCTGGACGCCCGCTAACACCGACTTGGCGCGCAACGAAGAAGAAGTTCGGGCTCGTGACCGACTCGATATGGAAAAGAACCGCGCGGACAAGAATGGCCGCCTTGACGATGGCGGCCTTGGCGATGCCACACTGAATAATGGCGCCGCGCCGAACCAGGCTGACAGCCGCGTGGCGCAGCATCCTGGTGACATCACCGTGTCGCCCAAACCATCGGTCAATGACGCCAAATGTGCCGGCGAAGATCATCGCGACACAAGAACCATCGCCGCCGGCGCCGAGAACACCGTCTCCGAAGGCGTTTCTACCGTCGACAAACAGCAGGCTCAGACACAACCAGCCGGCCAATTCGCAACCGGCAATTTCAATCTTGACAACGGCATGAACATGCAGGTCAACCCGCTGCGCGGCAACGCCCTCGCCCAGGCTGCCAACTACGGAAACCCCGACAACAACAGCAACTCCTATGTGGTCCGGGGCATGAACCGCCGTCAGATCGACGATCTTCGCCAGACCCTGGGCCAGCAAGCCATGCAACAGACGCAGATCGTAAACGACGCTACCCCTCTTCGCGCCGAGCAAGCCGCCGTCGCCAACGCCGTAAGACACTCCAATCCTGCCAGCCACATGGTGCGCATGTCCGAGCAGCAAGCGCCACGCGCCGCGGCGCCTGTCGCCCAGACCGGACTGGAACACGGCGGGCCTGAAGCCGGGCTACCGTCGGGCGCTCAATCCATGGGCGGAGGCGGCGCCTACAAGACAATCACCCCTCCGAAGGAACCGGCGTCCACTACCCTTCCGATGCCTGCGGCGGGCATCCAGCCTCCCACCACCACGGCCGCCGATGAAGACCAATCCATCGATGTGGTCATCATCGTCCAGAACGCGCCTGCGCTCGCGCCCGCAGCCGGCCCGGCCACTATGCAATCCCCGCTGCCAGCCGCCACCGTTCCCACCAGCGAACCAGCCAAGTAGAAGTGTGATGGTCCGAAGAGCCGGACAAGGTTACCTGATATTGGCAAGGTTGACCGCGGTTCATGTGCAAACTCCACAACCCTCGCCGGCATGGCGCCGCACGTAGCATAATATTTGCTGTTTTTGTACATGAGAGCAACTTGGGAAATTCCCCCTCCCTCATTATCATCATGTTAGAGGAGTACACGATCAATGCCCCAATCCCGCCCCAATATCGTCCTCATCTGTGTCGACCAATGGCGCGGCGACTGCCTCTCCAGCGCCGGCCACCCCGTGGTACACACTCCCTACCTGGATCAGTTAGCCGCCCGCGGAGCGCGGTTCCAAGCGGCTTACTCCGCCTGCCCCAGTTGCATAGCGGCCCGGGCGGGGCTCTTCACCGGCCTGACCCCAGCCTCCCACGGCCGCGTCGGCTATTGCGACGGCGTGACCTGGAATTACCCGATCACCCTGGCCGGCGAATTCACCCGCGGCGGCTACCAGACCCAGGCCGTCGGCAAGATGCACGTCCATCCGGCACGTAACCGCGTGGGCTTTGAAAATGTCGTACTCAACGATGGGTTTCTGCACTTCTCCCGCCGTCCCGGCCGCGATCTGGCCCTGGTGGACGATTATCTCCCCTGGCTGCGCCTGCGCTACGGATCGGAAGCCGATTGCTTCGACCACGGTATAAACTGCAATTCCTACGTGGCCCGACCCTGGGACAAGCCCGAGGAACTTCACCCTACCAATTATGTCGTCAGCGAATCCCTTAATTTCCTCCGCCGCCGTGACCCCATGCAGCCGTTCTTCCTGTTCATGAGCTTCCATCGCCCCCATCCACCTTACGACCCGCCGGCCTGGGCCTTGGAACAGTACCTCAACGCCCCGATGCCGCCCGTGCCTATAGGCGACTGGGCCGGGATATTCGAACCCTTCCGCGAAGACGACAGCCCAGATGCCTCCGTCGCCCGCGTGCCCGAGCGGGTTCTGAACCGGGCCCGCGCCGGCTATTACGGCCACATGACCCACATCGATCACCAGATTAACCGCTTTCTGGAAGCCCTTGTCGACCAGGAGCCACCCCAGGAGACGCTGGTGATGTTCACTTCCGACCACGGTGAACTCATGGGCGACCACAATCTCTGGCGCAAGACTCTTCCCTACGAAGGCTCCGCCCGCGTCCCCCTTCTGGTGCGTGGCCCAGGCGTTAACCCAGGCCTGGTGCATGATCTTCCCGTTGAATTGTGCGACATCATGCCGACCCTGCTGGACCTGGCGGGCCTGCCCATACCACTTTCAGTTGAAGGACGCTCCTTCGCCCCCACCCTGCGCGGCCAGCCCCAACCGGACTTTCGCCCCTATATCCACGGCGAACACACCTGTTTCGACGGCTCCGCCCAGTACGTCACCGACGGCAAGGAAAAATATTGCTGGCTGAGCTGGTCCGGGGCCGAACAGCTTTTCAATCTGCGCCAAGACCCTCAGGAACTCCACGACCTGAGCAAAACCCAGCCGCAGCGCCTAGCTTATTGGCGAGATGCCCTGATCCGCGAACTCGCCTCACGTCCCGAAGGCTTCGTTCACGAAGGCCGTTTGGTCTGCGGCCGTGCAGTGAGCCCTATGCTGGGGCAGTGATCAGTAGCCGGTGACAACTGGCCACTAATCACTAATCCCCGCCATACGCTGCACGTACTGCACATGCAGCCGTGCCGATAACTGCCGGACGAGGCGGCGCACGGCGTGCTGCCAGTCGCTCTGGCGGCTGCGGCAGGCGAAGTCGCCGGCTGAATCATGCACGCGGGCGCGAATTTCGAAGCAATTCCCGACCCGGTGCAGCGTGAGCTTCAAGACGAAATCACCCAGGCGATCTCCCAGGCGCAATGCCCGCTTGAGCCACGACATCAACTGCTTCCGATGCGAAGGCTTCAATAAGACATTTCCCTCATCGACCTTGATCATGGGTACCACTCCTTTGAAAAACCGATGTTGCGGTATATTTGGCGCGGGCAAAACCCGCGAAGACGGGGCAAACTGCGCACAAACAGCGTTCATGCACACTGTCACTTCCATGCGCCATCCAGACGATTCGTTCTTCTCCGGCACGCTGGACACTAAGCAAAATGAACCGTCATGGTCTACGTACACATTACGCATGCGTCGCCAATAAATGCAAGAAAAACTTCTGCGGATTTCTTAGTCCTCAGCAGAGCACGCTCCGCGCGCCTCATCTCCTCAAATAGACCCCGGCGTGTAGGGAGTCCGGCAATCCCCTATTAGAATCTATCTCAGAACCCAATGGCCCCGCGCCGATGCATATTTCGCCTGCAATCAAGGAGCGACGACGAGTGCGGGCGAAAGATGCATCGCCCGGAGGGTGGGCCGGGAATGGCCCATCGCGGAGTCATTGGGTTCTGAGATAGAATTTTAGCCAACAGAGATGCGCCGATGGCGCCCTGATTTACCCTTGGGCATATCGTGCCGCGCTGGACGCCGGGCCGGCGGCAGGTTAATGTGACTGCCTGTCCATTTGAGGAAAGGAGACCCCGTATGGCCAAGCCACGTCGTCGACGCAAGATAGGCAGCAAGAAGCGCAAGGCCCGTCGCGATCGCCGTAAACGCTAGATAGGAACCGCTGAACGCTGAACGGTGAACGAAAAATTCGTTCCTGGATTGGCGTTGGCGGTTCATCGTTCCTGCGGCATAGTTCCGATAGATATAATGATGCGCCCAGCGTTCCCGGTGGACACGCTGTATTTCTTGTTTTGGTTGTTCGTAAATCAGTGAGGGTTGTTTTCATGTCCGATCTGTTTGGCGACCGCCTGGTTGAGGCCATAGCGAAAAAAGGTTCGCCCATCTGCGTAGGCATCGATCCCATCTTCGAAATGCTCCCTGATGCCGTGGGCGGCCCCATTGCCAAGCGCAACGCCGATGACCACGAGGCCGTCATTGACGCTATTTTCACCTTTACCACTGCCGTCCTCCGCATCGTGGCCCCATACGTGCCCATCGTAAAATTCCAATCGGCGTACTTCGAAAAATATCTCTGGGAAGGCGTGGAGGCCTACTACAGTCTGCTTCAGGAGGCCGCCGAATTGGGCCTGCTGGTGATCGGAGACGTCAAGCGCGGCGACATCGGTTCCACCGCCGGGGCCTACGCTGCGGCCCATCTGGCTGAGCCTCCGGCGGCCCGGCAGGACGACATCCGTTTCCCCGATGCCATAACCGTCAATCCCATGCTGGGCCTGGACACCATCGAGCCGTTCCTCAAGGCCGCCCAGGACAACAACAAAGGTCTTTTCGTGCTGGTGCGCACCAGCAACCCCGGCTCCGCCGAGTTGCAGGACGTAAAACTCGCCGATGGCCGCACCTGGTCGCAGATGCTGGCCGACAAACTCAACCTTGTCGCCTGCCAGCCAGCCTTCGTCGGCGCCAGCGGTTTTTCCTCCATTGGCGCGGTTGTCGGCGCCACCCAGGCCGAGTCGATGCAGAGCCTCCGCCAGCGGCTGCCCAAGTCGATCTTTCTGCTGCCCGGGTACGGCGCCCAAGGCGCCACCGCCGATATGACCCGCAGCGCGTTTGTCGACGGCCGGGGGGCCATCGTTTCCGCCAGCCGGAGCATCCTCTACGCCCATCGCCAGGCCAAGTACGCGCCTCTGGCCGGCGATTGGAAGAAATGCGTCGAACAGGCCGTGCTGGACATGAAGGCCGATTTAGCCGGCGTGCTCGGCGGTTGAACCACCCCCACCGCGATGAATGAATATGTCGGAAAACGCGTGACTGTAGCCGGCCTGGGCCATTTCGGAGGCGGCATAAGCGCCGCACGCTGGCTGGCTTCCCGCGGCGCCAGGGTTTTGGTCACCGACACTTTGGCGCCGGAAAAGCTCGCCGAGTCGGTGCGCCAACTCGACGGCCTGGGCATCGAATTCCGCCTGGGCGAGCACCGCGACGAGGATTTCACCGGGTCCGATCTGGTCGTCGCCTCAACGGCGATTCCACCCCACAATCCCTATTTGACCGCCGCCCGGAACGCCGGCGTACCCATCACCACCGAGATCCGCCTTTTCGTCGAACGCTGCCCGGCCACGGTCTGGGGCGTCACCGGCACCAAGGGCAAGTCCACCACCACCGCCATGCTCGGGCGCATGCTGGCCACCAGATTCAAGACCTTCGTCGGCGGCAACATCGGTAAGTCGCTGCTGGAGGACCTCGAACGCATCGGCCGCGACGACATCGTCGTGCTGGAGCTATCCAGCTTCATGCTCCATTATCTCGGCCAGATCGCCTGGTCGCCCCATGTGGCCGTGGTCACGCTCATCGCCGACGATCATGGGCCCTGGCATGGCTCGCACCAGGAGTATATCGAAGCCAAGAAAAACATCCTTCGCAATCAGAAGCCTGATGATTTTGCGGTGCTCAACGAGGAATCACCCCTGGCCATGGATTTCGCCAAGTCCACCAGGGCCCGCGTCATCGCTTACGGGCTGGGCAATCGCAAACGTTTCGACCTGAAAATCCCCGGCGAGCACAACCAGCTCAACGTCCAGGCCGCCTTCACCGCCGCCCAGACCGCCGGTATAGACTTCAGCGATGCCCAGCGCGCCCTTTGCGATTTTCTGGGTCTGCCCCATCGCCTTCAGCTGGTTCACGAAAGCGGCGGCGTGCGCTATTTCAACGATTCCATCGCCACCATCCCCGATGCCGCCATCGCCGCCCTGGGAGCCTTTCCTTCCCGGAAGGTCATTCAGATCGTCGGCGGATTCGACAAGCAACTGCCTCTTGTCGCCATGTGCACCGCCCTGGGCAAACGGGCCAAGGCAGTGCTGTGTATCGGCCAGATAGGCCCGGATATCGCCCGGATCATGGGCCAATCCCAGAGCGGCGGCGCCGACGTCTCCAACTGTGGCAACCTGGCCACTGCCATCGTCAAGGCCCGTAGCATCGCCGTGCCCGGCGACGTCGTCCTCCTCAGTCCCGGCACTTCCAGCTACGGCCAATTCGCCAGCTTCGAAGAACGCGGCGAAGCCTTCGCGTGCCTGGCCAGGCAAGAGGAAGGAAAGGACGCAGGGACGAAGTAACAAGGGGACTCTGAAACACCAATTATGGAGTACGCGCGGCAACGCCGCCGCTTTGGTTTCGATGGCCAGCCGCCACAACAAGCCAAAGCGGTGCCGGTGGCACTACATAGGGGCCGTGGCTGGTCGATGACGCGCAAACCATACTTGACCGCCTGAAAATCGAAAGTTTTCGTCGCCCCCCCCCGATCCCCTAATTCTTGCCTGACTCCCGGCCTCGACTCCCGATTCTTCCAACCCCCGACTCCAGATTCTTCCAACCCCCGACTCCCGATTTCCTCAACCCCCGATTCCTGATTCAAGCCTGCGCAAGTATTCGGCGGCGTTTCCCAGGGGGTGAACCAGGATTGTCGACCGGCCCAGGTTCTCCTGGCGATCAAACAGGTAGAAGCGCCGCTGCGGCTGGCGCAGGGCGTAATAACGCGCGATCTCCACGTTGCGCGATCCCAAGTCATGAGCGCGAATGATCGGAGCATCATCAGGCCAGATCACGTCGTCGTTGTAAACCAGTTCTTCATTGGGATCGTCCGCGGGACAGAATCGGAACAGCACCACAGCCGGCGCCGTTACCGCCACGGCCAGTTGCTCATGGGCCAGGGCCATGACCGGCATCGCCGGCAATGAGCCATCGTGGATATCGTGGCGGAATTCAGGCAGGGATCCGATGCACGCGGCCAGGACCATGGCCATCAGGAAGGCGCTGCGGCCCCGCTCCAGCACGTTTACCGCCAAGGCCAGAGCCACGGCCATCACCGGGGCCAGCGGAACCGTGTAATGGATAAGGTAGAAGGGATAGAAAAGGTAGAGAGTCACGAACAGCGGCGCCGTGCCCAGCACCACCCAGAGGCGGCGATCTTTCAAGCCAAAGGGCACCACCAGCAGCAGGATCCCCAGGATGATCGCCGGCAGCGTGCATAAAACAGTGCCGTAGGACCGCTTTAGCAGGTCGTGGGGAAGATTAGCCAGGGTATGCCCGCGCGCCGGCACCGCCCACGTTTCCTCCCAGAATTGCCGCTTCTGCGGCAGTGATGAAAGCGGCTTGGCCTGGGGGTTGAAGGCATGGAATCCCATCCCCGTGCCGGGCATGTCCCGCTTCTGGTACAGCGCGAACGGCGTCTGCCACAGACTACCGGTGATACCGCGATTGGCAGCGCCCTGCAGGGCGGCGAAGGGCGCGATGCCGACAAAAATGGCCAGTGCGGTCTTAATCCGCTGCCGCGGCGTCAGGCGCCACAGGCCCAGAACCATGGCCGCCAGCACCGGAGCGGCAAACGCGATGGCGTCCAGAGGCCGGGTAATCGCCGCCAGCCCCATGCATACCCCCAGCAACGCAGCCCACTGCAAGCTCTTGCCCCTCCGCCACTTCAGCCACATCCAGAACATCGCGATTCCCAGCAGGGTCAGCGGCGTCTGGGCCAGCACCACGATGGCTAAATCGCGCGGCCCATAAAACGCGCTGACCGCCGCCGCCGCCGCGATCAACCCCGCAGCCCCGTCGATCAGCAACGTGGCCACACGGTAGGTCAACGCCACCGCCAGGCTCAACGCCAGCAGCGGCATCGTCCAGCAGGGAAATCCCAGCAGCACGAACGGCGCATTGACCAGCGCCGTGCCCGGAAAATACTGGGAGGCATAAACCGGGCGGACCAGCATGTAAAAAGTTTCGAAAAAGTCCGCCAGCGGATGCTGTGGCATCCACAAGTGGCCGGCGGCGATCATCCGCGTTTGAATCAGGTAACTGTGTTCATCGTGCAGGCGGGGGAACAACGCGCGGTGCTGATGCCAGGCGGTGAACAGGAAATACGCCGCCGTCACCGCCCAGATGGCCAGGGTTGTCCAGCGCGCCGCCGAGGCCGTGGGATACCGACAGGCAGCGCAGGCCCGATCCATCCGCCGCCCCAGCAGCGGCAACCGGTATAGCAGCGCCATCCCCGCCAACGCCGCCAGCGGAACGAATTTGGGCGTGACCAGCCTGCTGGCCATCCACGGCGTCACGATCAGTGTCACCAGGCTGACCACCACCGCTATAAAGGCGTTTCCGCCTGATCGCTGTGCCGCAGATTCGGCTGACGGGATTGTCATTCCCTCGGCAACCATGCTGTTCTTTTCTAAACCCGCGCTGCCGCAATCCCGCACGAGGCCGCCATCAGTCATTTGACCAGAAATGCAGCGTGGCCCGGGGTGTCCAGATTGGTCGTGTAATTGATGGTGGGCGTAGCAGCCTGTTTGATGGAGCACTTTTGACAGATCGTCTGACACTGTGAGCAGTTTGGGCATCCGTTAAAGGTAACCGTGGAAGCAGGACAATAGAGCACGCCGGAACAGGAATCTCCTGAAAGGCAATTGAACGTCACGGAGCTGCTATTGCTGCGGTCTTGATAAACGCACACCCCAGCATATGTTCCGGTTGACAGTGGCGCGCAATTAATATGGCAGGTGCTGTCCATACTGATTCCGCCGGAATGCAGGTAGATCAGACAGCCGGAACTGCAATCGAACGTCTGGCCATTAGAGAGACTGATTCCACCATCCACATAATAAGTGCCGCTGCTGCAAGTACAGTTTCCACCACCCATGCCATTGGGATAATAGCCAGGTTGACAGGTCGTTTTGTAGCCATTACACGTATTGTAACAGGTGTTAGACGGTTTGGATGGAGCCGCCAGTGACGACTTAGGGTCAGACGTGACCGCCTGATTACATTTTACGTTACAGCCGGTGTTGCAAATACCCCCGCTGCCCACGCCGGTGTCGTTTCCGCACAGGTACATATTGTTAGCGGTGACCGAGGGCGTTCCGGTCCAAGTGACGGCGGTAGTACTGTTGGAATTTACAATAATATCGCCGCTATTGATGCAGAGTTTGCAACACTGTCCCTGCCAGTTTTTTGTTCCGTCAAACGTCAGCGCGCCGCTGGCCGTTGGGTGCAGGACCAGGAGCCCGGGATGCACCAACGCGGTGTTGATAGCAGTGGCGGAACGGGAGACGTTCGATGTACTAACGCCAAATATGGGTCCAAAAATAAGATTCAGCGCTCCCGCTGGCGAGCTGCTGGTGCGGCGTGCCGTGACCTGAACGGCATTAGAGGGGGTGCCATTGGTGGTGAACGTCCCGCTGGTCGTATTGTAGTTGCCTACCAGCACGTCCGTGGAAGAGCTAAGCTGGACCGTGGCTCCGCCGGCTATATTGGCAGCTGCCGCGTTAACCGCATTCGTGATGGCCTGAGCGGTCGAGAATCCCACCTCATTAGCGCCAGCCAATGCGGCGGCATCAGCAGCGTTCTGTAACTGGTGCCCTGTCCAGAAGACATAGGAGGTGTCGGCCGCCAGGCCCGTCAGACCGACCAAAACCGCTACGATCATCGCGACATAAACGATGGCGACGCCTCGGCGACACCGGGTGGCGGAAAACCAAAAGGTGGTTCGGGAAAAACGATGAGGTATGCCAGTATGCATAAAGTTCCTGCCTTTCATTTAGGCTTGCTCAACTCCTTGGCTATGTCAAATTCTCCGCCCGCACGCACGTAATCATGCCGCGTCTCGCAGAGTACCGCCAGGTTATAATGGGCGTCAGATGGAGTCATTATCTGCAAGTAAAGTGTCAGGGCCTCGTCATACCGGCCCAACATGCCCAGGGCCATGGCCAGGTTGGCTCGGTAAGCATGGTCATCGGGCGCCAGCCCCGCGGCCCGGGCGAACTGCGCGGCGCTGGCCTCGGTATTGCCGTTGATAAGCTGGCACATCCCCAGATCGTTGATCAGCACATGCTCGACCGGCGATTTTTTCAGCCCCGCCTGGATCACCTGCATGGCTTTGTCAATGCGCCTCTGCCGCATGTGCAGTTCCGCCAGGGCGCAGTACGCCGGCATGAACCCCGCGTCGATGGCGATGGCCCGATTCAACGCCGGCTCCGCCTCCGCGTCCCGGCCCTGCGTGGCCAGGATTTGCGCCAGGGCGTATAAAGTCTTGGCCGTGGGCGGTCGCTTGGCCCCGGCGGCGAATTCCTCATCGCCGGCCGTCAAGTGGCCCTGTGGCGCCGCCGGCGTACTGGCGCAGCCGCCAGCCGCCATCAGCATGAGCATGGTCCACAGCCACACCTGCTTCATTGACCGCCTCCCTTGCTCCCCGACCCTGATGCGCCCTTGTCACCAGCGCCGGATGGAGCCGCCGGCGCCGGCTGGTTGGACGTCGATTGTTTCACCGCCCGCACCACATCATCCCCCGCCATCCCCGCCCCGCCCGGCGAGACATCGGCTATCCGCACTGCCGCCAGATCCACGCCTGCGGCCTTGATCGCTTCTTTTATTTTTTCCACGCGCGACGCATAGAGCGACTCGGATATTTCGCCCCGGCGGATGCTCAAATCCCCCCCGCCCTGGCCTTTGAAATGACTTATCAGCACTGCCAGGTCGCGCTGCCCAAGTTCGTTGAGTTCCCTGGAGTCGCCGGCAAAGTGATAACCGTAGAGCGTGTGCTGGGTAATTATGGCGGCGCGAATTCCCGAATCATTGATAGAATCGACGATTCCCATGTCCGTCAACTGCGGCTCCGGCACCGCGGCCTGGGAATGGGATGATGCGCAACCCGCCAGGCCGCCAAGGATCGCCAAGGCACCGGCCAGAAGCGCCGCAGAAAACAACGTGAATTTCATGTCGGTCTCCGAAATTATTGCCGCTTAACTGCCCAACACTTTGTACAGGGTCATGAACGCCGGCCCAACCATGATCATGATGGCGGCAGGGAATATGAAGATAATCATGGGCACCAGGAGTTTTACCGCCATTTTTTCCGCCGCTTCCTGGGCGAGCTGGCTGCGATTTTCGCGCATGGAGGTCGCAAAGACGCGCATGGAGTCATTGATGCTGGTTCCAAACCGCTCGGCCTGAACCAGCATCGCCACCAGGCCCGAAAGTTCGTCCACCCCGGTGCGCAGGGCCATGTGCCGCATGGCCTCCAGCCGCGCCGCCCCCAGGTGGATCTCCAGGTTGCACAGCGTCATCTCATCGGCCAGGATGGGGCTGACGGTGCGTATCTCGTCGGTCACGGCGTTCCAGGCCATGTCCAGGCCCATGCCCGCCGATCCGCAGATCTCCAGGAGGTCGATGGCGTCGGGCAGGTGGCGGCGCATGTCGCCGCGCCGCTTCCCGCGCCGCAGCCCCACCACCAGGTTGGGCAGCATGTACAACCCCACCGAAGTCAGCATTATCCAGAAAATCTTGAGGTTGACGATCAGGCCCGTGGGCAAGACCAGGACCATGGCCCCGATAAACCCGAACGCGAACAGCAACGTCTTGGCTCCCATGTAAATAGCCGACGCCCCCGATTCGTGATACCCGGCCTGCATGAGCTTCTCCCTGAGGCCTACCGACACCTTCTTGGAAGAAACCGCCTTGCCGATGCTGCGTATGGTGCCCAGGTAGCGGCCCCCCGACGATTCGCGCAGGGGCATGACGCCGCCTTCGCTGCCGCGCAAACGGGCCCGCATGGCGTTGCGGGCCATCCAGCGCGGCAGCAACAGGGCCCCGCCCAGGGCCATCACCGACAGCCCCACCAGCACGGGGATGAACATCAACTGTGGGTTCATGGGGCTCTTTCCTGCCAGATCCGCCGCTCTTCAGGGCGTCAGGTGCGACAACCAGTTCATAGTAAGCCAGCCGCACAACAGCCCGCCGCCGGCGAAGGCCATCACCATCTGCCCGGACGGAGTGGTCAACAGCGGGCGCATGTAGTTGGGGTCCATCACGTTCAGCAGCACGAACAGAAAAAACGGCATGGCCAGCAATACGCGTTTGGAAAACTGGGTTTGCGCCGTCAGCAGCCGCACCCGCCGCGCCAGGCGGAAACGCTCGCGGATGACGCCAGCCACACGTTCCATCATGTCCGCCAGATTGCCGCCGCTCCGCAACTGGGTCACCACCGCCGCCACGAACAGGCCCAGGTCTTCGCTGTGGTAATGTTCCGCGGCCCGGCGCAGCGACTGGTCCATGGCCATGCCCAACTGCTGTTCCTGGCACACCTCGCCAAACAATTCCCCCACCGGCGCCGGGATTTCCTCGCTTATGAGCCGGAAGGACGCCACCAGCGGGTGGCCCACCCTTAACGAGCGTGCCGCCAGGTCCAGGGCATCGATCAACTGCCGGTCGAAAGTGTCACGCTGTTTTCCCGTGCGATGGGCCAGATACAGATACCACGCCAGCACCACGGCGATACCGGCGCCCGTCGCCGCCACCACACTGCCGGTAAGCAGCCAGATCAGCAGGGCGACGATCCCCACCGCCGTGCCCAGACCCGCCAGCAGTTTCTCCGGATTGGTGCGCAGGCCCGCGGCCGCGGTCGTGCGCTTGAAACGCTCCATCGGCCCGCCTTTGCCGATGAGTACCGGGACCATCACGGTATTCTCATGTCCATCGTGCCACAGCCGCAGGATGCGCCCCTCCCCGCCCAGATGGGGCTGCACCATGCGCATGCGTTCCTCCAGTTTGGCCGACCGCTGCTTGCGCCATATCGCCCACCCCAGCAGCACCCCCAGCCAGATCGACAACACCAGCACGAACCCCGAAATAGCGATGATCAGGTTCAGCAGTTGGTGGGGATTATTTACCATTATTGCCTCCCTTGCCGCCGGACTTGCCGCCACCCGGGGCGGTCACCAGCACCCGGCGTTGAAACAGATCGTCGGGAATCCGCGCTCCGCGCTGCCGCAGGTTGTCCAGCATCTGCGGACGCACGCCACAGGCCTCGAAATACCCCGTGGCATGGGTATCGGCGCCCACCCCCGTCTGGCGATAGGCGAACAAGTCCTGCAGGCAGATGATGTCCCCCTCGGTGCCGGTGATCTCGGCGATATTCACCACCTTGCGCCGGCCGCCCACTATACGCGAGGTCTGCACCAGCAGGTGCAGCGCCGAAGCGATCTGCTGCCGGATGGCGCTGATCGGGAAATTCAGCCCGGCCATGCTCACCATGTTCTCCAACCGCCGCAGGGCATCGCGGGCATTGTTGGCATGCACCGTGGTCATCGAGCCTTCGTGCCCGGTGTTCATCGCCTGCAGCATGTCCAGGGCCTCAGCGCCGCGCACTTCGCCGATGATTATCCGGTCCGGACGCATACGCAGCGTGTTCCGCAGCAGGTCGCGCTGGGTGATCTCGCCCTTGCCCTCGATGTTGGGTGGCCGCGTTTCCAGGCGGATGACGTGCTTGCGCTGCAACTGCAGTTCCGCCGCATCCTCGATGGTGACCACACGCTCATCCTGGGGAATCCAACGCGACAACACGTTCAGCAGCGTCGTCTTGCCCGAACCGGTGCCGCCGGAAATCAGGATGCTGGCCCGGGCGGCCACCGCCGCCTGCAGAAACAGGGCCATCTCCGGGGCCAGGCTCCCCAGTTCCACCAGTTTTTCGATAACGACCGGGATGGTCCCGAAGCGGCGTATGCTCATGGCCGGCCCGTCGATAGCCAGCGGGGGAATGATGGCGTTGACGCGCGAGCCATCGGCCAGGCGGGCGTCGAGCATGGGGCAGCTTTCATCGATGCGCCGGCCCACGGAAGCGGCGATCCTCTGGATCACCTGGATGAGCTGGGCATTGTCGCGGAAGGTGGCGGTGGTCTCTTCCAGACGTCCGAAACGTTCGACGTATATCTGCCCCGGGCCGTTGACCAGCACGTCGCTGACCACTGGATCGCGCAGAAATTCCTCCACCGGTCCCAGCCCGAAGATCTCGTCCAGCACCTCGCGCAGAAGCTGCTTCTTTTCCGGCAGCGACAGCGGATAGTTCTCCTGGCTGAGAAGGATATCCACCCGGCGGGTACACTCGTCCTGCAACTGCTCGGCCGGTATGCGCTGGGCCTCATTGAGGTCCATGGTTTCCAGCAGGCGCTGGTGAATCCGCGCCTTGATCTGCGGGGCGCACTGCAGCGTGGAACGGGTCTCGCCTCCGAGTGCTTCTAGTCTGGCGCTGCTGGCATCCATGAACAATCTCCAAAAAAATCACGCCCGGGCCGGCCTCATTGCCGCCGGACCCGCTACCTCGGATACGCGGCCGGCTTTGGACAGTTCGGCCGCCAGAGCCTTAATGTCGCGGCGCAGCACCGACATCCGCGCCACCTCGGCCAGCGGCTTGCCGAAGTTCACCGCCTTGCTGGCCGCGGCATAGTCGTTGTTCAGCAGGCCCAGGGGTTGCCCCGCCGCCAGGCCCAGAGCCTCCCGCGCTTCGGGCAGGGCGATCAACTGCCTCCGCTTGGCATAGCGGCCGATGAGCACGCGCACGGCGCCACCCGCCCCACTCCGCGACAGGGCCCCCAGCATCTGCCGCGCCACCCGCAGATCCTTGATGGTGAGCTGGGCCAGGAGAAACACGGCGTCGCTCTGGCGGACGATTTCCGCGGCGCAGGCCATGGGCAGGCGTGGAGCGTCGACGATGGTCCAGCGGTAGACGCTCTTGCACGTCTTGAGTATCTGGCCCAGCCGCCGCTCATCCCACGACACCGTCTGGCCCAGCCGGGAAGGCTCGGTGTTGATCAGGGCATGGGCTTCGGGCAGAGGCGACAGCGCCGTGCTGGAGATCAAATCGGCATCCACCGGCCCATCGCGATTCAACAGGTCCATTATCCCGTAGGCCCCGTCCAGTCCCATGTAGCTGGCCACGGCCCCATAGCAACAGTCCAAATCCACTATCAGCGAAGGCGCCGCCGGTGTATCCCCGCTAAGCAGGGCCAGTTCGTAGCCGAGGTTGACCGCGAAAGTCGTGGCTCCGCACCCGCCCCCCGCCGCCAGCACCGCCACCATCGCCCCTTCCTTTTGCAGGATCTGCGGCGAGGAAATCACCCGGCTCAAAACCTCCTTGAGGTCCTGGGCGATGGTCTGCTTGGGAAGAAAATTCTGGACCCCGCAGCGCATCGCCAGCAGCAGCAGTTCCGCCTCCAGGACGGCGCTGACCGCGATGAACCGCGTGCTGGCGAAACGCCGCGACAGCGATCCAATGGCGATCAGGGTGGGCTTGGGATCATGGTCTATATCCACCAGTACCGCCGGCGCCGGCCCGTGCTCCAGCCGGGCCGCCAGGTCATCCAGGCTGGCCAGGATATTCTGTTTATCCAGACCGCCATTAGGCTCCATGGCCGACACCACCGCCGAAACGGTCGCCTGCTCACTGCTTACCAGCAACACTTGCCGCATGGACGCACTCTCTGAAGGGTCTGTCGGGCAAGCCAAGGTACTCATTGGCTTGCCCAACGGAGCCGATTATGGGGCCGCGGCCGGCTCGGTGGCCGGTGGCTCGATTGGCATGGCCGGGACCGGCGGCGCCGGGGCCGGAGCGACCGGGGTACTATCCGGCGCTTCCGGCGGTTTGGTTTCGTAGCTCGCCCAGGCACCGGGCCCGCGCAGGCGGCCCAGGCCCGTCTGCCGCAACATTTCCGCATCGGCCGGGGATAATTTCCCGGCGGTGCGGCCTTCGATCCGGCCCAGGGCATACAACTCCCAATCGTTGGGCGCCGTGTGCAGCGATCCCGGCAATAGCGGATGGGCCTTGAGCGAACCCGGCTCCACGAGCGACGCGGTCACCAGCAGCACCAGTTCCGTATCCTGCTGCTGGTAGCGCACCGACCGAAACAGCGCCCCCAGCACCGGCAGGTCGCCCAGTCCCGGCACCTGCGAACTGCGCGCTGTGGTCTCCTGGCTGATCAAACCGCCCAGGGCGAAGCTCTGGCCATTGCACAATTCGATGGTCGTTTCCGCTCGCCTGGTGAGAATGGCGGGGATATTGAAACCCTGGATTTCCACCGATCCCGTACCGCTGGATAATTCGCTAACCTCCGGGGCCACGTGCAGACGGATGCGGCCATCGCCCAGCACCGTGGGCACGAAACGCAGCTTCACGCCGAACTCCTTGTAATCGATGCTGATCGACGTGCCGCTGGTGCCACCGCCCTGCACCACCGGGATGGGAAATTCACCGCCGGCCAGGAAATTGGCCTCCTGGCCGCTCAGGGCGACGAGGTTGGGCTCGGCCAGCACCCGGATGTACTGGTTTTCTTCCAGGGCCTGGATGAAGAACTCCAGGTTGGCGTCGGGGAATCCGCCAAAAAGCGTGGCCGCCGGGCTTATAGTCGTGTCCGAAAGAAATGTAAACGGAACCTTCGCCCCGGTGGCGCTGGCCCCGGAAGCCGTCCCGATGCTGATGGGATTGAGCGGGCCGCCGCCGTCGGCGCCCACGGTCGAAGCCCCGAAGAAACTGCCCCCGGTCTGCACGGCATTGATTCCCATGGTGCGGATGGCGGTACGGCTGGCTTCGGCCACCATCACCTTGATCTGCACCTGCTGCACCCCGGTCAGAGTGGTCATGTCCACGTACTTGACCTGGGCCATCTCCAGGAACCGGTGCAGGGCCGCGGCATCCTCGGCGCGGTCCAACTTGCCGCTCACCACCAGGACATCGTGCGACATTTCCACCTTCAACTGCACCGCCGGCAGCAGTTTGACGATCTCGCTCCGCAGCCATTCCCGGTCCACGCCAACCACCACAGTCGCCTGGATCGGTTGCTCGCCTTCACCCCACAGCAGCAGATCCGTCGTGCCGGCCCCTTTGCCCGAGATCATCAACTCCGTCGGGCTGATGGCATGGACATCGGCGATCTTGGGATCGGTGACCGATACCTGCTTAATAGGGGTCTTGGAGTGAATCAGGGTCGTATGCCCGGCCAACACCGTGATCGGCGGCAATTGCAATGCCGACTCCAAAACAGTGGCGGTGGCCGGAAAAGTGGTCGGGGCGGGCTGCGCCCCGGCGGGCGCTGTCGCCACCAACAGCCCCAGGCCCAGCATTGCCGTCTGGAAAAACAACCGTGGCGAGGCAAAAATTCCCTGGAAATTCATGGTTTTTGTCCCGGTTGAGTTGTCGGCAAGGCGAAGGTTTGCACCTCCACGGTGCCGCCGTGCATCACAATCAGATCCCAATGGGGGCGGTCCACAGACTGAGTGGCCGGCCCGGCCACCGCCGCCGCCACCGGCGGTTTGGAGCCATCGGTGGTCACCTCGTCACCGGTGATGTTGTGCAGAAAAATTGTGTCTTTGTCGGCGCTGCTGGCATCACCGGGATTACGCAGGGCCAGCGAGAGCGTGCCCAGTTCCATGCCCAACTGCAGCAATTTGGCCTGCCGGGTATCGACCAGCAGGTAGATGCGGTGCTTGGCGCTGTTGGACGATGATCCCGCCTGGTCGCGCTCGGCGGCGGTTTTTCCCGGCGACACCACCGTTTCATGCTCGATGGCCAGCACTTCCATGTTTTCCAGGAGTATCCTGGTGACGGCTTCATGCCCGCGCTCTCCGGCGCCTTGGGCATCGCCCTTGAGCGATACCAGCACATCCACCATGCTGCCGGGAAACATCAGTCCTTCCAGGCAGGCATAGTCATTCACGGAAATGCCCACCGCCCGCTTGCCCTGGGGAATCACCGCCGCCAGCACCCGGGAACCTTTCTCATCAAAAAAATGGCTCTTGCGGAAAAAATGCCCCGCCGCCACCGATTCCTTGAGGACTTTGCCCACCACCTCCGCGGCGCTGCTCACAAAATCACTGGGCGCTTCGTCGCGTGGCATAGTGCGACCGCGAATCACCGCCCCGTCCACGACGCTCATCGCCGTCACATCGCTATCGGCGTACAAAACCGTAACCTGGGGAACTTCCTTGGTTGCGGCGCTGGCCTGGGTTGAAGGTTGCGTGGCAATCACTACCGGACCCGGGCGCAACCCCATCACCAGCAGCGCCGCCGCCCCCGCCGCCACCACTCCCAGCAACACCAAAGCTCCTATGAGTAGCTTCATGCCATTCTCCCAAAAAAAGCCTTAGGGGCCTTCCTTTACCATGGAAACCGTGGCGCTGAGTGTGGTCGGCACCGGCAGCAGGGAGAAATTGGTTATGGTGATATTGCTGTAAGTCACGGCAATCTTCACCGAGACCGAACTGCCCGTCGCCGCGGTGGAAAAATCTGAAGGCGTGAAGGTCGTCGTGTACCCGCTGCTGGACAAACCGTACCCGGACATCAGGGTGGTAATCTCACTGGTGACCTGGGTATCGGTCGAATACGCAAGGGCGGCAATCCGCGCCGCCTGCCTGGCAGCATTGACTATTTGCTGCTGCTTAAGAAACAGCCAGCCATACTCCACCGCTCCCAGGGTTATCAGCAGCAGCAGTGAAAGCGATATAGCCAGTTCCACTAAAGCAGTGCCCCGCGGGCGGCCCAACGAACTGTACAACAATTGTTTCATGGCTGCACCTTTAGCAGGTATTCGCGCAGCGCGACGATGCAGACTCCCAGAAATATTGCCAAACCGTAAGGCATAGTCAACATGTTCTTGGTGTTTGGCAGCACCGACTGATCTTCGGAGAATTTGCGGCGGGCCAGAACCGACCAGACGAGTCCCAACCCGATCAGGAGAATATTATTGAAGACCCCGCGTGACCTCCGCTTGCATGCCGCCCAGGCCAGACCCATCACCATGCCACTGAGGCAAACCGCCACCAACACTTGACAACCAGGGCGGAATCCCAACCAGGCGCCCACGGCGCCCATCAGCTTGGCATCCCCGGCGCCGCCTCCGGCGACCAGGAACAACACTATATACGGCAGCGCCAGCAGCCCCGCCGTACCCGCCGACTCTCCCAACCCACCCAGGCCGCCCCAATATCCGCTCCACACCAAGCCCGCGACAAACAGCGGCCCGGTAAGCCAGTTGGGAATGCGCCGGCAGCGCAAATCCACCAGAGCCGCTAACAGTGAAGCGCCAATAACGACGATCCACGGTAGCGACAAATGCTGTCCCACTGGCAGTGGAGCGCCCAGTATGGCGCTCCACTGCTGCGGTGAATTATATCCAACTAGCGAGGTCAAAATAGGTATCTACCTCACTGTAACTCCAGTTTGCATAGCCACTTAGGTCGTGGCTGTCTGGAGGGCGTTGAACTTGTTCGTCACATTCGTGCCGAGGCCGGTAATCACGGCGACCAGGCCGGCGACGATGAGCGCAGCCACCACGGCCCACTCCACGGTTTCCATACCACTGTCGTTACGAACAAAACGCTGCAAAGTTTTCAACATCGACATAATCTGTTCCTTTCTCAATTAAATCAAGCCCAAGACGTTGGGAAACGGCCGATGGCACGCACCACTCACGCCGTTTCCCAACGTCGTGAAACTCTTTGACAACGAAGCGATCTTCAAGTCGTAGCCGTCTGCAGGGCATTGAACTTGTTGGTCACGTTGGTGCCAAGTCCGGTAATTACCGCCACCAGGCCGGCGACGATGAGCGCGGCCACCACGGCCCACTCCACAGTTTCCATGCCCTGCTCGTTCGAAGCGAAACGCTGTAATGTCTGTAAGAATGACATGTCCAGTTCCTCTCGATGCGAGAGTGTCTGCGTCTCCGAACCGCCAATGGCACGCGCCATCGTACGCCCTTCCCGACGCCGTAAATATATCTACTCATCAGGTCGTGGCGGTCTTCAGGAGGTTAAACTTGTTGGTCACGTTGGTGCCCAGACCGGAAATCACCGTCACCAGGCCGGCGACGATCAGAGCCGCCACAACGGCCCATTCCACGGTTTCCATGCCACGATCATCAGAAACAAAACGCCGCAAGGTATTCACAAACAACATATTGAACTCCTCTCGTTGCCAAATCTGTCCCGGAACAACCAATGGCACGCGCCATTAACGCCGTTCCTGACTTCATTAATTCCGACAAGACGGCTTCAGACATTAGGTCGTGGCGGTCTTCAGGAGGTTGAACTTGTTGGTCACGTTGGTGCCCAGGCCGGAAATCACCGTCACCAGGCCGGCGACTATCAGAGCCGCCACAACGGCCCATTCCACGGTTTCCATGCCACGATCATCAGAAACAAAACGCCGCAAGGTATTCACAAACAACATATTGAACTCCTCTCGTTGCCAAATCTGTCCCGGAACAACCAATGGCACGCGCCATTAACGCCGTTCCTGACCCAGCTAAATCGGGCGAAACGGCTTGGTACATTAGGTCGTGGCGGTCTTAAGGGCATTAAATTTGTTGGTCACGTTGGTGCCCAGGCCGGAAATCACCGTCACCAGACCAGCGACGATCAGAGCGGCCACCACGGCCCATTCCACGGTTTCCATGCCACGATCATCAGAAACAAAACGACCGATCAGCGAAAAGATACGCATAGCACGTCCTTTCTTCAGGCGATACGCTCCTGGCTGCCCTCTGTTCCAGCAACCCTGAGGAAAGACCTGAACCAAGTAGGCCAGCGGGGGCAGCCGCACAAAAGCGACTAATCACCCGCACTAACCACACGAGACAACGTGTCCCGTGATCTGGTTACCTGTTATGGGGAGCGCCATGCTCGGGGGGAGAGTTGGATAGCCAACCTTCGGCTAGATCGGTGATCAGCAACACTTTGCTTGTCACCATCAAATCAAAATCCCTTACATTCAAGTGGTTTGCGTCAGACTTGTCATTAAGCCTTTCCGACCACTTGGATGACTGTTTTATTATAGCCCATGCCGGACCCCGCGCCAAGGAAAAAATTTCAAGAATTGCTTGGGTAACTGTAATGACGATGTAATATCGAGATATGACTAACACAGTCTCGCTCCAAACTGGGGCGGTTTCCTCGGCGTCTACCCATCGCCTACCAGCCATTGCCGCTTTAGGCGCATTAGGGCTGGTCATGGCTGTGGCAATGGCGCAAAACAACATCATCGATCTCGATGTCTACCACCAAATGTCCCTGGTTCGTGCCGCCCTCCGGCAGGGACACATGCCCATGCTGGACCTCTTCGCCTACACCTCCAAGGGCGGCCCCTCGGTACACCATGAATGGGGTAATGGCGCCATCATCTACGCGGTCACCAGCCTCGCCGGCGCGGCGGGGGTGCTGATTCTCAAATACCTCCTGGCTATTTCCATTGTGTCCCTGGCTATATATATAGCCCGCCGCCGGGGCGCGGCCGGGACGGCCCTGTGCATCTGTATCCCCTGCGCTGTGAAGATCATGGGCATGGGCTTCTCCACGGTTCGCGCCGGCATGTTTTCCATGCTCATGCTGGCCATCCTGCTCCTGTTTCTGGATCAGGACCGCCGCGGCCGCAAATCATGGCTCTTTTTCTGGCTGCCGCTCTACGTGATATGGCTCAACATTCACCCCGGTTTTGTGCTGGGTATAGCTGTCGTTGGCTTGTACTGGCTGGAAAGCCTCCTGCGGTCAAGGCCACACCGGCATATCCTGGTTCTGGGGCTGCTTATGGCGGTCCTGGTCCTCATCAACCCCTACGGCATCCATTACCCCCGGGCGGTCTTGAACGCTATTTTCGTCATGCCCTCGATGCCCATCGAGGAATGGGAGCCGATATGGAGTTCCCCATCCCGGGATGTCGCCCTGGTGTTCCTGGTAACGGCACTGGTGGCGGCTTATGCCGTGCTGCGAGCGGGATGGCGCCGCTGCCAGGGGGCTCTTATCCTTTTGGTTTTCGCGGTTGCCGGCATGCAGCACGTGCGGCATTGCCAGCTCTATGCCCTGGTATGGCTTGGTTATGTGCCGGGATGGTTTTCCCTTACGCCACTGGCGACAGGCCTGGCCGGCGCCTGGAACCGGCACCCGCGCATCGCCACGTTGGCCTGGCTGGCTTTGGCCGTCGCCCAGATTCCCTCCCTTTTGACCCTCGCACCCTTTACCCTGGAGGTGCCGGTCCTTGCCGATCCCGCCCACATCACCGGGAGTTTGATCTACCCCATCGGCGCGGTTGACTACCTGCGCAAGCAGAATTTTTCCGGCCACCTCATGACCCACTACAATGAGGGCTCCTATGTCATGTGGGAACTGGGACCGGCCGTCAAAATTGGCCTCGATAGCCGGGGCGATATTGGTTATTCCGCCTCTTTCATCCACGAGATATACGCCTTCTATCTCGGCAGACCCGGCTGGCAGGATACCCTCAACCGCTACCCCTCCGACCTGATATTGATGCAGCGTTCATGCCGCCTGGCATTGCGTATGGAGAAAGAACAACACTCCTGGAAGCTCGTCTACCGCGACGACGCCTTTGAGCTATGGGCCCGCCCGGGACTAAGCCTGCCCATCGCCGACAACCGCGGCCAAGCCCTCCATGGCCTGTTCCCTTGATGGGTGCTGGCATGCTTTCCCTTTCCTCTTCCACTTTTCTCATCGTCTTGCCCTCCGCCGCACCGGACCTTACTATACTTAAGATCGGTGACCAAACTCCGGAGGCTCCCGCATGCGTGACTTGACGCGACGACTGGTGATCGGCTCCATCGCCCTGTGCCTCAGTTGCGGCGCCGCCATGGCGCGGCAGGGAACCCTCGCCACCAGGGATGGCCACAACTACGAAGGTGACATCACCGAAAAAGAAACCGTCGTCACCATCAACATTCACGGCATCGAAACCACCATTTCTCGCGATGACATCGTGGGGCCCATCCAGTATTCCACGCCCATCCAGCAGCAGTACCAGGACCGCCTGGCCAAACTGCCCAAGGATTCCGATGCCCCGGGCCACCTGGAACTGTCCCGCTGGCTCTTTGACAATCACCAGTACGACCTGGCCCGCATCGAACTGAATACCGCGCTGAGCATCGACCCGCATAATGCCGCTGCCGGCGATTTCGCCAAAATCCTCGAAAGCCAGATCCACCTGGAACAGATGCACCCGGCCGTCCCGCCCAATCCTCTGGGGCCATCGACCACCACGCCACCCCGGCCCGGCCCGGGCGACCGCCGCTATCTTACTGCCGACGATGTCAACATCATTCGCCAGATGGAGTGGGCCAGAAAAGACGCCTCCGTTAAAGTTCGTTTCGACAATGACGTCCGCAAGCACTACCTCCAGTTCTCCAACGAAGTGGAGAAGGAATTCAACCTCCTGGCCCCCACCGATCAGGCCCTGCGCATTCTGGAACACCGCGATCTTCCCGAAGGCCTGCGCAAGGATGTGCGGATCCTGACCGATCCCGCACCGCTGCTGGAATACCGCCGATCCATCCAGCCGATGGTTCAGGCCGGCTGCGCCACCTCCAATTGCCACGGCGGCAGCAGCGCCGGCAAGTTCTTCCTGTACCCCAGCGTCGAAAACGACCAGGCCACCCTCACCAACTTCTACCTGCTGAACCAGTACCGGCAGACCATCGATGGCGTCGAACGCCGGGTAATCGACCGCACCTATCCTGACAAATCTCTCCTCGAACAGTACGCCCTGCCCGCCGATCAGGCCGAGTTCCGTCATCCCGAAGTTCCCAAGGGCACGCCCTGGCGCGGGATTCCCGGCCCCTTCAAGAATAAAACCGAAGCGGGATATAAGCGCGTATCCGATTGGATGGGCTCATTGATTCCCCAGCAGCCGGAGTACGGCATCACCTTCACTGCCGACCGCCCCCCCCAAGCCGTCGAGCCGTCCCATACCCGCCCCGGAGCCGCCCCTGAAAAACCCTGAGGCCACCACTCGTGCCGCCACTGATGTTTCTGGCCCTGGTGCTTGCCCTTACCGCCGCGACTATGGTGGCGAGTCTGGCAGTTCGCTGCCGCCGCATGTCCCTCCTGCGCAGGCTCTGCCGGCAATGGAGCATGAACTATTCGCCGCGCGACCCCTTCAACCTGACTCCAAAAATCGCCGCTTCCTTTCCTGTGCCCGGCGCCGCCGACCTGAATGTTGTTGACGTCGTTTATCGCCAGGAGCCACACTGGTATCGCTACCTGCTCACTGTGGAATACACGCAGGGGGTTCTCCGGGCTCAGCGGCGGCGCCGCTGGGCCGTAAGCCTCAGCGAGCAACGCGATCCCCTCCACGGCAATGCCCCCACGATACTAACCCCAGCACCCCAGCACTTATCACTCCTCCAACAGTACGCCTGGCTACATGACCGGCTGTAGGAAAAAGCAGGCTTTCACCTTGCACATTTCTTATTACGCCTTCGCTGTAGCAGTCCCATTACCGCCAGGCCCAGCAACCCCAGGGACGCTGGTTCCGGAAGCATAACAACTCGGAACCCCACCAGGTTGCTCACGCTGGCCGGGTCGTCATTGTAACTGTCATCAGACTGCGCGTAAGAGTCGGGATCCAGATACGACCCGCCACGGAATCCTCGATTCGAATCGTCAATGATCGATTCGTTCCACTGAAACACGTTGCCGCTTTGGTCGGACGTGCCGTAATAGCTCGGGTAGGCATAGGATCCCACGGCAGTGGTGTCCCCCACCGAGCCGTTGTAATTGGCCTGTCCAGTGGTGATGGAATTGCTCTGCGTGGCATACAGCCAGTACCCGCCGGCCCCGGAGTTGAGGGCGGGGCTGTAATACGCCGCCTTATACCATTCATTTTCGTTGGCTACCGCCCAGGCGGTTGCGGAATTGCGCGTCACGGTGTTGTTGGTAATGCCGTCGGCAGTAAGCGTGTAGGCGCCGGTTTCGGTGGTGCCGGCCCCTTCCGACCCTGCCGGCTGTCCATTTTGCAGCCAATTCGCAAAGCGCGCCGCGTCCCAGAACGAGACGTAGGTCACCGGATTATTTCCGCGCCCGCCGGTAACGCTATAGGTATACCCGCCGGAGACAGGAGTCTGAATTATACCCGGCGCCCCGTTGGTCGTGCCGGCCATATTGCCGTTGTACAAGCCTTGCGGATCGGATGATGTGGCCACGGCGTTCAAAAAGGCCGTGTACTGGCTGGAGGTCACATCGTTGGCGCCAATTCTATAATTGTAATCCACTTCCCCGTAACCGCTCGTATCCGGCGCATTGCCGGCGTTGCCGACCGGAACGGTGGGAACGCTGATACCGCCCCAAGCCATTCCCGCTCCCAGCAGCGGCAGGCACAGTGTCGCCAGACATTTCACAGTCGTTCGAAGATTTTCCGGCATTCCCATCTTTTCTCCTCTGATTGGCGCTGATCCCGCCAAAGGCGCTCAGTCCAAGGCCCAAGCTGCCTTCGCAAGGCGTAATCTACCCCTGTCTCTCCCGCCTCGTCAAGGGAAAAAGATGGCTTGGCGCTACTACCCTACGCCTATTTCTTGGGGGTGATCAGCACAAAGCGCGATCCCTCGCGGCTGACGACATAGAGCCGTATATCCTTGCCCGGCCCGACCTTTTCCAGGGCGTCGCGGACATCCTGGGCGCTGCCGATCTCCTGTTTTTCCACTTTGGTGATGACATCCCCAGGCGCCAACCCGGCTTCCGCCGCCGCCGATTTGGGTTCCACATGGGTGATCAACGCGCCGCCCTTAAGTTCCGGTACGCCAAACCGCTGGGCCATGTCATCCGTCAGCGTGTTTAACCTCATGCCCAGAACTTTGGCGCCGCCGTCGCCACGGCCCGCCGGACCCTTCAAATCGCGCAAGCCCATTGACGCCACTTCCTCCGGTTGCTCGCCGATCTTGATGGTCACCTCCTGCGCTTTGCCATCACGGAAAACCGTCAGCTTGACGTCCGTGCCCGGGGCTGTGGCGGCGATGGCATTCCGCAGACGTTCCACGTTATCCACGTCCTTGCCGTCCAGAGCGGTGATAATATCGCCCGCCTTGAGCTTGCCGGTGGCCGGTGTATTGGGGAAAGTCTGCTCCACCAATACGCCTGTGGTCTTGTCGTAGCCGAAGCTCTTGGCCAGCGGCTGATCGGTGGATACATCCTTGATCCCCACGCCCAGCCAGCCGCGCGTCACCTTGCCTTTGTCTTTCAACGTCTGGTAAATGGCCTTGGCCTGGCTGGAGGGAATGGCAAAGCCTATGCCTTGGAAACCGCCGTCATGCGAGGCGATGGCGGTATTGATCCCCACCACGTCGCCGCGCAGATTCACCAGCGGACCGCCACTGTTGCCGGGATTGATGGGGGCATCTACCTGGATGAAGTTCTCATATCCCATGTCGCCCAGAATGTGCGCCTGGCGGTTGAGAGCACTGACGATCCCGTGGGTCATCGAGCCCACGTAGCCGAACGGGCTGCCGAAGGCCAGGATCCAATCGCCCTTTTGCAATTGATCGCTGTCGCCCCATTTGCCGCAGATCAGATGCTCGGCCTGGATCTTTATCACCGCCAGATCGCTCTTGGGATCGGCACCCACCACTTTGGCATTTTTGATCTCCCGCCCATCGGCCAGCGTGACCACCATCTCCTCGGCCCCGCCGGCCACGTGGTTGTTGGTCACTATGTAGCCCACGCCCCCGTCAACATCCATGATTACGCCACTGCCGGTGCCAACCTGAACCTGGTTGTCGGAATTGTCCGGCGTCTCGGGCAGATCAGGCATGTCAGGCAATTCGGGCATGGCTCCCGGGGGCAAAAATCGCCGTAAGTTCATCCCGCGCGGCGCGGACACGGTCTTCTTGACCTCGATGTTGACCACCGCGGGCGAGACCACCTTGCCGACATCGCGGAAGACGCCGGCCAGGTCCTCGGCTCCCTTCAGTTGTTCCCGGGTAACCTGAACATCCTTCTCGGCGCGGGCAAACTGAATGTCCTTGACGAAGTGGTAGCCAAAGATACCCGTGAGTGCGAAAACACTGGAAAGCACCATGACCGACAACGATCTACGCCAGGGGTTCATCTTAATTTCTCCTGTAAGGTGGACGTACCGGCCCACCATAATTTCTATTTCAATCGGCGTTCCATTTTTTCGTCGCCTTCCAGAAAAGCGGCCTTTTCCCTGGGCGGCATAACATAATCATGCGCCGGCGTTGGGTATGCCCCGGTCTGGACTGCGGTTACGTACGCTGCGAAAGCCTCACGCAAGGGTTCGCTCATCTCCGCCAAAGTGGGAACGAACCGCGGACGATGCGGGGTAAGACCAAGCCCATCCTGAGTCACAATGACACTGGCGTGACATTCTGACCCAGCACCACATCCGATGATTGGCACAGTAGTCTGTTCCATAACCGCATGCGCCACTTCCGGAGGCACCGCTTCCAGCAAGATAGCCGCTACCCCGGCCTGCTCCATTTGCAAAGCCAATGCCACTATTCCCGCCGCTTCGCCGGCCGTGCGCCCCTGGAACCGATACGACCCGACCAATCCCACCGACTGCGGCTTGAGGCCGATATGGGCCACCGTTGCCACGCCAATATCAGCCAGGGCCCGCATCAGCCTGGCATGCCCGGCGGCAACCTCCAATTTGACAGCGTCGCACCCGCTCCGCTTGACCATCTGGCAAACATTGCGCACGCCTTCACTTACGCCCATCCCGTAGGAGCCGAAGGGCATATCGGCCACCAAAAAGCACAGTGGCGCTCCCCGCCGCACCGCAGCGGTCAATTCGATCATGAAATCCAGGGCTACGGGCAGCGTTGAATCGTAGCCGAGAATGACATTGGCCGCCGAATCCCCCGCCAGCAGCGCCGGCACCCCGGCCTCCTGCATCAGCCGCGCGGTGGTGAAATCGTAGCAGGTCAGCATGGCCATCTTGGGCCCGCCCTCCCGTGCCGCGCGCAGGTCCGCAAGATTCATCTTCTTACTCAAGGGCGTTCCGCAAATTCGCATGTGAACATTATAGCCCAGAAGGGCTGGGGACTATAGAGGATGGCAGCCCCATGTTTGACAGGCCGGCCATTGCGCCTATACTTCGTTACTTGACGAATCAACGGAGTAGCTTATGCAACAATTTCTGACCCTTGCCGCGGCCATGTCGGACCAAACCCGCGTGCGTGCCTTGATGGCCCTGCGCGGCGGGGAACTGTGCCTTTGCCAGATCATAGAGCTGTTGGGCCTGTCGCCCTCCACGGTCTCCAAGCACATGGACCTGCTGTACAGCGCCGGGTTGGTTGCGCGGCGCAAGCAAGGCCGCTGGCAGTATTTCCGCCTGGCCGGCAAGGATGCGCCGCCCAACGTGCGCCAGGGCCTGGCCTGGGCCCTGCGGGCGTTGGCCGCCGAGCCGATCCTGGCCGCCGATGTCCGGGCATTGTGCACCGTCCGCAAGATGGATCTCAAGGAAGTGACAGTATGCTATCGCGGAAACTGAAAATCCTCTTCCTGTGCACCGGCAACTCCTGCCGCAGCCAGATGGCCGAAGGGTGGATGCGGGCGCTCAAGGGCGACGCGATTGAGGCCTATTCGGCCGGGATCGAAAGCCACGGCTTGAATGCCAATGCCGTCAAGGTGATGGCCGAAGCCGGGGTGGACATAAGCCAGCAGCAGTCCAAGACCACCGACGCCGTCCGGCACGTGGATTTTGATTACGTGATTACTCTCTGCGGCCACGCCCACGAAACCTGCCCGGCTTGGCTGGGCAGCAAGGCCAAGGTTCTCCACGTTGGCTTTGACGATCCTCCGGCCCTGGCCAAAACCGCCGGCAGCGAGGAAGAGGCTCTGAATCACTATCGCCGGGTCCGCGACCAGATCGCCGCTTTCGTGCGGAAGAACATTCAGATGCACACAGATGGACACAGATAGATACGTCCAGTTTCGTCGCCTTGGCCTTGGCTGGACTAAGAATCTATCTCCGAACCCAATGACTCCGCGATGGGTCGGCAATGGCCCAGATGCGAGGCGGAGGATCGAAGCGTATCTGACAGAGGACGATACGTTGAGGTCCGACAACGAAGCCGATGGGCCATTGCCAACCCACCCTCCGGGCGAGGCATCTTGCGCCCGCACTCGTCGTCGTTCCTCCTCGCCGTATCTCTCCATTGATACGCCTCGTCGTCGCTCCTTGATTGCAGGCGAAATATGCATCGTCGCGGGGCCATTGGGTTCGGAGATAGATT
>Ga0316230_1000681_pt1 | contig 43869 bp, 26 predicted proteins | sample TBH18025metaG_FD_206004 | JGI IMG/M metagenome (GOLD analysis project Ga0316230, IMG submission 206004) | Freshwater microbial communities from Trout Bog Lake, Wisconsin, USA - TBH18025 | ecosystem: Environmental > Aquatic > Freshwater > Lake > Hypolimnion/Profundal zone | place: USA: Wisconsin... | reverse complement strand
TGTATTAAACAGTGCGGTGTGAAACAGATCAATTAGCTTTTGCCGGTTCTCGGGCGAAACCTTGTTCATGGGAGATTTCGGGTTATCCGACATCCACAGTTCAATTGGCTTAATCCAAATCTTCGCAATCTACCAATTGTCTGTTTTTTCATAACAGGATGACGACCGGACATCACAGAGCTTATAAAGAGAAATAACCAATCCTGTTAACGAAGTCATTCTTCCTCTTTATTACTGTGTATAATGCACAATATCAGTATGATAATATGTAATGAATTTGTGTTATGCCATCATGACAGGCTTCATCCGACTATTACAAGCATGCTGAACTGCTATGAAAAAGGATCCTCTTAGCTTGTCTAAAAGAAGGAATATTTCCGGTTGCTGCTTGACTGTTTGCTGTATTGCTATTCCTTTTTTACACCGTATAAAACCCTAAGTGTTCGGCTAATCATTGCAGGCCCGACAGACATATGAGTTTCACCTTCAAATATGTGAGTAGAGAGATTCAACCCTTTGTATTTTCTGCTCCAGAGAGAATCAGCAAAAGCTGTCATTACTGGTGTCAATGATTCACCCTCCATACTGCCTACTGACATAAAAACCTGAACACTTAATGATTGATTGTGTTCTGAAAAAGTTTTTTCCATTTTAAACATTTCCTTATTGTCCCGCCAAAAAGAAGGACTGTTTATGCCTAACCTAACCTATTAAAGAGATCGGGCGCTGAAAAAAGACAATAACCAGCAAAGAGACCACCAAATGATTGACCTGAAATACCACAGTCGGTTGTAGTTTTATATTTTTTATCAATAAAAGGAATAATTTCATTTCTTAATACATTCAAAAAAACAGGGCCACCGCCTGATAATAAAGAACCTTAGGGCAAACCAAATTGTTTAATAAATATGCCGCTTCCATCCATATTCGCATCTTTGGGTGGTGTATAATCTTTCCACCTGCTTGTCATCCAGGGTGTAAGTGATTGCTCCCAATCGTTTTCAATTCCTACAATGATTATATCTTCCAAATCACCAAACATATCCAGCGCTATTCTAGCCGAATGTGCAATAGGAAAAAATAAACCTCTATCTAATAAATATAATACTGGGTAATGAGTCATGTCTTTTGATGCATTATGCTGCAGTAGTGAAACATTTAAATGATAAGCAGTTACGTTAATTTTTGTTTTTAAATGTGCTCTTGCTTTTGATTAATGGTAGGTATAGAACTTGTTTGACCCATTAATTCAAATGTAGATACCACAAGAAATAAAAGAAAAACAGTGGGCTTAATGGAAAATTGTTTGCTTTTAGTCATTTTTTCTATTTTTATGTTAATTTTTTTTGTCAGCATTATGGCTAAGGAACATTTAGGTCTTTTAAAACCAGACATAGCCTTCTAAATTGGTTGAATAGGCATGACAAATAACAGATCTATCCATTAAAGTTAAGTCAATTGAATTTATAAAACATCAAATGACGATTTTATTTTCTGATAGCTGAATTTTCAGCAGCGAAGCTGTGTATCTTTGTTCTTATAAGCTGTGTGGAATATCAGAAAGGCCAGCTGCCCCTTTGGTTTTACCATCGGTTATGAGAAATAGGCCGCCCTAACGTTCAGCTTTCTTAAAGGTGGAAGTATCTTTCAGGGGAGCTGTGTCAACCTGTTTGCCTTCGGGTCTCAAGAATCTCCAAAAACGTAACCAAACCCCACCTTGGTGTGGATAAGCATTTTATCGTGTCCTTTATCAATTTTCTTTCGTAAAAAATTAACATATACATCGACCACATTTGTTCCGAAATCGAAACTTATATCCCATACCTTTTCTGCAATATCATTTCGTGACAACACCCGTCCGCAATTCCTCATGAAGTATTCAAGTAAAGAAAACTCTTTGGCAGTCAGATTAATACACGAATTGCCTCTTCGAGCAACCTTTTTATCAAGATCAAGTTCCAGGTCGCCAAAATTTAGCCTGTCCAATAGAACATTGGAATAATTTGCCTGTTTAAGTAAAGACTTTACTCTACATAGAAGCTCCCTGAATTCAAATGGCTTTACTAGGTAATCATCAGTACCTGCATCAAATCCGGTAATTTTATCATCTGTGTTACCAAGCGCTGAAAGCATCAAGACAGGGAGATTTGAATTTAATTTCTTTAGCCTTTTACATAAATCCAGTCCATTAATTCCAGGAATCAGGATATCCAGTATGAAAAGGTTATATTTATAATGCTGAGCGAGCTTCTCTGCTGACAATCCGTCGTAGACGATATCGGCATTATAATTGTTTTCTTCAAGTCCTTTTTTTATGAAAGATGCGACCTTGGGTTCATCATCGACAATCAAAATTTTCATCGAATAATTTTTAATAAGTAATGATAATTAGAAGGATACATCAATCTTAACCTGACTATTTAGAATTAAACTCATTATTTACTGTTTTTTCAAATATTAATAGTGAGTCATTACTCCGTCCAAGAAATATCAAATCTTTATTCGCAGCATTCTTAATTTCTACCAAATCCCTCGCTTCTCCCCTGTAAAAGAATCCTGAGTTTTCGGGTGACTTGTATTGCAGTTTGTGATTCGGAAGTCCTTTGTAATAAACACCATAATTCGCATCATACCGGCCCAATTCAGGTTTTAAACCAAACAAATTGCCAGCCAGCAGGATATCCTTCCATCCATCCTTATCGAAGTCATCGGTAAGGATGGCATATACAGGTGAAAACTGGGCTTCAGCAGTCAATGGCTGCCTGATAAATTTGCCATTCCCTTCATTGATGAATATACAGGACCGGAACTCATAGGCATTTTTTACTGTTGCCGATTCCAATTGGGCTTTATCGAAAATCTCTTCAATAGTCTTGCCTGCATAATCAGAATGTTTTGGGAACTTTTTCCTAAGCATCGGTATCTGGGCCACCATGTCATTCTTCAGATAATAGGGATAGCTTTTCCCATCATTTTTGTAGTAAGTAAGTATGCTTTCCGGAATCCCGTTAATATCAAAATCATTCACATACAATTTGGCAGGGTGCAAACTATCGGCCCTGATCTTAGTGTTAAGCCCCAGGTTTCCCACAATTAAATCAAGTTTGCCATCATTGTTCATGTCAACGGCTTTAATACAATTCCACCAGCCACTTGTGTAGGCAAACTGTTGATTTATAACAGGAGATAAGTTCAGCCGCCCATTTTCATTTTTAAAAACTGTGATTGGCATCCATTCGCCAACAACGACTAATTCCATCTTTCCATCGTTATCGATATCTGCCCAAAGGGCATCAGTAACCATTCCGATATTGACCAATTCTGAGGCCAATTCAGCGGTAACATCCTTGAAAACTCCATGGTCATTCCTAAGAAGATAGCTTCTGGGGCTAGACCCATATTGCCCGGGTATGCTCCTTCCGCCAATGAAAATATCCGGGTAGCCGTCCGCATTAAAATCCAGTACTGTCACACATGAAGCGTTCACACTGATTGGGGGCAACCGTTTATCATCACGTTCAAATATTCCCTTCCCATTATTGATGTAGAAACGGGGTTGTAATAGTTTACTGCCAGTCTTGTTTTGATTGCCTCCGCTGGCAATGATCAAGTCCTGTTGGCCATTTTTATCCGCATCCAGGAATACTATTCCCGCATCCTCATAATCCGCATCACGTGCAAAGGCCGGCTGTGGCAATAATTGTCTAAAATTTCCATTGGCCATTTGCAGGAATACTTTAGTCGTATCGTGCCTTGCAGCGCCAATCACCAGATCGGCCAACCCATCCCCATTAATATCGGCGACCGCTATTTTCGGTCCTTCGGTGGAAATAAAATGGGGAATCAGACGCTCGATATTAAAATCAATAAATTCATTTTCTTTATGATTGATATTACCTGTGATAATTTTGCGAGTCACATTGCTAAAGAGCAATTTTTCTTTTTTTAATCTTGGGATAAATTTTTCATTGGCGTCCACTTGTTTTAAAAGCAATTCCTTATTTAATAAAATGTTTTTCATCCGTTGTGAGTGGTCATCCGGCCAATTAACAACAAGCGAGTCAATTATATTGATGCTATCAAACCCAAAATTAAGTACTGGCTCCACACATGATTGAAAACCACGTGTAGGGAAATTCTCCAGGGTCTGCATCATTCCACCGGTGTAGATCGTGACCGATGCCCCGATGCCGAAGGTATTCATCCCTTTCCCCTGAAACTTAACCCGAAGAAAGTTTTTATGATATTTTTCAGTGGTATTATTCCGATAAACAAAACATTCACTGTTTAGGTTATTGATGACAAGGTCCAGATCGCCATCCCTGTCTAGGTCAGCATAAGCGGCTCCGTTGCTGAATCCTGGTTCCCCCAGGCCCAATTCGTAAGCTGAATTTTTAAAGGTCAGGTTGTGCTGATTGACAAATGCGTAATTAGCAATAGGTTTAGAGAGGGACATTTTACCCAACAACTGAAGTTTGGACATGGAGATTCCCCTCCTAAAAGAGGTCATGTCATTTTTAGCAATAAAATCGGCAAAATCGAGGTCTGTCATATCCAGGTAGATTCCGTTGCAGGCAAGAATATCTTTCCACCCGTCGTTATTCATGTCAAATATCAGTGAACCAAAGCTCCAATCTGTAGCATGCACCCCAGCATATTGTGCAATTTCGCTAAAGGTATTATCCCCATTGTTAAGTTGGAGCATATTGCTTGCTAACTGGTGATGGTAACTTCCATTAGTTCGCCTCTTGTTTTCATTGTATTCATCAAAACGTGTATTCTTTTTTAACCTGTAATCATCCTCAGGCAACATATCAGTAGTAAAAATATCCGGTAACCCATCATTATTGATATCAGCAATATCTCCTCCCATGCTGGCAGCTGACATGTGCCCCAACCAACTGTCACTTACTTCAAGAAACTTGCCATTTCGTTGATTTATATACAGATAATCCTTTTCAAAAAAATCATTGCTGATGTAAATGTCGGGCCAGTTGTCACCATTTAAATCGGCAACCATTACTCCCATTCCAAACCCAAACGAAGGGCCGAAGATACCGGCAGAATCGGTCACATCCGTAAATATCCCGTTATCATTCCTCAGAAGCTTATCACCTGTTTTAAAATTCCGCAGACTTCGCACTGACCCATCTGGCGGATAAGAGTTTGTACCCACGTTTGGATCATAACTAATCAAAAGAACATCAAGATCTCCATCATGATCGTAATCGAAAAAAACAGCCTGTGTGTTATATCCACCTTCATTTGCAAGCTTATATTTGTCTGCCTCCTCCTTAAATGTGTTGTTCCCCTGGTTAATATATAGGGCGTTCTTCCTTTTGTCTCCGGCAAAATTACCTGAACCACAAACATAGATATCGAGAAATCCGTCGCCATTAACATCGGCCATGGTGACTCCTGTACTCCATTTTTGACTTTTTATTATCCCAGCTTTCTCTGTAATATCTTCAAAATGAAAATTACCTTTATTCAAAAACAATTTATTATCTCCCTGGTTGGAGGTCATAAAGATATCTGGTAACCCATCGTTGTTTATATCCCCGATAGCTACTCCACCCCCGTTATAGATATTCATGTAGGTGGCTTCATTAAAGACCGAGTCTTCCTTTATGTCGTTACGAAATTCAATTCCGCAATTCGAAGGTGTAAGTTTTGTAAATAAAGGATCTTTGGGGGGAATATATCCACCATGATTGCAACTTTGTGCTGCAAAAAAAAACATTAAAAATAGAATAGGCTTCCAGAACATAACTATAAAAGTATAATTACTAAATAATTATATGTTGTCAGAAAATTATCACCAGTTTAATTTTAGACAATGTAATTTTCCTGAATTGATCGCCACCAATAAGCAATTCGAATTTTTTATTCGGATAAAAGCAGTTGACCTCGCATCACCTGTAATGGAAATACCACTGGTGGAGGGCGGAACCGGAGTAAATCCGCCATTTCCATCTCCTTTTAATAGTAGACCATAAGAGGCATCGTACCTTCCTGTATTATAATCAGGACTGAAATAATTTCCAATAATTACAGCATCCAGCTTTCCATCGCCGTCAAAGTCACCTACCTGGATGGATTGAATAGCAGAGAATTGGGCTTCAGTGGGAAGTGGTTTCATTACAAACTTTCCATTGCCCTGATTTTCAAGATATGATGAGGCAAAATTTGTGGCAGCAAGGTGAAGTGCCCCTTTAAGATCTTCTTTGTTGAATATCTGGCTGAAATCGGATTCAGCGAACTTTTGGTAGGTATCAAACTTTTTTACAAGCGATGGTAAATCCAGGGTTATCAGGTCCCTGTCCGCAACAGGACATTCTTTTCCGTTTAAGTAGTACGTGAGAATTGATTCTACGGTTCCATTTCCATCAAAATCCTTGGTATAAACAGACAAAGGAGTCTGCGGCGACACGTTGAATTTGTTATTTAAACCAAGGTTTCCAACGATATAATCCATTTTCCCATCTTTGTTAAAATCCCCTTCGGCAATGCTGAACCACCATCCAGTTGAAGAATCAATCTCCGGATTGTTCAACCATTTTTTTAAATTGCCATGATCGTTTTTAAAAAAAGTAATGGGCATCCACTCTCCAGTGACGATCAGATCAGGCCAGCCATCCTGATCAAAATCAGTCCAGATTGCTGAAGTGACCAAGCCGATATTCATCAATTCGGGGCAGACCGATGCCGTAACATCCCTGAATCGTCCATTGCCATCATTTTGAAGAAGATAGGAACGTGGAGCAAGCGGATAACTACCGGGAGTGACCCTTCCACCAACAAAAAGATCAATAGCCCCGTCTTTATTAAAATCGCAAGCTACGGCACACGAACCGCTGGTGAACTCTTTTGGTAAGGCATCCTTATCCCGTTTAAAATTCCCTTTACCGTCGTTAATATAAAGCCTATCCTGATACGATCCAGAGTTGGGTTTAAATTCATTGCCGCCACTAACGACATAAAGATCAGGTTTTTTATCACCATTGGCATCAAAAAATACACTACCGGTATCCTCGTAAACCGAATCGGGCATATTTTTAGTTAAAAAGGTTCCATTGGGCTGTTGCAGAAACAGTTTCCCGGGAATATTGTGAGGACCGCCAATCCAAAAGTCCTTCAAACCATTTTGATCCACATCCTCAACCGCAATATTAGGTCCTTCATGTGAAAACCGATGCGGTAAGAGAGGCTCGAAATCGAAGTCTTCAAAAGTATTCTCGACATGTGTAAAATTTATTCCTGAAGTTTCGGTTATATCGGTAAACACAGTAACCGGATTGGAATTTTTGTTGTTTTTTGCCTGCGTTGTAAAGGCGTTGTGGTCTGCAATTCCGAATTTACGATTCTTTTCACTTTCAGGAATGGCATCCTTATAATTTAATGTAAAGAGTTGGTTGGCTTTTAAATGGCCCAGTTGTTGTACTTTCCCATCGAGCCAAACAATTTTAAGGGTATCGATAATCGTGTCTTTAGCAATTCCAAAATGTTCGATCGGATCCTGTGAGGATTGAAATCCCCTTACAGGGTTGTGTTCAAGAAATTGTTTTTTCCCTTTGCAATCAATAGTTATTTTCGAGCCAATTGCATAGCATCCAACGAGTTTTATCCGAATATAATTGTTCGCCAGCAAAGTATTACATCGGTTCCGGTAAACCGAAGGGTAGTCGTTTATATTGTTGCTAACGAGATCCAGGGCACCATCATTATCCAGATCGACGTAGACAGACCCGCTATGGAACCCTTTATCAGCCATCCCCCAATCCTGGGATTGATCTTTGAACTTGAGGTTACCTTGGTTTTTAAAAATGAAATTGGTTTTTTCGACGGGTTTTAAAGTCCCTAATTTGCCAAGAATGGTCTTTTTAAGTAAAGCATAATCTGTAAAATGGCGGATAGCACCATCCCGAAAGGCAATAAAATCGTTATTGGTGATATCCAGCGGGATTCCATTGGAGATAAAAAGGTCCTTCCAACCATCGTTATCAAAATCCGCAAATAAGGGTCCCCAGCTCCAGTCTGTACTGAAAATTCCAGCCAGTTGGCCGATCTCAGAGAAAGAAAACTGACCCTTAGCATCGGGACCGTTATTCAGTTGAAGCATATTGCGGGAATACTGTGGGGAATATCCAAGGGATAACGAGTAGTTAAACCGGTCATTATTCATGGCCTGATTCATCATTTTTTGCCGTTCATTCGTTTCAGGAAGCATGTCAAGAGTCAGGATATCGGGATATGAATCGTTATTATAATCTGCAATATCGACTCCCATCGAAAAGCGAGATGTATGACGGATATATTTACTGAGGCTTTCGGTAAAAGTGCCGTCGTGATTATTGATATAGAGTACATCATCGAAGCTAAAATCATTGCTAATATAGATATCGGGCCATCCATCCAAGTTAATGTCGCTGATACAAATACCCAGACCATAACCTTTGTCTGTGATTCCCGCTAATTTTGATATATCAGTAAAATGGCCATTATCATTCCGGTAAAGCCGGGCGCATTCCGGTGCTCGGACCTTTCCATCCTTGGGCATTGGATAATTCGGGTTCGTCTTGTTCTGGGTATGGTTAATGAGTATTAAATCGAGATCTCCATCCCTGTCAAAATCAAAAAAGCAAGCCTGCGTGGAATAGCTGGTATCCGCCAGTCCATATTTCTCAGCCTCATCCACAAAGTGGGGAATCCCATTAGCATCAACCCCTTTATTAATAAACAGCTGATGCTTACGCCTTCGAGGGTCATTATAGCCTGCATAAGAAATGTACAGATCGGTTAATCCGTCATTATTTACATCGGCCACAGCTATACCGGTTGCCCAATTTGAGGTCTGCAATCCAGCATTGACAGTCACGTCTTCGAATTTGAAATTCCCCCTGTTCAAATAGAGTTTTCCAGACACCTGGTTACCTGTAAAATATAGATCTGTAAGACCATCATTATTAAAATCGGCAGCGGCCACTCCACCTCCATTATAAAAATAATTATACTCCATGGCATTCATATCATAATCAGGCACAAGGGTATTTTGAAAAGTAATGCCCGTTTTTTCAGCCGGCAGGGATTCAAATAGTAACTTTGAAGCTGACACTCCCCTGTTCGTGTCATTGTTGACGGAGCAGGAAAAACAGGTACATAGCCACAGAAAGAAAATCATTTTCAAAAGGAAGTAATAGCGCATAATTTTTGAAAGTCTGTCTTAAATTCTATAATTTGTTTTATGGTATATATTTTATCTCTATTTTAACAATAAACTTTAAATTACTCCTTCATGGACAAGGAGGGGATATAAATACCCCCTCCCAACATTCAAATAAACAACTATTTAGAAAAGACTACCTAATATCCAGGATTTTGCGATAAATGCGGGTTCTGGTCTCTTTCTGATTGTGGAATGGGGTATAAATTCCATGTCGCGTTCCATGTTTCACCATACATTGATTGGACATAAGCCGCTGCAGTTCCTGTTCGTGTAAAGTGCGACCACCAGTTTGGTTCAAAATTGAGTTCAGCCCTTCTTTCCCGCTGCAGAGCATTGATAAAGACTGTCTGATCTGTCTGGGCAGGTAAAGGGGCAAGCTTGGCACGTGCCCTGATTTTATTCAGGTTGTCATAAGCCGGACCTGTCTTGCCTTCCATGAAAAGAATTTCAGAATAATTGAGCAGGAACTCAGCATAGCGCATAAGGGGGATATCCTCTTGTCCATAATAACTTTCTCCTGAAAGTGTTCCCGGCCCCAGCCAGTATTTGGTAGAAAAAGTGGATAAATTTTCAACATTCATTGGAAGCAAGCAGGTGTCGGTCATTTGTTCTCCCTTGTATTTTTCCCCTGGTTTTTTTACCATTTCAACTCTTCGTTCGTCACCCGATTCAAAGGAGGCAGCGAATTTTGGGGTCGCTACAAGTTCACCCCAGCCACCGCCCACAGCCCACTGATATCCGATACTACGGGGAGAAGTCCAGGCCTCAAGCACGGTACCCCCTTCATGAAAAGACCAAGTGAGTTTGCCATCGGCAATATTTTGGTTCTGAGTTTCCCAAATCGATTCAATGCTGTTGGGGTTCCATTCCGAAAATACTGACCTTACAGTTGGCAGAAGATTGTAGGTCCCCAAGGCAATCAAGCTGTTCGAGGCTGCTTCTGCTGCTGCCCAGTTTTTAATATACATATTGGCCCAGGCAAGTATAGCATAGGCAGTACCTTTGGTGGCGCGGCCAAGATTGTCAGACCCCCATTGTGCAATAGTGGGGATCTCTATTGCCGATTTGGTTAAATCTGCAATTGCCTGATTGAACAGAGAATCACGCGATGTACTGTTTAATGAAACCTGTGAAGGTTCATAAGGTTTCAAGACCAGTGGTGCGTTTCCGAAATATGCAGCAACAGTAAAATAAGCATAACCTCTCAAAAAAAGTGCTTCGCCTTCCAGCCTTGTTTTGTCGGCATCGGGGATCGATGCGGTAGGCAAATATGACAGTAAGGTGTTGGATTTGCCAATCATGTCATAACACATATTCCAATGAGTCGAAAATTCAGCTCTGGAGGCTGACATATACTGTGTCAGAGGCACCTGGATCTGGCCGGAGGTTTGTCCATCCTGGGATATCAATTCAGAAAGTATAAGCATATTAGAAACCCCTGAAACCAGATCCTGATAAATGCCAAACATGAACGAATCAAACTGAGCTGTGGTCTGCCAATAATTAGCGCTGCTGACCGAACCATCTTTGGGTGTTGTCACTAAGAAATTTTTGCAGGCGGCTATCATAATGACAACCCCTAAGCATAAAAAAATATATTTTATCTTTTTCATACTATTAATATTTTGAATATTACGCTACTGTTATTAAAACTTACAATTTACCCCAATGCTAACTGTTCTGGCCAATGGATAACGTCCCAGATCAGCGCCGGTTTGAAGCACATTCTGATTAGGACTCCCGATCTCAGGATCCCAGCCTTTGTATTTTGTGAAGGTGTAAAGGTTTTGACCCTCAACATAAAACCGTAAATGACTGATTCCTAAAACTTTCAATAAGCTTTCATTAAATGTGTATCCAATCTGTAAATTGGTTATCTTTAAATAACTGCCATTCTGAATATAACGATTTGAAAACCAGTCATTTGATACTGGAGCATTATAGGCATTACGAGACATGGTGTTCGAGGTTCCGGGTCCTGTCCAACGATGCATCAAATCGCTCGAGACATTCACAATACCAGTTGAGTTGTTGAATCTCATATCGTAAAATGTGCCGGTCATCATATTTGCAATCTGAACTCCTGCCTGCCCGTTGAGGAAGACCGACAAATCAAACGATTTATAGGATGCACTTACATTACCTCCAAAGTTATACTTTGGTAACCCGTTACCAAGCGGAACTCTGTCGCTGGAATTCACAATACCATCTTTGTTCACATCTTTGTATTTCCGGTCACCTGCTGAAATTCCACCAGTCGGGTCGGAGCTCGCTTCGGCAGCAGTCTGGGCAATTCCGTTTGTTAAATAGCCGTAGAATTCGCCAATCCGTCCTCCCAACAAAGTTTCAGTGATTGCACCAAGATTATGGTTATCAGTGTGAATATCCTGAGCAACGTAGGTGGTATTATTGTTGGTCAGCTTGGTGATTTTATTCTGTAGGGTGGCAAAATTTGCACTGGCTGAAAAATTGACCAGCCCAAATTTCTCATGATAACCAAGGGCAAATTCGAGTCCCTTATTATCCATCGAGAATCCGTTCTGAAGCACTGAAGAACCAAATACCCCTGTATAAGCCGGTACGGGGAAGTTACCAAGCATATCGCTGATTTGCTTGTTGTAATAATCAGCAGTAAGAAACAATTTGCCTTTTAGTACAGAAAGGTCAAACCCTATATCAGTCTGTATTGACTTTTCCCAATGGATATTAGGATCGCCAGTGTTACTCTGGTAAGTAGCAGGTACTGAGGTCTTGTTTGTTCCTAACGTATAGAAATAAGTCCCTGCATCATTGGAATAAGAGCTCAGATATTTAAAAGGGGGTATACTCGCATTTCCAACTGTCCCATAACTACCTCTTATTTTTAAGTCATTGATGAATTCGATGTTTTTCATAAAATTCTCCTGGGAAATCCTCCAGGCAACAGATCCCGATCCGAATAACCCATATTGTTTGGCAGGAGCGAAACTGGAAGATCCGTCTCGTCGGATGGTGGCACTAACCAGATATTTACCTGCAAAGTCGTAGTTTGCGCGCCCGAACTGCGAGAGTAAAGCGGAAATGCTTGGATAGCCTGCTGCAACACGTGTATTTGGATCTGAAGCGCTGATGGAATAAATACCGGGGGGATCATTCGAAGTAGAAATATTTGAAAAGGTTGTGTAGTATTTCTGTGCATCTATCCCGGCAATAGCAGAAATATGGTGATTCCCAATGGTTTTATCAAACGAAATGGTGTTTATCCAATTCCATTGGTTTGACCTGTCCCAGTTTTCGTTATAGGTGGGTAAAGTCCGCAATGTCCCTATTACAAGGTAAGAAGGGGAAGGCAGCGTGCTATTTGTATAAAAATCGTTCCCGAAAGTAAGGTTTAGCGTACTTTTAATTCTCAACCCTTTTATCACTTCATATTCAGCAAAAGCAGATGCGAGGATACTTTGGTTTTTGCCTGGGCTGTTTGTATAAATTTTAGTCTCATAAACAGCATTGTTAATACCCGATGGGTACCAGTTTATATTCGAATACGTTGTAAGAAGGGCATACCCACCCTGATTGAAAAAGGTTTTGCCCGAAGGGTCAGGAGTGCCATTAGAAGTCATGTCGAAAAAACCGGTCTGATTAGTGCGGACAGGAGAAGTGGGCTGCAGTTGGAGAGCATTATTTAAAATACCGTTATAATCGGACTGACTTATGACGCTTTGCTTATTAGTGAAACCTCCGTTTAAGGTAAGACCGGCTTTCAATTTTTCAGACAAATTGTATGTTGTATTCAATCTGACTGTGTAACGTTGATACTCAGAAGCGAGTAAAACACCCTTCTGATCACGATAACTAATTGAAAGCATTGTTGCTGACCTTTCAGTTCCGTTCGAAATATTGAGACTGTAATTTTGAATAGGGGCTACCTGAGTAACTTCTTTTTGCCAGTTGGTATTTATATTACCTGTATAATTCGTCCATGCCGGATTTGTAGCCATTCCACCATTTGCTAAATTTTCATTCGCAAGTTGGGCAAACTGGCTAGAATTCAATTGCGGCAAAAACTTTGTCATACTTTGCACTCCGGCATAGCCATCAAAGGAAACCACTAATCCTTTTTTCGCTTGCTTGGTTGTTACCAATATAACTCCATTGGTAGCCTTTGCACCGTATATTGAGGTTGCAGCGGCGTCTTTTAATACATCGATACGATCAATATCGGTTGGGTTTATCGAGTTAATATTGACATTAGGAATTCCGTCAATGATGAAAAGGGGTTCATTGGTTGAATTGATTGAGCCCACCCCGCGAATACGGATTGAAACACTCCCACCCGGTTCACCGCTGTTATTGGTAACCTGAACACCTGCGATCTTACCTTGCAGCGCCTGATCCAAACCAGTAACCTCTGTTTTCATGATTTGATCACTGGTCACCTGGCCAACGGAACCTGTCAGATCTTTACGCTTTATAGTTCCGTAACCTACCGCGACTACTTCATCAAGACTATTAATTTGCTCGCTTAGCACAACAGCAAAAGATGTCTTTGCTCCAATTGCAAATTCTTTTGTTTCCATTCCAACAAATGAAAATGCGATAGTCTTAGCATTTGTTTGCACTGGTAATTTAAATTGTCCGTTTACATCAGTGATTGTCCCGATAGTGGTCCCTTTTATAACCACACTAACACCTGGAATGGGGAGTCCATTGCCATCTTTTACAATTCCGCTGAGCTCTTTTTTCTGAGGCTCCTGAGCAGATGCTTCTACACTTATCGGGGTTGAAGAACCTTTACTCTCCGGAGGAAGAATAACGATCTGGCGGTCATAGATCTTAAATGTGTTCTTTGTCCCATTTAAAATCTCACCCAGTATAGATTCTACATTTTCATCAATTGCATTTAGGCTTACCATACGATTGACATCTACATAATCTTCATTGTAGAAAAAGACAAACTCACTTGTCCTCTCAATCTGTTTAAAGGCCTCTTTTACAGTGACTCTATCGAGCTTTAAGCTCAATTTGGTTGCCTGAGAATAAGAACTAGCTGATGCCCCAAGTAAACCAATAAAGAAAAAGGCGATTAGTAGTTTCATCTTTTTTAACAGATTTCCTGCACTTCTTTCGTCGAAGCGCGAAATTTTACCCTTTTTTTTCATACTTTTGACTGTTTGTTTTAAGCGTTAATATTTATTGACGTTTATATTAAGTCCGGGAAATGTTGACCGCATCTCCCGGATCTTTTTTTTTATCTCATTTGTAGGTAGTTTAGTTTGGCGTTTATGAATATTTTATTCTGATCAATCTTAAAGGTTATTGGTGCTACATCCGAAATAACCTTCATCACTTCTTCCAACGAACCTTTCAAATCAAGTTTACCGCTGATCTTCCTGTTTAGTTCTACGCCGCTTTCCGTCACAAAACTGACATTATAAAATCGTGATAGCTTATTAAATACGCTTAAAATTGGAGACTTATCAAACTCAAGTAAACCATCTTTCCATGAAGTGTAATAGTTTACATCTACCTTAGATTCCACATTTGTTTTATTGTAGGCTTTGCTGTAAACTGCTTTTTGGTTTGGTGTCAATCTAATTTCTTTACTCAAAAAGTCCATCATACTATTCTCTTTGAGGCCAACTGACCCTTCAACAAGAACCACTTCCGACTCATCTTCAGTATTAATGTCCCGAATGTTAAATTCAGTACCATGTACCGTTACATTAATGTTATCTGTACTCACAATGAAAGGAACATTTTTGTTTTTGAAAACAGCAAAATAGGCCTCGCCTTTCAGAAATACTTTACGGGTTTTATTTGAGAATTTTTGGGGGAAAATAAGTCTTGAACCAGCATTTAGCCAAACCTTTGTCCCATCTGACAATAAAATATTTGAACGCTTGCCATAAGGTACTATGACCTGAGCCATTGCGTTCTGATTTAAATTATTAGCACTGATAATACTGTCATGACCAACTTCAATACAGTTATCCGAAGCATTAAACCTAATGTCAGAAAGTTTCTGCTTCAATAAAATCTCTCCCCTGCCGGATAGAATCAACCTTGCCTCATTATTTGTTGACGTTGAACTTGCAATCTCAGTATAGTTGTCAGCTTTGTCAGCAAAATAATAGAATAAAGGAATAGCTACTCCGATAGAAAGGATTATAGCAATTATTGCAGCATATTTCATAAATATTCTGAACCTGTAAAATGGCTTTGATTTACGATTCAGCATATGAAATGATTCGATGTGATAGTATAATTCCTGCACATCAACTTCGAAAATATTCCTGGTCTTAAAACTAAGAGCAGAAACGATTGTCCGGGCAGTATTAATATTTGCTGCCAGGTCCGGATTTTCGAGGACAAAATCTTCCCATTCTTTTTTATTAATACCTTCCTTTACCCATTTAATAAAATTCAGATCCTGGGCAAAATCGTCAATCGAATATTTAACGTATTTTATATCCATTACAATCCTTTTAACTATTAAGTCCCATTTGTCCTATTTCGTGGACACTGAAAAATATGTTTTTTAACATGTTTTAAATGAAATAACCATGATAAGAATATCATAAACAGAATATATCTTCATCGCTAATCTATCTTATCTCATGTTTATAGATTATAAAATATAGAGACTTTTAAAATTGATTTTGTTATCCGATAAAGATTTTAATTGGGTAGAAAACAAGTTTAAAAACAAGGTCTCGTCCTTGACGAGATACCAATACCAAATATTTGATTTATAGTTATATATAATCCATGGCCGGATTGAAAATCAAATTATTTACAATAATTTAGTTATATACGATCATTCCCATTACTGAATAACCTTTCCATTTTCCTGACCATTAAAGAAAAGACGAACCCAACATGCCTGTATCGGAGTAAAACAGATACTCTCAAACCTACCTATCCCAAGGTCTCAAGTATTCAACGTCTTCCAATTTTGATCATCATCTAAAACCTGAATTTTGCTAATCCTGCAGCCTACAGGCCCATTGTAATATATTTTATGCTTTCTTAATAAAAAGAATAAATCCGGACTTCGTACAAACCTATAAAATAGATATCGAAGTTACAGAAATTCAGCACTCTTTGAATTTCACACTTTAAAAAGGATTTTCCTAAAGACTCAGATCATTTTTATAGAAAGGAACAAACAAATCATCAATTCGCATAACTTAATATTTTTCATATAGTTATAGGATTATTGTTTCACGTAAGTTTTAATTGCATAATCGATATTAAACCAGTATGACAGATTTTGGCATAGCCACGAATTAGTTTTGCATCAAAATAAATTGATGCCATGAATATACTGGATTTTGTTGAGAAATTTAAAGATGAAAAGGCGTGTAAAGAATACTTTAGAGATTTAAGGATGAAAGAAGGGGTTGTCTGTAAGCATTGTGGAAGTAAGAAGCACTATTGGCTTGCCTCTAAGTGGCAGTTCCAGTGCTCATCTTGTTCCTTTAGGACCACTTTAAAAAGTGGAACTGTTATGGAGAACTCCAACCTTTCGGTTCGTAAATGGTTCTTAATTATGTTATTTATGACGTCAACTAAAAAGGGCATGTCAGCTTGTGAGATAAAACGTCAGATGGAACATTCAAGATATAGTATAGTTTTATCTGTTATGCACAGGATCAGAGACCTAATGGGTAAACGGGATAATATGTACCAGTTAAACGATATGATTGAATTTGACGAAGGCTATTTTGAAACACAAGTAAGCGAAAAAGTCCGATCCAATCTCAAACGAGGGAAAGGGAGTCAACGGCAGTTAAATGTAGCCGTAATGGCAGAATCAATTCCTCTTGAAGACCTGCATACCGGAATGAAAAGCAAATCATGTCGTTATTTTAAGATGAGTGTTTTAAAGGGACATTCCGCTGATCCAATAAACAATGTTGTAAAAGAGTCAATTAACGAGAAAAGTATTGTTTTCACTGACAGAAGTGCAAGCTATATTGACATCGAAAAGTATATCGAAGTGCACGTTATGGAAAAATCAACCCCGGAAGTAACCAAGGAAACCTTGAAATGGGTCCATATTGCCATAAGTAATGCAAAAAGAAATTTCTTAGGTGTTTATCACAAGATAAAGGGAGAAAACTTGCAACGATATCTAAATGAATTTGTTTATAAGTTAAACAGAAGGTATTTTAATTCTGTATTTGAAAGATTACTCGTGGCGAGTGTTTTTCCTTACTGGTAAAATAGCGATTAAGCGTAGTTTTAACAATACATTTCTAATGTAAACAAAGAAACCATTTAAAATTTAAGTCCCGGCAACTTCATTTTGCGGACACAAAATTAACATACTCTAAAACATGTTTTTTTGGGAAAATCGGATTAATAACAAGATAGGAAGTTTTATCTGATCGCTAATGATTTCCCTCAGGGACTTTATTGCCCGAAAGAGCAATTTTCTGGCAGAATCGTTTTTAAGCTCCATAATATCACATATCTGATCATACTCCATCGCACATTCGAATCGCAAATAGATGATTTCGCGCTGACGTTCGCTCAAACTATCCAACGCTTTTAATAAGACTAGCTCTTTATTCGATGCATTCTCCTTTGCTGAAATTTCTTCCTCAATAGTGAAGGCTACATCAAACTTAAGTGGGAGGAATTCCACCAATTCATTTTTTTTAAGTTTTTCAAATTCTTTATAAATTACGTTTTTCAAAGCTCTAAACAGGTAGAATTTGATGTTATCGGTTGGGCTAAGATTTTCACCGGCTTGAATTAATTTAAAGAAAACATCCTGAATGCAATCTTTAATAAATTCAGGATCATTTTTAAATTTAATGCCATATTGAAACATCGAATGGAAATATTGAAAATAGACATAAGAGAGTGCTGACTTATCGCCAGACTTAAAATTTTCCCATATTTCGAGATCTTTTGCCAATTGGAAATACGCTTAAGTTAGTTAATGCACAAAAAAACAATGGCTTGGTGCTTTTCTTTCAAAGGTTAAATAACGAACAAATATAAAGCAAAAAACTAAACCTCAAGCGAAATTCTTATCAATTACTTTAATATAGGAAATGTCATATTCCCGATAATTTACTAAAACCAGATCATAAGTAATAAGAACAATATAATGTCGTCATTATTTGTTTCCTCATTTGACCTCCCCCAACCTCTGACCTCCCCAACCCCTCCAGGGGGAAAGGAGGGGATTATAATGCAGGTCTTGTCCAGAATGCGGGAGATTTAGAGGGGTCAAAAAGGAGAAAATCAGAATTCTAAATAGTACATTATATCTTTCCGATTACTTAAGTGGCTGGAAGGCTATAATGACATATTTATTAACTCCCTATATTGATCTCGCCAAGATGAAGAGAGAAGATGTTGATCAAGGCAATTTTACTAATCCTTCATACCTCACCTTCCAATTGCCATCCTTTGGAAACCCAGGCAGAAAAATGGTATTTCCATCCCATCCGGCAGTCATCAGTGCAATGGTCGAAAGCAAAAAACCATTGGAGGGTAAATAAACCGGATAGCTCTTCCAGTTATTATTCAGTCCCATGTATGAATAATTGTTGTTCTGACTGGGAAAAAATAACGCATCTATAGCTTTTTCAGGCTGATGGAGTCTCGTGGCAGTCATCGCCATCATGGGAAAGTCTGTTCCCCAAATATTCTTATCCCACGTATTCATAACTGTCTGCAGAGTAGAAAGCATATCCAGATCGTTTGTTTTATCTCCCGGGAGGAATCCTTTGGCCATCAGAAAAGAGGGGTGCTGAATTTGCAATTTTATATTGCTCCAAAGGTTTGTCGAATTTGCAGCGTGCAGGTAGAGACTATCCTGACCGTTGGGATTTTTTATTTTTGGCAAAGGTGACAGGTGTTCCAAAATATAATCCCATTCCTTGTTTCGCGGCAATCCCAGACGTTCGAGCCACTTCTGCGCGGTCTTTAGGCCAAAATCCCAGTATGCCAGTTCGAAACAAGGGTTATAAGTTTTACTGGCAGGCCAGGTTATGTATCTGGTTTCATGTTTAATACTATCAAATCCATATTCTATGATTTCTGGTGGTGGCATTACAGGAGGTCCAAGAATATACTTTTGAGTTGGATGGTCAAAAAACAGGTACGAAGCCAGGAATTCGGCTGTCTGCAAGACAACCTCCTTGTACTTATTCAGGGTTGCCTTGTCGGGTTTGGCGCGATAACACAGTTCAGCCATATAAATGATATGCGGTTGCTGCCAGATAATAAACGGGTTAATATGATTGGGGCTCTCGCGACCCTCCGGACCAATCATCTTGGGCCATCTTGCCCCTTTATATCCGTGGTCTGCAGCCAGCTTTCTGGCTTTGGGTAAAAAGTCATTATACCAGGCCAGACTTTTCTCTAACATTTCCGGATGGCCCCAAAGGGCAAAATGGGCTGAATGAATCCAATGCACTTCAAGATGAAATTTCCCGTTCCAGCTATTGTTCATCAGACCTGATTCCTGGGGAGGCAATGATCCCGATGATTGTATCGCAGTGAAGTATTGCGAAAGGATGATCCTTCGTTCAAGTTCCTCAGCCCGGAGATCAGAGCTTCCTGAAAAATCAATCGCTCCCCCTTTTGTCCAGTAGTTCTTCCAGAACTCTTTCACCATCTTTTGAGTATGGGCGACCGGTGCTATAGCTTTGAAAAAAGGATTCTTCGAAAAATTACAGCTAAAGGAGAAATTGTTGAAAGCAGCACTTGGTTCTATTAAAAAGCAATGTTTATCATACGATTGAAATTTAATCTCCTGACCTGAATTAACTGCTACAAAATACCTTGTGCTGTCTAAGTCCCTTTGAAAAACGACCTGGTAGGGAGATTCCCCGATTAATTTCGTCTGATGTTTTTCATGTGAATTCCAATCTGCTCCAGTGAACTGGTTGGAGGCATAGGGAAAACAAAGCCTGATTTTAAGCCTTCCGGATTTTACCAACTCAGATTTTACACTTACAACCAATTGATCCTCTCTTGGATTAATGCTTGTAATCACTTCAACCGGATAGCCTTCGAGTTCAAATTTGGAATAAATGGTCCCTTCCCAAAGATTAAGCTTTTGGTTAATCTTTTTCAGATCTCCGATTGCAGCCTCCTTACCATCCGATTTGAGCAAAACAAATCCCAACTGTCCCAGGTGAAAGTGATGCGGATTTTCGTTCAGCCAGTTACTGGCTACGTTATCATCTTCGTAAGGAAAGCCAATAACCGGGTACATTTCCGTTTTACCTCTTATGTTCACCGGTCTGAGGACTTCCTCCAATTTGTATTTATTTGGATTGGGAAATGAATGCCAGCCCCAGTTCGACATAGTGGTCAATGGCATGGTTTTTTCATAAATCTCAGGGAATGTCTGCAGACCGGTGATATCAGCAGAAAATGCTATTTCACCATTACCCACCGTCATTACCTGACTTGAATCGGCATGATCATAAATCAAATTATGCCTATTAACCAGACTGAAACGATCTATTGGTGATAAATTTGAAGTCTGAGATTTAACTGAGGTTGGGAATAAAAACAGAACTGCAAAAATCAGTTCTGCGGAAAACCTTTTAGTCAATTTTTTTAGTAACATATTGATCATTTTTTAATAAAAAACTATTCTTTGCTAATCACTGAATACTCAAGATACAAATAAGAGGCTGGTACATCTAATGAAAAGGTAGTTGCCCCGTCTGGTTTTACTTTTTGCTGAGTCACTTTCCCTGTTTCAAGGTTTGTCATCAGGATGGTTTTATTGCTTAGAAATTTCAGGTTAATTTCCTTTTGGAGCTCGTTGTTGTGGAGCTCTCTGAATAATAAGATAAAGCCTGTGTTCATCTTTTCATCTACCATCTGAAAACCTGACCACCTGTCGTTAGAGGGCATTTCCCCTATCGGGAATGTATAACAGTTAAACATATCTTCCCGGTATTTTTTATAAATTAAAATCAATTTTTTCAATTCTTTCTGCCCTACTGGATCAAGGAACTGTGCACTTTGGAAAAAAACCGGAATAAATGGCAATCCCATGGCAAAACAATATGAATGGCTATGCAGGTAGGCATCGCTGCGATCCCTGTTTGTCCTTTTGGGATTTTGCAACATAACCTGAAGTTTGTTACTGTTAAAATATTTCGACATCAGCCAGTGCTGACGCAGCACGTGGTATGGAACCATAGTTAAATGTTCAGGCAAACCCTCCTGAATATTCTGAAAATAGATACTTCCGTACTCTTTAGCAAAATACCATCCATACCGTAAATTGTTATACTCGGGACAAAGTGTAAACTGGGTTTTCAGCCACGCGTGCTTCATGATTTCACGGTAACTGGTAGTCCGCTCTTCAAAATCCTTTCGATTTCCCAGATGGTCAAAATCTACTTTCCAGGAAATAAAGCCAAGTTGGTCAAGATTAGTTATTAAGTCAGAAACTTTGGCATTACGGATCGAAACCCAAAGACCCATTTTTACCCCATATTTGTCGCAAGAAGCCTTGATATCATTCCATCCGTTGGTGTATTTGGGCAGGAAATCACTTGCCGATGAACCCGCCTGGCTCTTTTGCCATCCATCATCAATCTGAAACAGATCAACTCCCAAGTCTGCTAAGGCAGGAATCTCTTTCAGAACAAACGATTCTTCGGTAAACTGATTACCCAAAGGATTTCCGGGTCCCCAGGTATTTCCAAGTATAAACAAATCGCGTTCGGCGGATGCCAGATAACGTGCACGATCGAATCGTTTCACGGCCAATTGCATTTCATCATTGCCGCCCGAATATAGAATCGTCCAAGTTGCCCAACATTCCCTGAAACGATCGGTCGTGATTTCATCAGGAAGCAAACCCAAACCTGTAACCCACAATCCGTTCGAACCGGAATAAAATGATCCGGTATTTTGTCCGGGCTGATTTACTGTTTTGGGCGACTCCTTGATTATACAAACACCATGTCCTGCATATTCAACACCTAAGCCACTTGCCCAATTGTTGGATTCCATCTGAAAAAGCGGATAACCGTGTATCACCTCTTCTTTCAGCATATCCAGACTTTGATCGTATCGGTTTCCCGGGTCATTAAAGTAACCCCAGTAGTTACGCTGGTTTTTCGCAGCAAAATCGAGTGGCAAAAAATCTGCCCTTCCACCCGGAAGAGGTTGAGTGCTACCATAATATTTTGTAATCGTGTCCGCTTTCGGAAAGTTTTCAGACCGAAAACCCGGGAGCGCTTTAATGCGCAATTGGGTGCGCACACCAGGGGCATCCGGGTAGACCCAGATGACATGTTGTACCTCCAGATTCAGAGATTCGTACCGCAGTTGGGTGACCACTTCAACATATTTGTTGGTAAAGCCGTCGTCATCTCCAACCCTTGCCGTTAATGAGACCAATTTTGCCTCGGCAGGTGATGCATCAGGTTTAATCCAGTTCCAGTCGCACCCCGTCAGATTTTGCTCGCCATCTTTTTTATCCTTTTCAATGCAGGTATTTTGCAGGTTCCAATCGCATCTGATGTTCTTCTGTGAATTTGAATATATTTGTCCGGTAGTCGTATTTTTCACATATTGGGTAACCAGTCCGCTGCCAGTCCAAATCCACTTCCGTTCAACCTCTCCGGTTTTAACAAAAAGTGAATCACCTAAGGTATATGCAAGGGCTTTGCCATATTCACAGGCGATTACAGGAAGAGTTTGCCCATTGGTTTTCCCCGAAGAAAAAGCAGATAAAAAAACAATCAGAAGGATCAACTTATTCATTTAATTAGGATTTTAAAAGTTTTTTATGATAATTAATAACGGATCATCGTTTTCTCCTGCTCCATTTTTCCACCTTTTTCATGATCGCAAATTCTTCATCTTCACTCTCGGTCGCAATCCAAAGAAAAGTGTTCTTTGGTGACATTTTTTCCATGTATTCGTCCAGATCTTCTTTTGACAAGTCAACGATTATTCCACGATTTCTTGACTGCACATACTGGATGAAATCCAAATGTTGCAAAATAGGGTAATCATCGGCCATCCCTTGTACCCATTGAATACACCTGACCTCGGGTACGCTAAGAATAGCATCGATATGGTTGGCGACACCCAATCCGTCTACGTGAAAAATGTTGTGAGTCATCGTTTTTACCTCTTCTTTCAAAATTGGCAACCCGAATTCGATGTAATCGTCAGGTGAAATCATGAACGAGAAGTCAGCGCTGGGAATGTGCATCCTCCCTTTTGGAATAGGCAGGTTCATCCAGGAACAAGACGGCATGCCGGCTGCACTAAGTACATTGTGAAAATTATCGTAAACTTCCAGAAAGTGTTCGCTTGCCAGGGTGAACAATTTTTGCGCATTTTCACGGTCGATCATCAGATCCATACACAAATCATTTGTTCCGCGCCAGGCCAACGCACAATCAAGACCCGGGTGCAAATCGGGATAACCCACCAGGAACTTATCACTGCACTTCTGCAGACCGACTTCTGTCAGTTCCATAAGTTTTTTATAAAAGACATTCTCTTTGGAGAACCTGATTTTCGGAAGGTCTGTATCGTAATTGTGAATGATCTCGTGGTACCACGAAGTGGTTTCTTCAAAAGTCATCTCTCCGCCATGGAAGGCAGCGTATGCATTTGGCCCGACGTTGGGCATGTAAATGGGGAAGGTCTCAGCATTGAAACGCATTCCCTTTATACTACTCAGAAAATCATCGGCCTGATATTCCGCATCGAACCAGCGGTCTCTGAGGGTGGCGTGAGGACTGGCGTGCGAACTATCGTATTCGGCATTATGCCTGTGAAAACGGATAGGCACCCTGTCGAGAATTTCACCCTGAAACCAGGCTTCCACACGTTCAACGCAGTCTAAGTAGTCAGGTTTTGTAGAAAGTTCAGTAATTTCAGAAGTACTTATCTGATTCATTGGTTATCTGGTTAGAAGATTGATCAATTTATAATCGCATTATAATCGCACACGATCTGGTTCTGTTCATTTATTAGTTATTCCCCATTTGTAGTTCGGTTTATCACCCATAATAAATTCCAGTTTTCCTCCGTCTGCTATCTCTTTATAAGTTATAAAGGGATGATTCAGTGGTTTCCCATTCAGTTTTGCTGACTGAATATAAATATTTGCTTTTGAAAGATTATTTGCTGTAACTGTAAAGCTCTTTCCATTTTCAAGGTTGATGGAAACTTCGTCAAAAAAAGGGGAGCCAATATCATATCTTTGGCTCGCAAGGTTCATCGGATAAAACCCCATCGACGAGAAAATATACCAGGCCGACATCTGACCGGTATCCTCATCACCGCATATTCCGTTTACAGTATTATCATAAAGCGTTGTAAGTATCTGACTTATTATTCTTTGTGTTTTCCAGGGTAGTCCCGCATAGTTATACATATAGGCAATATGATGACTCGGCTCATTTCCCTGGGCATACTGACCAATTAAGCCGGTAATATCCCCTGACGCATCCTTCCCTGCAAGATTTGAAGAAACGGAAATCTGGGAATCAAGCTTAATTCCCAGCCCCTGCATTCCTCCTAATAAACTACTTAACCCTTCAACATCCTGTGGAACAGCGAAAGTCCATTGCCAGGCATTTCCCTCACAAAAATCATCTCTCCGGTGGTTCGAGAAGAAGGGGTTCAGGTTTGGCCTGAATTCTCCATTACTAAGGCGGCCATTCATAAATCCCGCTTTTGAGTCAAAAACATTTTTATAATTCAAAGAACGCTTCGAAAAATAGCGATAGTCGTCATTCTTTCCCATCCCTTTCGCCATCTGAGCCATACACCAGTCGTCATAAGCATATTCAAGCGTTCGTGCAGTTGATTCCGCCTCAAGGTCAGCCGGAACATATCCATATTTTTTGTAGTTTATCAAACCCTGGAAATAGCGCATTGGAAATCCGGTTGTATCCTTCATCAGGGATACTTTCATGGCAACATAGTCTTTATTAAAATCAAATTTTGGAATATTTTTGAAGTAGCAATCTGCCAATACAGGAATTGAGGGTAAACCAATCATGCAGAAAGTTTCGTTCCCTGCAACAACATAAAATGGTAGCTGACCGAAATATTTATAGTGCTCAAGAAAAGTTTGCAGGTATTCACTGACAATGCTTGGTCTTACAATGGTCTTTAAAGGGATAGCAGCACGAAAGGTATCCCAAAGACCAATAACCCCTCCAAAGTACCTGAACCCTTTAGCCTGGTGAACGAGGTGATCAGGGCCCCTGAAACCGCCATCTGCATCAGAATATAACATCGGGTAAACCATAACGTTGTAAAGGCTGGTATAAAACAGCTCTTTTTTAGCCGCATCCGGTGTTTTAACCTCAAATCTTGCCAGTTCATTATTCCAAAGGGTCTTCGCTTCATTCCTTACCCGTTCAAAATTCCAGTCTGGGATCTCCTTCTCCAGATTCAATCTTGCTCCTTCACAACTAACAGAAGAAATGCCAACCTTCACCAGTAACTCAGGCCCATCCGAGGCATTGAAAGTCAGGATTGACCGGATATCAGTTCCTGAAATAATAGAATTCAGTCCACATTTTTTTCTGTTTATGAAACCTGCAGCGTAGGTAAAAGGCTTTGAAAATCTGGCATAGAAATAAACATGTTGGTCTTTGGCCCAACCTGATGAAACCCGCGAACCCTGTATTGAATATTTATCAACAACCTTTATTTCTGAAACTTTTACCGTGTCATAACTATCTTCAGGCACTATCGTGCAGGCTCCGTCACTGCCATGTTTGAGGTCAATAGCCAAATAATATGCGCCTGCACTGTTAAATGTGTATTTGTGTATGGCACATCTTGCAGTGACAGATATTTCTGTTTTTAGATTTCCCATTTTGACCTGGTAATAACCTGGCTGAGCTATTTCATCCTTATGCGAGAAATCATTTGGAAACCCATCAGCAGGATAAACCGTATTTTGTGCATCCCAACGGTCTCCGTTTAAGGGTATGAAAAGAATGTCGTGGAAATCACTGCAATCCGACCCCCCTTTGTTTACATGACTAAAACCTTGGATTTTAGCATCATAATAATTATATCCTACGTCGCCTTCCCTGGTATTCGGACCGCACTGAACCATTCCGAATGGGATAACTGCTGCAGGAATAATTTTACCGTGTTGACCAGAACCGATAAAGCGATTAACATAAACAGTGTAGTCAGTCTTTAAAGAACCTCCAACACACAGCAGACCTGAGACAATAACTAATATCGTGACAATTAATTTCTTTTTCATAAAACAAGTATTTATTCCAAATAAAATTTAGTCTGGTCCATTCTCGAAATTCATGTTTCAATCAATCTATAAGCTTATAAACAAGTAAGTCTTTTTTGCATCATTTTATTGACACCAAAAAACATGTTGTATAGCATGTTCTTTTTTGTGTCCACAAAATGAAATTGTAGGGACTTAATAGTTGGATGTTTTCTGAAAGGAGAACAGGAATTCTGAATCTTTATCAGAATATTTCATGCGTATATATTTTTTTTAAAGGTCGCATGGAATAGCCATGGAGATATTCATCTTTGGTTTGTGATTTTTCAACCATGGCTATTTCATCTGTGTTAATAAAATCCTAACTATCAGAATTCCAAATTTAATTGCTGCATATGACCAGGTTTTTATCAAGTATTAAAATGCGATGAATCATTCAGAACCAGAAACTTAATTCCCAATATCATGAGAAGGACCTTGTTTGTTATGACTATTATGTTGCATTTAACCATGGTAAAGGGACAGAATTATCAGAGTTCATGGAAATCGCTCGATTCCAGGCCAATCCCTTCTTGGTTTGAAGATGCAAAATTTGGGATATTTATTCATTGGGGTATCTATTCTGTACCTGCCTGGCGCAAACTAGAAAACGGAAAATATGCCTCATATGCTGAATGGTATTATGCAAAAGTGATGTATAATGAGGATAATGGAGGCCGTGAATTTCATAAAAAGAACTTCGGTGAAGACTTCGAGTACCGTGACTTTGCGCCACTTTTCAAAGCTGAATTATTCGATCCCCGGTCCTGGGTAAAACTGTTTAAAAAGTCAGGTGCAAAATACGTCGTTTTAACAACCAAACACCACGATGGTTTCTGCTTATGGCCGACACAAAGTCCCTATAAAAAAAACTGGAATGCCATGGATATTGGTCCCAGACAAGACCTTGTCGGGGAGCTTACATCAGCGGTGAAATCAGCAGGTCTGCGGAGGGGGCTTTACTATTTGATCGTAGAATGGGAAAGCAGCCGGACTCACAGGGCAGAATCGGGCTACTATCTACCCGTAAAGATCGTTAACAAGTATAAAATACCAGAAAATGAGTACGTTGATAAACATTTAATACCGCAGTTAAAAGAATTGGTCAACAACTATAAACCATGCCTGCTTTTTTCGGATGGAGGTGAATGGGATGACTCCGAAGAATATTTGAAAACTAAGGAATTTCTGTCCTTGCTCTATAGCGATTCGCTGGTAAAAAAGGAGATCGTGGTCAACGACAGGTTCGCCGAAGATATGCCAGGACATCATGGCGATTACTATTCGAGTGAATACAAAGATGCGGAAGGGATCTTTTCAAAACCATGGGAAGAGAGTCGTGGTGTGGGTGGCTCTTATGGGTTCAACAGGGCTGAAAATGCAGAAGATTATTCGACAACAAAGCAGTTAATTCTTGAGTTGATCGATATTGTGAGTCGTGGAGGTAACCTCTTGCTGAATATTGGTCCTAGGTCTGATGGTACGATTCCGGTTGTGATGCAGGAACGGCTATTGGATATTGGGAAATGGCTGGATGTTAACGGTGAAGCCATATAAAAGACCAGGAAAAGAGCTGTAACAAGTCAGCAAAAAAAAGATCAGGAGCTATATTTCACTAAGAAAGAGGGTTCACTGTTTTGTTTTTTTTCCAAATGGGGCAAGTCGGTTGAAATTAAATTATTGTCAAGTGAAAATATAAAGGACATCAGGTTATTGGGTTATAATGGAGTTATCCAGTGGATTGTAGGGGAGAATCACAAGTTGGTTATTCAGATCCCCCGGCTGACTGTTGATGAAATTCCATGTTTAAATGCCTGGACATTGCAAATTAAGTTAAAAAAGTAATAAACTATTAAATGATGAACAGAATTCAGATTCTGGCACTGCTCTTTTTTTTGGTTTCATTTTCCACAAATGCCCAGCGAAAGCCCTGGATTGATTTTAATAAAAACGGGGTGCAGGACATTTATGAGAACCCTGACGCAGAAATTGACAAACGGGTCAATAATTTGCTGTCACAAATGAGTATTAATGAAAAAATATCCATTTTGCATGAAGTGGCTCCTGCCATCTCCCGGCTTGGGATTGTCAAATATGATCATGGCAATGAAGCGTTGCACGGGGTTGTTCGTCCGGGGAAATTTACAGTTTTTCCACAGGCAATTGGTCTTGCAGCTACCTGGAACCCGGACTTAATTAACCGGGTTTCCACGGTAATATCTGACGAAGCCCGTGCACGGTGGAATGAACTGGAGCAGGGAAAGAAGCAAACCGAAAAATACAGTGATCTTTTGGCTTTCTGGTCACCTACGGTAAATATGGCGCGTGATCCCCGATGGGGACGTACACCCGAAACCTATGGTGAAGATCCTTACCTCACTTCATGCATCGGAGTCTCCTTTGTCAGAGGACTTCAAGGAGAGGATCCCCATTACCTTAAAGTGATTTCTACACCCAAACATTTCGCTGGCAACAACGAGGAACATAACCGTTTCGAATGCAAGGCAGTGATGTCGGAACGGGCATTGCGCTCATATTATTTACCGGCTTTTAAAGCCTTGATTACCGAAGGAAAAGCTCAATCAATAATGAGTGCGTATCCTGCAATTAATGGTGTTCCTTGTACTGCAAACAAGTGGCTGTTGACTGATATCCTTCGCAATGAATGGGGATTTAATGGTTATGTGGTCTCCGATTGCGGAGCAGTCGGTTTTCTTTATACCCCGCACAATTATGCCCCAACCCGCGTAGATGCCGCTGCTATGGCCATCAGAGCCGGCCTTGATCTGGAGTGTGCCGGATACTGCAACGAGTGTTATATCTATCGCGATTATTTGCCTAAAGCGTATAACATGGGAATAGTCACTGAAAGCGAGATAAATACGGCTGCTTTCCGTGTTTTACGTGCACGGTTTAAACTTGGTTTGTTCGACGATCCAACATTGAATCCCTACACAAAAATTTTACCGGAAGTTATTGGAAGCAAGGAACATCAGCAACTGGCAATTGAAACTGCCCGCCAATCAATCGTTTTACTTAAAAATCGCAACAATATCCTTCCGTTGGACCGGAATAAAATTAAATCAATAGCAGTTTTAGGAATTAACGCAGCGACATGCGAGTTTGGGGATTACAGCGGTACTCCCCTAAATGAACCGGTTTCGCCACTTCAGGGAATTATAAACAGGGCCGGAAGCAAGATAGTCGTTAAGACTCTTCCCTGGATTGGAAAAATTGCGCAGCAGGAAATCATTCCGTCCACTTTTTTTGCTTATCAGAAAAACGGAAATCTCAAAAAAGGCTTAAGAGTTGAATATTTTGCAAACACTTCGTTTACTGGTAACCCTTCAGAATCAGTTACGGAGAACATTCTTTTCGATCCGGCCAACCAGCCTCCAAATTCTGTTGTTCCTCCGGTCCCGATGTCAATTCGCTGGACCGGACTTTTGCAACCAACACTTTCTGGAAAATATACGTTTGAACTGAAAAAAATTGGTGAAGTAAGACTGTATCTGAATGAAGAATTGTTGATTGACTCCAAAAACGAGATTTCTACGGTCGATCTGGTAGCTGGTAAAACCTATCCCATTAAAGTGGAATACCTCTGCAAAAGAGGATCATCGTATTGCTCCCTTTCCTGGAAATCACCTGATAAAAAAACATCTGATATGTGTCGGGAAGAAAAAATACTGGCCGGAAACAGCGATATATCAATTGTGGTTCTGGGTATCAACAAATCAATCGAAATGGAAGGCCGCGACAGAAGTACACTGGATTTACCATCCGATCAGCAGCAATTTATCCGGGAGATTTATAAATCAAACCCAAATACAATTGTAGTGTTGGTTGCAGGAAGTTCGCTGGCAATTAATTGGATTCAGGATAATATTCCGGCGATTGTAAATGCCTGGTATCCTGGCGAACAGGGTGGTAATGCCATCGCAGATGTTTTGTTTGGAGATTACAACCCGGCAGGGCGGCTTCCGCTTACCTATTATAAATCCACTGCCGATTTACCTGCTTTCGATGACTATGAAGTATTCAATGGACGCACCTACATGTACTTTGATAAAAAACCTTTGTATGCTTTTGGTTACGGATTGAGCTATACCACGTTTAACTATTCAAATATTAATCTGGACAAGCCGGTTATGGAGAGGGGGGATACTGTTACAGTAAACGTAGATATTCAGAATACCGGAAAATTCAATGGTGATGAGGTTGTTCAATTGTACATTCATCAAAAGTCAGACAGCTTGAAATTGCCTCAGAGGCAATTAAAAGCATTTCAGCGAATTAACCTGAAAAAGGACGAAACCAGTACGGTCAGTTTTAAGTTGAGTCGAAAAGATCTTTCATTTTGGAACGAGAAAAATGAATTCGTGCTTGAACCGGGCGATATCCAAATCCAGATTGGCGCCTCTTCGGATGATATCCGGCAGGAAATACAATTTAAGATAAAAAATCAGACGAATTAAATAAATCCATTACTAGCTTCAATAACTGAATAACACATAAAAATAACCAATGAAAAACACTCATTACATTTCGAAGAAATTCTTTCTGGCGAAATGTCTGATATCCTGTTTGGCCGTTTTATCAATAAACCAAACGGGTATAGCGCAAAATTCCGAAAAGGATGTAATTATCCATTTAAAAAACAACAGTTACATCAAAATAAGGGCCTGTACAGAAAAGATTTTCAGGATCAGTGTTTCTTCCAAACCCGATTTCCCTGAATCGATCATGGAACGATATGGTATTTTAAAGAAGGATTGGAAATCAGTAAACCTGGATTCAAGAACAGAAAACGGGGATCGGGTTTTTCAAACAGCAAAATTCCAGATCATTGTTAATGAAAAATTGGGTGACGTATCAGTGAAAGATTCAACAGGAAAGCTGGTTGTTCCAAATCTTCATGTTTTTACCGATGACAGTCAGCCCATTTGCAAATCCCTCCGAGAGTCGCTTCATCAGTATTTTGGGGCTGTAAAACATGGTGGTGGTATCATTGGCGATGTTAACTATACTGGAAAGACTTCCGACAGTACTAAAATTTCTATCCAGACAACTCCTTCAGTTTTGGAAGTTTCACTTTCACCCGAAGCACGTTTTTACGGTGGTGGAAGTGCCAGTCGCAAAAATATTCAGCACAAGGGCGAAGCTTTACGGATGTGGGCAACCTACCAGAAAACTGAAATACCGATGCCATTTATTGTGAGCTCTGAAGGATGGGGAATTTTTAACAATACGACATTGCTGAATTATTTTGATATTGGCCGTTTTCAGAAGGATAAAATGTTCATTTATAATTCCGATGGCGAAATGGATTTTTACCTGATGCTTGGAGGTTCGATGGCTGAAGTGATTGATCAATATACAACCATAACCGGTAAACCTTATCTTTTGCCTAAATGGGCTTATGGACTGGCTTTTGGCGGCAATACTATGGAAAACCAGTTGGACCTGATGTCGGATGCCGTGAGGTTCCGTGATGAAAAAATCCCATGCGACATATTTTGGCTCGAACCCCAATGGATGGCAAAAAATTACGATTTTTCCACTTCCAAGAACTGGAACCTTGAAAAATTTCCGGCAGAGCCTTTCTGGGAAGTTAATAAATATCCTAAATATGAGAATAGGAGACTATTCATATCCAAATTACATGGATTAGGCTTTAAACTTGCTTTATGGTTATGCATCGATCACGATCTGAGTATTGCCGAAGAAGACCGCCTTTCTGTAATATCAGGAAAACCTCAATCAGGCCGAGAAAACTGGTTTCAACACCTGACCAAATTTATGGATCAGGGGGTTGACGGGTTTAAACTCGATCCGGGAAGTACGCTGGATGAACATCCGGATCGAAAATACTACAATGGATATGGCGATAATGCGATGCATAACCTGAATCAGGTATTGCTACCCAAACATATGTATGAGACTTTCAGGGAACACAAGGGTGTCCGGTCGTTTCACCATTACTGTGGCGGATATTCTGGAACACAACATTGGGGCGCTTCAACAAGTGGCGATAACGGTGGTGGGAAAGATGCCCTGTTCGACCAACTTAATCTGGGTTTAAGCGGGTTCGTAAATACATCGGCTGATGTACTGGACGCAATCGACGAAAATATTGTTGGGGGTATTCACCTTGGCTTTTTCCTTCCCTGGGTCCAAATAAACAGCTGGTACGATTTGCTCCATCCCTGGTATATGAAGCCGATTGAAAAGGAGACATTCCGTTATTATGCTCAACTAAGGAATAGTTTAACACCCTATATCTATTCAGCGGCACTTCAGGGAAGTGAGACAGGGATGCCAATTTTGCGAGCCATGCCATTAGTTTTTCCTAATGACCGAAAAGTTGATAACATGATTTATCAATTCATGTTTGGTGAAAATCTGTTGGTTGGAGTTTTCAACGACTCAATCTATCTTCCGAAAGGCAATTGGATCAATTACTGGTCCGGCGAAAAATTCTCAGGTGGTAAAACAGTACGTTGCAAAATACCCGAAAATCGTGGAGGTCCTTTATTTATAAAGGGAGGCGCTATTATCCCTTATCAGAAAACAATGCAATATATTGGTGAACTCCCGGTTGATACACTCATCCTTAAAGTTTATCCTGACCGGAAAAGTTCATTTACCTTGCTGGAAGATGATGGGAAATCATTTGATTTTGAAAAAGGGAAAGTGGCTTTAACCCGGTTTGAATGTAATGCAATGCCTGACCAGATCCAATTTGTAATTCAACCAACCCAGGGAACCTATTCGGGGATGATCAGTTCGCGTATCTATCAACTTGAAATTGAGTCTTCTATAAAACCTGCCGGTGTATTAGTAAACGGTAATAATGCGGATAACTGGAAATACGACAATTCCGGGAAGATAATTCTCTGGTTAGATCAAATGAAAATCACTGAAAAGGTGGTAATGACCTTTTAAAATTACCAGGAGGTTACATACCTACTAAATTTGAAAACCCATGAAATAGCCATGGTTGAGAAATCACAAACCGAAAATGAAAATATCACCATGGCTATTCCATCTGGCCTTTAAAAAACAAATTATTTACCGATGAAAAAAATATTTTTGATTACGCTATTGATTTTAAGCATGTATGCTTCTACAATCGGACAAACCGGTCAAAAAAGAATGAAGACTACCATCATCCAGGAAATTAACTACCTGATGTTTTTACCAAAAGATTACATCAATATTGGAAAATCCTCCCCAATGATTGTCTTTTTACACGGATCAGGCGAGCGTGGGAATGATCTTGAAAAGGTAAAAGCATGGGGGCCACCCGCTATCGTTGAAAAAAATCCCGATTTCCCTTTTGTCGTTATATCCCCTCAATGCCCTGATGGACAGTGGTGGAGCGCCTACCTTTTGAAAGAAATGATCGACGATGTGCTGGCCAAATACAATATCGATAAAAGCCGTGTTTATCTGACAGGTCTTAGTATGGGCGGATTCGGAGCATGGGAATTATCAATGGCATATCCTGAATATTTTGCCGCCGTTGCCCCCATTTGTGGTGGAGGAAACCCTTTTTTGGCATTCAGGCTAAAAGATATTCCGGTCTGGGCCTTCCATGGAAAGAAGGACGATGCTGTTCCTGAACAACAATCGGCATTAATGGTCGAGGCACTGAAAAAAATTGGCGCTGATGTAGAATATACCGTTCTCCCCGAAGGAGGACATATTGATGCATGGGTATATGCCTATGGCAAAGCCGGATTGTTCGAATGGTTTCTCAAACATCAAAAAAAATCCAATAATCACTAAATAAATCACCAAATGTATAGCTATGAAAAACTTAATTTTTATTTTAATTGTCCTAATGTTTAATGTGTTACCTTCCTCCGGACAGAGCAACCCGTCGAAAGATTATAGCTCGAATTATGAGCAGGTGATGAAACGGACCCAGTGGTGGCGCGAAGCCCGGTTTGGTATGTTTATCCATTTCGGTGCATATGCTGTTCCATCTCGGGGAGAATGGGTAAAATCCAACGAACGATTGACAACAGAACAATATCAGAAATATGTGGATGTATTCAATCCAAAGGATTTTGATGCCAAGGCATGGGCAAAAACAGCCAAAGCCGCCGGGATGAAATATGCGGTTCTCACAGCCAAACATCACGACGGATTTTGCATGTTCGACAGCAAATTGACCGATTATAAACTCAGTAAAAATTTTGCTGGTCGTGACCTGGTCCGCGAGTTTCTCGATGCTTTTCGGGCTGAAGGATTGAAAGTCGGATTGTATTATTCGCTCATCGACTGGCACCATCCCGATTATCCGAATGTGGGGAATCATCCGCAACGTGATGATAAGGAGTATTCAAAACGCACTTTCAACTGGGACAATTACCTGAAATACATGCATGGACAGGTGGAGGAACTGGTTAAAAACTACGGAAAACTCGACATCATGTGGTTCGATTATTCGTTTGATGAGTACAGTGGCGAAAAATGGGGAGCCACCGATCTGGTTTCGATGATCCGCAAATATCAGCCTGACATCATTTTGGATAACCGCCTGTCAGGCAATGAAGGCACTTCAACCAAACAGCGGATGTTGAAAACGGTTGGTGATTTTGAAAGTCCTGAACAGGGAATTCCCGATGCACCGCTGATCGATAAATATAACAACCTCCTTCCCTGGGAAACCTGTCTTACGCTTAATGGCGGCTGGGGATATACCGAACAGGATCACAACTGGAAATCTCCGGAACTGATCGTCCAGACTCTGGTGAATTGCGTAAGCAAAAACGGAAACCTGTTGCTGAATGTTGGCCCTGACGCCCGCGGGAAAATTCCTCAGGAAAGTGTGGATTTACTGACTGAAGTGGGAAATTGGATGGCCATGAATAGTGAGAGTGTTTATGGCTGTGGAGCTGCCAATTTACCAAAACCCGACTGGGGGCGTTATACCCAAAAGGGAAATACGATTTATGCCCACTGGATGAATCCAAACCTTGGCCAACTGAATGCCAAAGGTGTTGACGGCGAACAGGTAAAAAATGTCTATCTGTTGAAGTCCGGAGCTGAATTGTCATATCAGAAAACCTGGTGGGGGAATACCGAAACCGGAAACTTTTTCATTACCGTAGGCAACTCAACCGATAAACCTGTGAAATATGATACGGTAGTAAAAATAGAAATGAAAAAGTAGGGAACAGTACAAACTCAATGATCAATTTTTCAATTATACTACAGATAAATAAATATTCAAATAATGTCAGTTAAACACAGTCTTACAACAAAGGAATATCTAGTCCCTTTTATTTTTATATCCTTCCTGTTTTTTCTATGGGGAATAGCACACGGCATGATTGACACACTCGACAAACATTTTCAGCAAATCCTTCATCTTTCAAAATCGCAGTCAAGCATGATTCAGTTCGCTCTTTATGGCGCCTATTTCGGAATGGCGCTTCCTGCAGGGTTTTTCATGCGCCGGTTTGGTTATAAAAAAGGGATCGTTTTAGGCCTGTCTATTTTCGCTACCGGGGCCTTTTTGATTGCCGGAACAACCTCGTTTGAATCATTCTGGATATTCCTCTCCTGCCTTTTTATCCTGGGATGCGGCCTGGCAACCCTCGAAACGGCAGCTAACCCCTACGCTACTAAGCTGGGAACTAAAGAGTCAGCGGCTCAACGAATCAATTTTTCACAATCATTTAACGGGTTAGCCTGGGTTTTCGGACCTCTGATTGGGTTATATATCTATGGAAATCAGAGTGTTGCTCCAGGAGAGAAGCTTACATCCATGATTTTACCATTCGCAGTGATTGGTCTGGTGGTATTAATTGTTGCTGTAATTTTTCTTCAACTTCCTCTCCCTGAGATTTCTGAAGAAGAGACCGGTCATGGCCATGGTATTGTTGAATCTTCTGTTACCGACAAACCAACCTTTCACAAACCCTTAATCAGGCAGTCCCATTTTGTGATGGGGGTTGGAGCACAGTTCTGCTACGTGGCAGCTCAAACCGGAATATTTAGCTATCTGATTAATTTTGTCACCGATAAAAACCAAAATCCCCATTTTGATGTTCAAAATGGCCCATACTTTCTCTCCATAGGATTCGCTTTATTTATGATTGGCCGGATGTCCGGAAGTTTTATAATGCGCTCGGTTAAGCCTGCCCGGATTTTGGCCCTAAACTCGGGATTAAGCATCTTCCTTTTGCCTTTGGTAAGCATAAATGCCGGCTGGGTTTCACTCATTGCGCTTTATGCCGTTTTTTTACTCATGTCCATTATGTTCCCGACTATTTTTGCCCTGGGAATAAAAGATCTTGGACCGCAAACCAAAAAGGGTGCCTCTGTTATTGTAATGGCAATAGTTGGCGGTGCGGTTTTTCCACCTTTAATGGGTAATATCTCGGATATCTATTCAATGTCAATAGGTTTTCTTGTTCCTATTCCGTTGTTCATGTTCATTCTTTTTTACGCGCTCAAAGGGCATCATGTAAAAGCCTGAATTGTCCACCCGAAACAGAATCACAAGGAGTCCTCCAGTAATAACTGAAAATTTACTTGAAATAAATTAAAAACTCTGAAAATGGAAAAGAAAATGCTGTCCCTTGTATTATTCGTTATGGTGGTGTTATTTGCATCGGCAGGTTCTGCAAAAAACACCGCTCAATTTTTTATTGCGCCAAACAGTTCTTCTTCAAATGATGGGTCCAAAGCACATCCTTTTTCATCGCTTGAAGATGCCAAAAAAGCGATACGAAATCTAAAGAAAGAAAAGTCATTGCCTGTTGTTGAAGTTATGGTTTGGTTGCGTGAAGGAATTTATGAATTACCTGCAAGTCTCTCATTGTCTTCGGATGATTCCGGAACTGAAAAATATCCTATCACATTTAGCGCTTATTTGGACGAAAAGGTTATGCTGACCGGAGGTAAAAGAATCAGTTTAAGTGATGTAAAGCCAATTTCCTCTGAAACAGCCAAACGCATCGTTCAAAAGGGGGCAATCCAACACATTCGCGAAATTGATCTTGCTTCTCTAGGTATATCAAATTATGGGATTAATCAGATAAGTGGGTTCCGCAGACCTTACGTGAATGCTGCCATGGAACTGTTCATCAACGGAAAGCCATACCATCTGGCAAGGTATCCAAACAAGGATCAAATTCAGATAAAGCCCGAAAATGTTATCAATAATGGAATTACTGAAGAAGAAAAAAAATTTCATCCCGGAAGTATTCGATTTGATAAGGAAAAGCTTTTGCAGTGGAGCTTAGCTAAAGATATAATTGTCCGTGGAAATTTCAAGTATGCCTGGGCGAATGACCAGCTGCGGGTCAAAAATATTGATGCGAATACTGGTGAGGTCAGATTTGCAGATTCTCACCTGTATGGTATTTCCGGCGGGGAGATCTGGAATAAGTATTATTTTTTTAACTTACTGGAGGAGATTGATGAGCCTGGTGAGTACTACGTTGACAATCAAAAAGGGATCCTCTATTTTTACCCTTTCGAAGAACTAAAGCTAACCGATACCCTGATGGTTTCCATGCTGGAAGATGCTTTGGTAACACTCAAAGGGGCGAATTACATCCGATTTAAAAATATAACTTTTGAAGATGGTAGGGGTATCGGAATCTATATGGAAAACACCCTATCAAACAAAATCGAAAATTGCACCATTAGAAATATGGGTGTGGTAGCCGTTTGTTTAGGAATGGGGAGCAAGTCATCTCCTGTCTATCAGCATCCAAGTGAAGATCAGCCATTTTATCCAAACGAAAAATTGTCCGGACGGATAGGAAATCTTTACGAATTACTCTATGAGAATACCACCTTTAATCGTGAAGGGGGGAAAAACAATGGAATTATTGGCTGCAAAATTGAGAATACCGGTTGCGGTGGAATCAGTATGGGTGGTGGGGACCGTCTGAAATTAGAACCTGCCGGCAATTATGTGATTAGTTGTGAATTCACCAATTGCGAACGGTTGGATTATTCCTATAAATCACCAGTTAATATTGATGGAGTAGGAAATAAAATCCAGCATTGTCAGTTTAATGCCTGTCCAGCCACCACTATCCTTCTGCATGGCAATAACCAACTCATCGAATATAATGTTATCAGTGAAGCCTGCAATTTCATGGATGATCAGGGAGCAATTTACATCGGACGCGATCCTTCTGAATTTGGAAACATCATCCGGTACAACTTTTTCAAGAATATTGGTAATTTCGGAATGACGATGGCTGTCTACTATGACGATGGGGCATGTGGTACCCAATTGTATGGAAACGTATTTTATAAAGCCGGGTCACGAACCATCATGGTAGGTGGCGGAAGCTATAATCCTATTTTCAATAATATTTTCATTAACTCCGAACTGGCTTTGCACTTAGACAACCGGCTCGACGGCTGGGCTAAAAACAGTCTCTATCCCGGAGGAATCTTTGAAATACGTATGAATAAAGTGAACTATAATATAGCGCCATATTCATTAGCATATCCGGAATTGGTTACCTATTTCAAAGACAGTCCGCAAATACCAAAGCATAACGACATTAAAAACAACCTTTTTGTAAATATTAAAGAGCTTCATAATGGTCAAAAAGAATGGGGACCAATTCACGACGAGAATGTGACTACAAATGAAGATCCCGGTTTTGTGGATGCTTCTGATTTGGATTTTACTCTTCGCGATAATTCTGCTATATTTAAAAAATTGCCTGAATTTAAGCCCATACCTTTTAATGAAATCGGACTGATCAAATCAAATAAAAACAAATGAGACCAATCCTTTTCATATCAGTATTACTTATTCTGTTCAATATTTCATGTGGACAAAAAGGGAGTAAACAATCAAGCCCATTTAATAAACCGCATAAAACAGCGGAGTATATTCTAAAAGATACAAGCTGGAAAGCGTTATCTGTCAGACAGAAAATCGGTCAAACCATGCTGATGCTTCCTGAACGGGAAAAGGAGATGTTATTGGGTAAAGGTTCTCTAAAAAAATTTTTTGAAAAATATCCGGTGGGAGGTTTTTTCATGGGCTGGAAACTATTTGACGGTGTAAAGCCTGGGGATTATTACTCCCATATACGCGCCTCCTGCAAAGAGTACCAGGATGCAAGCAGCCTCCCGTTGATTTTCCAGCAGGATTATGAAAGCGGGGTTGATTTAGCGGGAATGACTGCCTTCCCAAATGGAATGTCGTTGGGGGCAGGGAATTCGCCTTCTCTCGCCTATGCTTTTGGAGAGGCTGTGGCAAAGGAGGCCCTATCTGTTGGTGTGCAATGGGTTTTGCATCCTGTGGCTGATCTGAATCTGAATCCCTTTAACCCAATTACCAATATACGAAGTGTTTCAGATGATCCTGATAAAGCAATCCGGTTGCTAAGTCAGCAGATAAGAGGTTTGCAAAGTAACGGAGTGGCATCTACGATTAAGCATTTTCCGGGTGACGGCGTTGATTATCGCGATCAACATTTATTAACCTCCTGCAACTCACTTCCCTTTGACGTTTGGAAGGAAAAGCATGGGCGTGTTTTTCAGGCGCTTATTGACAGCGGTGTAGCTTGTATTATGCCAGGTCATATTACACTGCCATCCTATCAAAAGATGAAGATAAATGGCATGTTTCCACCTGCAACATTATCCAAAGAATTATTAACCGGTTTGCTTAAAGGCGAAATGGGTTTTAAAGGAGTCATTGTTTCCGATGCTATGGTGATGGGAGGATTCAGGGGCTGGTATGATAGTCCTTTGGAAAGTGAGATCGAAAGTTTTAAGGCTGGGGTGGATGTCTTGCTGTGGCCTTCCTACACATTTATGGATACTTTGGAAGCAAGAATTAAAAGGGGCATTATACCAATGAAGCGGCTTGATGATGCAGTGAGCCGGGTATGGGCGTTGAAGGAAAGATTTGGATTGTTGGATAAAAACCGCGCTTTAATGCGTGAAATGTCTTCTGAAGAAAAACAATCTGCTGCAAATATTTCAAAAGCTATTTGCGAAAAAGCTATTACACTTTTACGCGACAGGAATAAAGCGTTGCCACTTAATCCAGAGAAAGATAAAAAAATACTGGTGGTTGGTGTAACGCCTGCATCACGCAAAGGCGGCGACGTTGAACTGAAAGGTCTGCAAGAATTTGCAGAACTCCTAAAGGCAAGAGGGTTCATGGTAGATTTTCGTCATGACATTTTATATGAAACGAAGAGGTGGATGGACGATTCGTCGGAAAAGTATGACCGCATTATTATAGCTCTGGCACGAAAGCCTCATTCTCCTTTTGGCCCTTTGCAGCTATATGATGATGAAGCACAAACCGTTTGGGGAGTTAATGCCATGCCTAAAAAAAAGGTGATTGTAGTAAATTTTGGAAATCCTTATAATTCCAATGAATATTTTGAGCGCGTGAATACTTGTTTCAATGCTTATTCCAACTCAACAGTAATGCATGAGGTTGTTACAGATGCACTGATGGGAAAAATAAAAATTACAGGAACAACGCCGGTTAACCTTGATATAGAATCAAAGTTTAGGGTTTATTAAACAAAATAAGAAGAAACAATACTCATTAATATTCAAGTCATTGTTAAAACCAAACAACTATTAACTTAAATAATAATTTCATTAAAAATACTTCAACAATAACATAATTCGCAAATATTAAAATTAATGAAACACTAATAGTTCTTTCAATTTATTCAAAATAGACAATTTAGCATAAAATAGGAAAATGAACAAATAAGTTATTTATGGATACGATTAAAATTATGTTAAATCTTTCAAAATGAGCATGGAATCGCATCGGTTTTATTAAATAAATTTAAATGAATAGAGCAAATCATGAAACAAAAATCAGAAATTGGAGATCTATTAAACTTTTCATCTCAGTTCTGATATTGGGATTGTCGGGACATTCTCAAGCAAAAAATAACGCGATAATTGTTATTGGCAATGCAAGATTTACAGTTATCACGCCATTGTGCATCCGCATTGAGTATGCTAATAATGGGAATTTTGTAAACGGAAAAACCTTGTTTGCTGAAAACAGGCAAGTTTTCTTCGATGATTTTAAATTAGTGAAGGACAATGATGAAGTTCAAATTGGTACCAGCCACATCATGCTAACGTATAAGCCTGATGGCAAACCATTTTCCAGAGAAAACTTAAAAGCAATGATTAAGAAAGGAAACACAATTTCCGAATGGCATCCTGGAAAGAAAAATATGTAGAACTTGGGAGGTACCCTCACTACCCTTGATGGAGTTGAACATGCTGTACAGGTAAATGATGGGTTATTATCGAAAGATTGCTGGTATGTGATTGAAGACAGCAATACACAAGTATTCATAAACGATTGGATTGCTGAACGACCATTTGATAGTTAAATCGACTGGTATTTATTTGGATATGGATCGGATTATAAAGAAGCATTAAGATCATTAACAGCTATAAGTGGGGAAGTGCCAATGGTCAGGAAATCCATTCTTGGCTCATGGTATTGTCGCTGGCGCGATTATACATCAGATGATTTCCTTCAAATAGTTTCTGAATACAAAGAACACGATTTTCCACTCGATATTATGGTTATGGATATGGGCTGGCATAGGATGAATGCCACTTATGGCTATGGACATGCAGGGATGCTGGGTTGGACAGGATATTCATGGAACAAAAAACTGATTCCTGACCCCGAAGATTTACTTAACAAACTTCACAATGACCGAATCTTCGTTAGTTTGAATGATCACCCTCATGATGGAATAAGGAACCATGAGGATTGTTATCCTGATTTCATGCGTGCGCTGGGGAAAGATCCTTCAACAAACGAAAACCTGCCATTCAAAATAGGCGATAGAGCTTACACGAATGCATTCTTCAAATATGGACACCAACCCCTGGGAAAGATGGGTATCGATTTTTGGTGGGTTGATTGGCAACAAGATCACATTTATCCTTATGTTTTTGGTTATCCCAATTTGCGATTTTTACCCTGGTTAAATTACTTGTATTTCAAAAATTCAGAAGAGAATGGTAATCGGGGACTCGGTTTTAGTCGCTGGGGTGGATGGGGCGATCAAAAACATCCAATCGAGTTTTCTGGCGATATAAAGTCAACCTGGCAGTCTCTCAAATTTGAAGTTGCATTCACCGCCAATTCAGGCAATGCAGGTTGTTTTTTCTGGGCGCATGATTTGGGTGGTTTTTATGGAGACAGAAATCCGGAGCTGTATACGAGATGGGTACAATTTGGCTTGACAAATTCGACCTTACGGGTGCACTCATGTGGCGAAAATTTAGATCGTCGCCCATGGCTTTGGGGCGAAAATGAAGAAAAATCGATGCGGATTATATATCATCTTAGGTCCCAACTTATCCCCTATATTTATTCCTCTGTTTGGCAATGCAATCATCAATCCCTATCTCTTCTACGCCCGATGTATCTCGAATATCCCAACGATAGCAATGCGTATCAAAATCCTCAAGAATATTTGTTTGGCGATAATTTTCTTTCAGCACCCATTGTTTCACCAGGAATCGGGCCAAATAAATTGGCAAAACAAAAAGTATGGTTCCCTGCCGGTACTTGGTACAATATTTTTTCAAACGAAAAACATGAAGGGTCAAAAACTGATTCTGTTTCAGCAGACTTGGATAAATTCCCATTTTATGTGCGAGGCGGTTATCCAATTCCCATGCAAACCTATACAGCACGCATGACAACAGAACCTTTAAAAAACCTGATAATACGTTGCTAACCAGGGAATATAGGGATTGAAAATCATTATGAACTTTATGAAGACGATGGACAAACCAATGATTATTTGCAAGGTAAATATGCATTGACCACAATTAAATATAAACAATTACAAAGTAAGGCAGTTATTACGATTCTTAATACAAAGGGCGCATATTCAGGCCAACTCAAAACCCGCGCATATCAATTTGAAATGGCGTCTACACGAAAGGCAACAAAAGCTTTACTAAATAAAAAAGAAGTTCGGGTGCTGTATGATCCCGAAAAATTAATAAATATGATTAAAATTCCGGAATCAGCTATTAATAAAAGTCAGGTGATCGAAATTTATGTTTCTGAAGCTGAACAAAATGAAATTGAAAAAAATATGCTGAAAAGAATCAATAATTAATCAATGGCAATTATTTATTTGATTAATCGCTATTATACCAGTATGACAGATTTTGGCATAGCCACGAATTAGTTTTGCATCAAAATAAATTGATGCCATGAATATACTGGATTTTGTTGAGAAATTTAAAGGTGAAAAGGCGTGTAAAGAATACTTTAGAGATTTAAGGATGAAAGAAGGGGTTGTCTGTAAGCATTGTGGAAGTAAGAAGCACTATTGGCTTGCCTCTAAGTGGC
>Ga0316230_1000661_pt1 | contig 44872 bp, 36 predicted proteins | sample TBH18025metaG_FD_206004 | JGI IMG/M metagenome (GOLD analysis project Ga0316230, IMG submission 206004) | Freshwater microbial communities from Trout Bog Lake, Wisconsin, USA - TBH18025 | ecosystem: Environmental > Aquatic > Freshwater > Lake > Hypolimnion/Profundal zone | place: USA: Wisconsin... | reverse complement strand
CTGATGGAGTGCGCCGGCGCCGCGATCAAGACGAAAAGTTGCCACCTGAAAGCGAAATACAACAAGCTCAGCGCCCAACTCGGGAGCAAGAAGAAATCGAGGATGGCCATCGCCCACAAGCTGGCTTTGATCGTCTACAAGATCATCGGAGAGAACATCGTCTATTTCGAACCAAAGCCCAAGCCACAAACGGAGAGAACCAAGAGAAAGATCCTCCAGAAAAGTGTCCGGGACCTGGAACGCCTCGGCTACAAGGTCAACCTGGAGCCAGTTGGGGCTGTTTCATAGCTAGTTACAATTCAGCAGGTTACGCCTATTTTCATGGCAGAGAGCCACAGAGGAGCAGAGGACATAGAGGAGATTTGGGGGCTGGCTTCGCATCAACGGGAGCCGTGGCTGGGTGATCTACCCAACGCAGGCCCTGGCCCGCTGCGCGTGCCAGGCAGCGCTGCGCGCTGCCGGCCAGGGGCCTCCGCTATCTCTTGCCAGCACGCGTCGCTTCGGCCCCTGGCCTTATCGGGCCTTGAGGGTTTGGTTCAAGGCGCCCCGTCTCCCCACGGCTCGGCCAGACCTGAGGTTCCTGGTGGCCGGCCGGATGGTCCAGCTCGTTGCTTGGGGTCGCGATTTCCTGGACCGTCATGACGGGATGTGGCATCTGGTGATCCATCTGCGCCTCGGGAGCCGGGGCGTCCATCACCGATCCGCAAAGGCCCGAAAAGGCCAGGGGCCGAAGCGACGCGTGCTGGCAAGAGATAGCGGAGGCCCCTGGCCGGCAGCGCGCAGCGCTGCCTGGCACGCGCAGCGGGCCAGGGCCTGGGTTGGGTCGAGCTGCAAGCCACGGCTCCCGTTGATGCGAAAGCCAGCCCCCAGATCTCCTCTGTGTCCTCTGCTCCTCTGTGGATCTCTGTGCTTGATCAGTTTCTTTGTGATGCCAAGGCGTTCAGTAGCATCGAGACCCAACCACCTGATCAAGGCCAAAGGGTCCCCTCTATTCCACGAAGAACAAAAAATCAACCTAGGGGAGCTTGACCGGATCCGCCGGCCTCTTCGGCAGCGTCCGCGGGTGTTCCTGGATGCGTTTCAGGACCTCCTGGACGCCGCGCTCCAGCTGGGGGTCGTGCCCCGCCAGCACCGCCCTGGGCTCGTTCTCCACGACGATGTCGGGATGCACGCCCTCGCCCTCGATGGTGTACGAGCCGTCCGGGGCGTTGTTGCTCTCGGTCGGGACGTAGACGACGCCGCCGTCGATCAGCGGGCCGGTGTCGTTGATCCCCACCACGCCGCCCCAGGTCCGCTTGCCGATCAGCGGGCCCAGGCCGATGCCCCGGAACTGGTTGGGGAAGATGTCGCCGTCGGAGGCGCTGGTCTCGCTGGTGAGGCAGACCATGGAACCCAGGAACAGCCCGGAGGGGTCGGTCCCGGGGACCGGGATGTCGCGGTCGAAACGGGTCCCGAGGAAGGGCCGCGACAGCCGCTCCAGGATCATCGCGGCGACGAAGCCGCCGCCGTTGCTGCGCGCGTCCACGACCAGCCCCTCCTTGCGGACCTGGGGGTAGTACCACTTGATGAATTCGGAGAGGCCGCGGGGCTCCATGTCCGGAATGTGGATATAACCCACCTTGCCGCCCGTGAGCTGGTCCACCCGCTCCCGGGAACGGTTGACGAAGTCCAGGTAGATCAGGGGATCCTCGCTGGCGATGGGCGTGTAGGTGACCTGCCGGGCCCCTTCGAGGGTCGGCCGGGCGTTCAGGGTCAGGGTCACCGGCTGGGTCTTGAAGCGCAGGAGGCGGTAGGGGTTGTCATCGCCCTTGAGTTCCTGGCCGTCGATCGCCAGCACATAGTCCCCGGGCCGGGCGTCCACCCCGGGCTCGGTGAGCGGCGCGCGGTAGCGGGGCTCCTGGTTCTGGCCCTGGAAGATCTTGGCGAGGCGGTAGCGGTCGGCCGCGGGGTCCCGTTCGAACCGGGCGCCGGGGAGGCCGGACCTGGCCCGCTCGGGCAGGAGGAAATCCCCGCCTTCGACATAGGTATGGCCGCAGTTCAGCTCGGAGATCATCTCCGTGAGGACGTAGGTGAGATCGGTGCGGTGGGTCACGTGCTGCAACCAGGGGCGGTACTGCTCGCGCAGGGCCTTCCAGTCGTAGCCGTGCATGTTCGGCACGTAGAAGAAATCCCGGTAGCGCCGCCAGACCTCGTCGAAGATCTGGGCCCACTCCTGGGCGGGGACCCGGTCCACGAACAGGTCCTTGGTGGAGACGGGCCTCAGCTCCTTGGCGTCGGGCTTGAGATCGACGACGCTGAATCCGGATGGCTGCCGGACCAGGGCCCGGGTGCCGTCCGCCGAGGCGGCCGCGGCGGTCAGGCCGGTGGCGAGGGTGCTCTCCTTGCGCTTCTTGAGGTCGAACAGGCAGAGGCTGGAGAGCGGGGGCGTCTCGTCCTCGTTGAAGGTGATCGTGGCGGCCTTCTGGTAGATCAGGGCCTCTCGGGTGGCGGTGAGGCCGGCCAGGTTGTCCGCCGCCACCGGCACCCGGACGCCGCGTCCGGCCAGGCCCTCCCAGTCGATCCGGACCTCCGGGACCTTGGGTTCCTCATGCCCCTTGGAGGGGTCCGGCCGGGGGGCGTTGGCTTCGTCGCTTTCCGGGGGGAACGGATGGGGGACGTCCCGGCGCAGGGTGTAGGCGAAGATCCCGGTGTCGCGCTGGCCGGCGAAATCCAGCTCGAGGGTCGAGGCCACCGGCCAGAAGTCGCGCCGGGACAGGACATAGATGCAATTTCCGGCGGGGTCCCAGGCCGGGTTCCAGACCGGGAAGAGATCGTCGGTGACCCGGCGCAGCTTGTTTTCGGCGGCGTCCCAGATGTACAGGGAGGGGAAGGTGTTGGCGTTCTGCAGGGTGAGCGCCAGGAACCGGCCGTCCGGGGACCAGGCCAGGTCCGGCGTGCCGCCGAGCGCGTCCCGGGCGATCTCCAGGCGCTTGTGGTCGGCCAGGCTGACCACGTGGACGCGGTGCTGGGCGTCGGAGAAGGCGATGCGCTTGCCGTCCGGGGCCCATTCGGGGCCGTTCAGGTAGACCGCGAGGTCCCGGGTGAGGGCCTCGGGGCGGCCCTTGCCATCCTGGTCCATGACGTAGAGCTGGTCCTCCCCGCTCATGTCCGAGATGAAGGCGATCCTGCGGCCGTCGCGGCTCCACTGGGCCTGCCGGTCGTGGGCGCCGGGGCTGCTGGTGAGGTTGCGCACCGGGCCCTTCTCGATGGGGGCGGTGAACACGTCGCCGTGGGCGACGAACAGGGCCCGCTCGCCCCTGGGCGACAGGCCGAAGCCCTCGATGAACCTCTCCGCGGCCAGCCGGGACGGCCGGGAGGCGCCGCCGTCGGTGGGCACGGTGATGGGCACGGCCCGGTCCGAGCCGTCCTTGGCGTCGTAGATGCGGAGCTGGCCGTCGAGTTCATAGACGATCCGGGACACGTGGTCGGTGGAGGGCCAGCGGACATCCCAGGTGCGGTTGAAGGTCAGCTGCGTGGCCGCCCCGGTGGCGGGGTCGGCGCTGAACAGGTTGCAGTGGCCGTCGCGGTCGGAGTTGAAGTAGATCCGGTCGCCGGCCCACATGGGGTCGCGCTCGGTGCGCAGGGTCTGGGCGATGGGGGTGCGCTCGGCGGTGGCCAGGTCGTAGATGAACAGGTGCTCGGCCCAGCCGCCCTGGTAGCGCTTCCAGTGGCGGAAGTCCCGGTACATGGGCGTGTAGAGCAGGCGCTTGCCGTCCGGGGCGAAGCAGCCGGCGCCGGATTCGGGCATGGGCAGGCGGACCGGGAGGCCCCCCCGCAGGCTGACGGTGTAGAGGGCGCCATGGACCAGGACATCGTCGGCGTCGCACATGGACCGGAACAGCACCGCCGTCCCGTCCGGGGTCCAGCCCATGACCTGGTTGTCGAAGCCGTGCCGTGGCTTGAGGGGCCCGCGGGCGGGGTAGAAGGTCAGCTGCCGGGGCACCCCGCCTTCGGCGGGCATGACGTAGACCTGCTCATCCCCGTCGTACTGGCCGGTGAAGGCGATCCACTTGCCGTCCGGGCTGAACTTGGCGCAGACCTCCAGGCCGGGGTGGGTGGTGAGGTGCCTTGCAGTGCCGCCGGCCACCGGGGCCGACCAGAGATCGCCGCCGTAGGTGAACACGACCTGGTCCCCATGGATATCCGGGAACCGCAGCAGCCGGGTCTGGGCCTGGGCCGGAGCGGCCAGGAGCAGGGCGCAGAACAGGGCGAGACCCGCGCGGGAGAGAATGGGATGCATGGGGCGCTCCACGGGGATGGTGAGGCCTGGAAGGCCCCATATTCATATTGATCCTATAACTTAAACAGCAATTGGAACGGGCCACTATGAAAAAAATGTTACTCCCGGGGAATGCCGGGGCCCCGCCGGCGCCCGGTTCCCTTCCGAGCCTCTCGGAACCTGATTTCAGATCGGCATCGAAGCTCAACCCCCTGATCCAGTCCTGACGAGGATTGATACCCGGGGACGAAAAGCTCGCCCCACGGGCCTGGGCGGATTCAGGTCGCCAGGTGCGGGTACAGCTTCGCGCCGATCACGACCAGGACGACCGTGGCCGCCAGGATGACCGCGTAGTCCAGGCCCAGACCGAAGCTGCTCGGGCTGTCCACGAGCATGGTCGTGCGGAGGGCGTCCACCACGTAGGTCAGCGGGTTCAGGTGCGAGGCGGCCCGCAGCCAGGGCGGCATGATCGCGGTCGGGTAGATGGCGTTGCTGGCGAAGAACAGGGGCATGGTCAGCACCTGGCCGACCCCCATGAACCGCTCGCGGGTCTTCACCAGGCAGGCGATCACCAGCGAGAAGGTGGCGAACAGGGTGGCGGCCAGGATCACCAGCACGACAACCTGGAGCAGCGCGGCCGGGCGCCAGGCGAGGCGGACACCCAGGAGCAGGGCCAACAGGTAGACCACGATCGCCTGGGAGAGGCTGCGGACGCCCGCCGAGAAGCCTTTGCCGAGGACCAGGGCGGCCCGGGGCGTGGGACTGGCCAGGAATTTCTGCACGATGCCCAGGTCGCGCTCCCAGATGACATTGATGCCGTAGAAGATGGCCACGAAGAGCACGCTCTGGGCGAGGATGCCCGGGGCGATGAAATCCAGGTAGGGCAGGGCGCCGGTGTGCATCGCCCCGGTGCGGCTGAACACCTCCCCGAAGATCAGCAGCCAGAGCGCGGGCTGGAGGGCGCGGGTGAGCAGCTCGGTGTAGTCGTGGCGCAGTTTGCGCAGTTCGAACTCGGTGATGACGAAGGTCTTGCGGATGAAGCTGGGGATGGTCCGGGTGGTCATGGCCGTCACCCGAGCCGTTGTTCGGTGGCGCGCTGGGCGGACATGGCCCGGAAGCTGCCGCCGGAATCCTGGACGGTGCCGGCATAGTGCGCGAAGACCTCGCTGAGGTTGTGGCCGCCGCCGAAGCTGGCTTCCAGCTCCGCGCAGGTGCCCAGCGCCGCGATCCTTCCGAGGTGCATGATGGCGATGCGGCCGCAGTGGCGTTCCGCCTCCTCCAGGTAGTGGGTGGTGAAGAACAGGGTGGTCCCGTAGTCCCGGCGCAGGTCCTCGAGATGGTTCCAGACGGCGTCCCGGGCGATGGGGTCGAGCCCCACGGTCGGCTCGTCCAGGAACAGCACCTTGGGCCGGTTCAGGGTGGCCTGGGCGATTTCCAGACGGCGGACCATGCCGCCGGAATACTGTCCCACCAGACGCCCGGCGTCCGCGGTCAGGCCCATGAACGCCAGGGCCTCGCGGATCCGCGCCGCCTGTTGCCGGCCGGGCAGGTCGTAGAGCTTGGCGAAGATCAGCAGGTTCTCGTAGCCGGTGAGCGAGCCGTCCACGGACACCGCCTGGGGCACGTAGCCGATCGCCCGGCGCACCTCCATCGCCTGGGCGCGGATCGAGAACCCGGCCACCCGGGCTTCCCCGGAGGTGGGCGGCAGCAGGGTGGTGAGCATCTTGAGGGTGGTGGTCTTGCCCGCGCCGTTGGAGCCCAGGAGGCCGAAGCACTCGCCGGCCATGACCGCGAGGGTGAGGCCGTCGACGGCCGTGAAGGCGCCGAACCGGCAGGTGAGGGTGTCCAGTTCCAGGACGGTATCAGGCATGGGCGGTTCCTCGCTCAACAGGGGAAGGCCGCCTCCGCGGCCTCGGGCAGCCGCTCCGGATAATCGTCGTAGCCCCGTTCCCCTGGCGTGTAGAACGTGGCGGGGTCCGGAACCGCCAGGGCGGCGCGGTCGCGCAGCCGCCGGGGCAGGTCGGGGTTGGCGATGAACGGCCGCCCGAAGGCGACGAGGTCGGCGCGGCCGGCGGCGAGATCCGCCTCGGCCCGATTCCGGTCATACCCGCCTGAGAGGATCAGGGTGCCGGGGAAGGCCTTGCGGATGGCGGCGCGGGTGGGTTCGGGCACGGCCGGGGCGCCCATGGAGCTGTGGTCGACCAGATGGAGGTAGGCCAGGCCCTGGTCGAAGAGCCGGCCGGCGATCCAGGCGTATTCCTCCTGGACCTCCGAATGCGCGGGCATGTCGTTGAACACGCCGTGCGGGCTGAGCCGGACCCCCAGGCGGTCCCGGCCGATGGCCTTGGCCACCGCCTGGGAGGTATCGAACAGAAGGCGCGTGCGGCCCTCCATGGGGCCGCCCCACCGATCCGTGCGCCGGTTGACTCCGGGGTTGAGGAACTGCTCGAGGAGATAGCCGTTGGCGGCGTGCAGTTCGACCCCGTCGAAGCCGGCGTCCCGGGCGAGGGTGGCCGCGTGGACGAACTCCGCGATCGCCATGCGGACATCCTCGTCCGTCATGGCCTGCGGGGCCGGATAGGGCTGCATGCCGGCGGCGTCCGTGAAGATCTCGCCGGCGGCGGCCGTGGCGGTCGGGCCCAGGAGCCTGGCGCCGGGGGGCAGGTTGGCGGGGTGGCCGATGCGGCCCGTGTGCATGAGCTGGACGAAGATGCGCCCCCCGCCCCGGTGGACGGCCTGGGTCACGCCCTGCCAGCCGGCGACCTGGGCCGTGTTGAACAGCCCCGGAATCCGTGCGTAGCCCAGCCCGTTGGGGGAGGGCGAGGTGCCCTCGGTCACGATCAGCCCCGCCCCGGCGCGCTGGCCGTAGTAGAGGGCCGCGAAGGGGGGCGGAACATTGCCGATGGACCGGTTCCGGGTCATGGGGGCCATGACGATGCGGTTCTGGAGTTCAAGGCCGCCCAGGGCGGCGGGCAGGAAGAGATCCCGGTTCATGGTGGTTCCTCAGGGGGGAGAGAGGGGAGCCGGCCCCGGAGGGCCGGCCGGGAAGGCTCAGAAGCGCTTGTGGCTGCCGTCGCACATGGGCTTGGTGAGGCTGTGCTTGCAGCCGCAGAACACCTTGTCGCCGGTGGTGTCGGCGGTGTAGGCCAGGGGGGTGACGGTGCCGCCCTTGTGCGATCCGTCGCACATGGGCTGGGTCTTGCTGAGGCCGCAGGCGCACCAGTAATAGGTCTTGCCGGCTTCGACGGGGAAGGTCAGGGGGCCCTTGGCGGGAACGGGCGGGTTTGGATTGGACATGGTGGTTCTCCTTGGGGCTTGCGTTTCAGGAAGAAAGCACAAGGCTCCTGACAGGCCTTGAGCATTTTTGGTGCCAAGGGCTTTCCGGCCCAGGTCCGGGCTTTATTCCGCGCAGCCCCGGCCGGCCCCGTTCCACGGGTCACCCGGTTCAATCAATTTGAACCCGCGCCGGGCTCATAATGATGGGCCTCGAAGCCCCGGACCCGTCAGGCGTTCGCGTGGGTCTCGAAGATCTCCTGGAACATCGTCTGATTCTGCGCGAAGGCCGACAGGATGGCCGGGTCGAAGTGCCCAGGCAACGTCCGGCCGTCGCCGCGGGAGATGATTTCGGCGGTCTTCGCGTGGCCCAGGGCAGGCTTGTACGGGCGCCTGCTCCGCAGGGCGTCGTAGATGTCGCAGATGTTCATGATCCGCGCGGTCAACGGGATGGCCTCGGCCTGGAGGCCGTTGGGGTAGCCGCTCCCGTCCCAGCGTTCGTGGTGGTTCTGGGCGATTTCCGCACCCATCCGCAGGTAGGGGGAATCGCTGGCGCCCAGGATTCTGGCCCCCAGGGCGCAATGGGTCCGCATGACCGCCGCCTCATCCGGGGTGAAGCCGCAGGGTTTGAGCAGGATATGGTCGGGGATGCCGATCTTGCCGATATCGTGCATGGGACTGGCGAGAAAGATCATCGCGATGAAATCGGCGGCCATCCCCAGCCGGGTGGCCAGTTCGCGGCTGTAGTAGCTGATCCTGCGCACATGCTGGCCGGTGTCCTCATCCTTGTGCTCGGCCGCCCGGGTCAGCGTGCAGATCGTTTCCAGATAGCTCTTCTCCAGGGCCAGGGTCCGAGCCCGCACCCTTTCCTCCAGGAGCTCGTTGGAATGCTGCAATTGCCGGTGCAGCAGGCGGACTTCCAGCAGGTTGCGGACCCGCGCCAGGACCTCCGGGAGGTCGAAGGGTTTGCTGATGAAATCCTTGGCCCCGGCCTTCAGGGCCTGGAGCCGGTGGCCGGGCTGGGCGGTGATGACCAGCACCGGGAGGTAGTCCGGTTCCAGCTCCCGGATCGCCTCCAGGACCTGGAAGCCATCCATCCCCGGCATCTTCATGTCGAGGAGGATCAGGTCATAGCGGTTCCGGAGGTGGAGGGCGTGGACCTGGGCCGGATCCTGGGTGGAACTCACGGCCGTGTAGCCCGCCCCGGCCAGCATGCGCTCCAGCAGGAGAATATTGTCCGCCTGGTCATCGACGACCAGGATCCTGCCCCGGAGGATGTCCGCAGGTTCTAGCATGGGGACACCTCGCGGGACGGGGCCAGGGCCTTTTCGACCGCCTCCAGGAAGGCTTCGATCCGGAAGGGTTTGGTGAGGTAGGCGGCGAACCCGGCCTGGAGGCCCCTGTCAATTTCATGCGGCATGGCGTTGGCGCTGAGGGCGATGACGGGGATGGCCGCGGTCGCAGGCTCGGCGCGGAGCCGCGCCAGGATTTCAAAGCCGTCCAGGCCCGGCAGGTTGATATCCATGAGGATGAGGTCCGGCCGGGAGGCCCGGATGGACTGGAGCGCGCCGGGGCCATCCCATGCGCTCAGGAGGCGGAAGCCGGGATGGCGCGCGAGGATCTGGGTCATCAGGTCCAGGCACGCGGCGTTGTCCTCGACATAGAGCAGGGAACAGTCCCGGGCGCTCGGCGCGGTGGGCGGGGCCAGGCCCTCCGGGACGGCCTCGACCGGGGATGGGCTGGTGCCGGCTTCCGGCCAGAGTTCGAACCAGAATTCGGTCCCCAGGCCGGGCGCACTGGTTACACCGATCTCGCCCCCCATGAGTTCGACCAGGCGCTTGGCCACCACCAGGCCGATGCCGGTGCCTTCTTCGCCGCCCGCTTCCCGGCCGAGCCGGTTGAAGGCCTGGAACAGCTGGGCCACCTGGTCCGGGCCCAGCCCTGGACCCTCGTCGCGGACCCCGACCCGGGTCCGGCCCTGGCCGGTCCGGGCGCAGGTCACCACCACCGATCCCGCGACGCCATTGAACTTGATTGCATTGGAGAGGAGATTCAGGAGCACCTGCTTGACCCGGGTCGGATCGGCCCGCACCATTTCCGGCCGGCCGAAGGTCGGGAACTCCAGGCGGACGCCGTGCTCCCGCGCCTGGGTGTCGACCATGAGCCGGCATTCCTCGAAGAGTTCGGCCAGCGGCACGGGCTCGCTGGTCACCGGCACCTTGCCGGATTCCACCCGCGCGAGGTCGAGGATCTCGTCGATGAGCTTGAGCAGATGCCAGCCGGCCCGGAGGATCCGGGTGATGCACTGCTGCTGGGCCGGGGTGGGCGGCGGAACCTCGGTCTCCATCAGCTGCCCGAACCCGAGGATGGCCCCCAGCGGGCTGCGCAGCTCGTGGCTCATGCTGGTCAGGAATTCCGACTTGGCCTTGTTGGCCTGTTCCGCGGCGGCCCTGGCCTCGTCCAGCTCCGCGTTCTTCTCCAGCATGAAATCGGCCATCGCCTTGAGGGACAGGTGGTTCTTGACGCGGGCCAGCAGGATGGGGGGGCTGATGGGTTTCATGATGTAGTCGACCGCGCCCAGTTCCAGGCCTTTCTGCTCATCCTCCGCCTGGGATTTGGCGGTGAGGAAAATGACCGGGATCCGGGCCGTCGGGGGGTCCGCCTTGAGCCGGCGGCACACCTCGAAACCGTCCAGGCCGGGCATCATGATATCGAGCAGGATGAGGTCCGGCGGCGTCGCCGACCGGGCGATCTGCAGGGCCTTCTCGCCGGTCATGGCGATCTTCACCCGGTAGTCGGTCTTGAGCAGTTGGCTCATCAGGGCCAGATTGTCCCGGGTGTCATCCACCACCAGGATGGTCGGTCGGGGGGCCGAGCCGGTCATCGGAGGGCACCGGTCGCGGCCGTCAGGATGGCGAGGGCGGCTTCGAACTCGAACCCCCGGATCCGCGCCTCCAGGCTGTGGAAGCGCTCGGGAAAGGCGCTCCAGAGGAGGTCCGCGTGGGCCTCCAGGAGGTCGCCCGCCTCGCCGTCGTCGGCCTCCAGGGCCGCCGCCAGCTGGCGGCAGGCGGCCTCGAGCCGGGCGGGGTCCACGCGCACCGTGGCCCGGGTCCGTTCCGTCGGCAGCTTTTCCGCCAACTGGGGTGGTTCCTTCCGGGGCGGGATCCATTTCAGCAGGACCTTCCAGAGATCCTCGGGCTCGATGGGCTTGGCCACATGGTCGTTCATGCCCGCGGCTAGGCAGCGTTCCCGGTCCTCCGCCATGGCGTTGGCGGTCATCGCCAGGATGGGGAGATCCCTGAACGCGGCCTCGGCCCGGATCAGCCGGGTCGCCGTCAACCCGTCCATGACCGGCATCTGCACGTCCATAAGGACGAGGTCATAGGCGTTGGCCTTGGCCATGGCCACGGCGATCTGGCCGTTCCCGGCCAGGTCGACGCGGAGCCCGGCCTCCCGGAGCAGGGCGGTGGCCACTTCCTGGTTGAGATCGTTGTCCTCGACCAGCAGCACCCGGACCTCGCCCAGGGCCGCCAGCTGGCCGAAGGCATCCGTGGACTCGTCGAAGGCCGGTCCGGGCCCGACGGCGGTCCCGTCCAGGAGGTCCACGATGCAGTCGAACAGCAGGGAGGCGCTGACCGGCTTGATCAGCACCTGCTTGATGCCGATGGCCTCGGCGCTGGCGATCACTTCCTCGCGGCCGTAGGCGGTCACCATCAGCAGCTGGGGCATCGAATCCGGCCGGCTCCGGCGCATCCGCCGGGCCGTCTCGATCCCGTTCATGCCGGGCATCTGCCAGTCCAGGAGGACGACCTCGAAGGGCGCGCCCTGGCGTTCGGCTTCGGCCAAGGCGTCGAGGGCGGCCTGGCCGGAGTCGGCCTGGTCCACCTTGAAACCCATATTGGTGAGCATCTTCCCGAGGACCTTGCGGGCGGCCCGGATATCGTCCACCACGAGCACCCGCTTGCCGTGGAGGTCCGAGGACAGGGCCAGCTTGCGCGGGTAGGCGACCGTCTTGGCGAAATGGGCCGTGAACCAGAAGTTGCTGCCCTTGCCGGGCTCGCTGGTCACGCCCACGTCCCCGCCCATCATGCCGGCCAGTTTCTTGGCGATGGCCAGCCCGAGGCCGGTGCCTCCGAATTTGCGCGTTATGGAAGCGTCGGCCTGGGCGAAGCCCTGGAACAGCTGGCCGATCTCCTCCGCGGACAGCCCGATGCCGGTGTCGCGGACGGCGAAGTAGACCAGGGCCTCGGCCTCGGTCTGTTCCATGAGCCGGATGACGATCTCGATCTCGCCCGCCTCGGTGAACTTGACCGCGTTGTTGCCATAGTTGACGAGGATCTGCCCCAGCCGGAGGGGATCGCCGACCAGGACCCGCGGCACGTTCCGGTCGATGTCGAAGATCAGTTCCAGGCCTTTGGCGGTGGCCTTGTCGGCGATCAGGTCGGCGACGTTCTCGAGGACCTTCTCCAGCTCGAATTCGGTGGTCTCGAGGATCAGCTTGTCGGCCTCGATTTTCGAGAAATCCAGGATGTCGTTGATGATGCCCAGGAGGTGCTGGCCGGAGCCCTTGATCTTCCGGAGGTAGTCCCGCTGACGCGGGGTGAGCTCGGTCTTGAGGATCAGGTAGGACATGCCGATGATGGCGTTCATCGGCGTCCGGATCTCGTGGCTCATGCTGGACAGGAAGTCCGATTTGGCGATGCTGGCCTTCTCCGCCGCCCGTTTCGCCCTTTCCAGATCCTTCTGCACGGCGTGCTCCTCGGTCACATCGCGGAACACCAGCACGGCGCCGATCACGTCTCCGCCCGGCGCCCGGATCGGGGCGCAGCTGTCGGCGATGGGGCATTCGCCGCCGCCCCGGGCGATCAGCACGGTGTGATTGGCGAGGCCATGCAGCACGCCCCGCTCCAGGGTCTCCTTGACCGGGATCCGAGCCGGCTGGCGGGAGGTTTGATTGATGATGTGGAACACCTCCTCCACCGGGAGGCCGAGGGCTTCGCCCTGGCTCCAGCCGGTCAGTTTTTCCGCCAGGGGATTGAGGATCTCGATGCACCCCCGGGCGTCCGTGGTCAACACGGCATCGCCGATGGAATTGAGGGTGACGGCCAGCCTGGCCTCGTTCACCTGCAGCGTGCCGTTCATCGCCGCCAGGCGCCCATTCAGCCCCTGCTGGATCTCCAGGAGCCGGGCGGTCTCCACCCCGACCAGGTCCTTGACCTGCTGCCGGGCCCGGCGATGGAACATGAGCACCAGCCAGGACGCCATCAGCAGCGCCACCAGGCTGGTTCCCCAGAGCACGCCGAGCATCTGGTGCATCCGGGTGGCGAAATCGCGCGCGCTCCGGTCCAGCATGGCCTGCTCCACCTGGAGGAAGGTCGCCATTTCCCGCCGGATCGCGTCCATGATGCCCCTGCCGCTGCCGAGCTCATTCCGCAGGACGCCGGCCCGGGACCGGTCGCCACGCCGCGCGATGGACTCGGCCATGTTTTCCATCTCCAACCGAAGCAGGGGTCCCATCGCGTCCAGCGGGGCCCGGGCCGAGGGTTCGGTGGTGAGGCCGCGCAGCGCCGCGAACTGGGCCGGGATGGCGTCACGCACCGCGAGATACGGCTGCAGGAAGGCCGGGTCGCCGGTGAGCAGGTAGCCGCGGTAGCCGGTCTCGGCATCCTTCAGGGATGAGAGCAGGTTGGTCGCGCCGCCCATGACCATGAAGCAGTGGTAACGCAGCCTCCCCGCCCGCTGGACTTGTCCGAAGGCGTGGAAGGAGAAGGCGATCCCGCCCACGACCAGCAGGGTCAGGGCGATCAGGGAACCGAGGGTGCGGTTGATCGATTTCATGGCGTCGATTCCTTACAAGGGCCGCACCGGACCTGGACCGGGCCGCGGATGGCGCCGATCCGTTCGAATTTGAGAAGTCGCTCCAGGTGGCCCGGGCCCAGGACCGTGCCCTGCCGGAGCAGGAGCCGGCCTTCCCCGGTCTCGATGGAACCGTCGAGCACTTGGCCCTCCACGAGATCCTGGATGCGGATCGCCCGGGACACGGGGCCGGCGGGCTCGCCGGCACCGGCAAAGAAGCCGTCCTGGATGATCCGCTTCAGCGCGGTCGCCACCGCCGGGTCGTAGATGGACAGCTGGCAGTAGAGCATGTCGCAGACGCGCTGGGCCGGGTCCCGCACCCAGGCCCGGGTGCTCATGAAATCCAGGCAGACCCTCAGGATCCTCGCGCCCAGGGGGTTCTCGTCGCCGCTCCGCCCATCGGCGGGATAGCCGCCGCCATTGAAGTCCTTCTGGGAGTAGTGGACCATTTCCGCCACGCCGTCCAGCCGGGGGATGTCCTTCAGCAGGTGGTAGCCCACCTCCGCCACGCGGTTGTAGGCATGGCGCTCCTCCGTGTTGAGGTGGCTGCCCGCCTTCACCTTGGCCAGGACCGGCCGGGGGATGGTAAGGGTGCCGACCCGCGATAGCGCTCCGGCCAGCCCCACCATCCAGGGTTCCTCGATGCCCATCTGGACGGCCACCGCTTCCGCGAGCTCCGCCAGGCTCCGGCTCCAGGCGACCGCGTCGGGATCGGCCAGGGAGATCAATTCCAGGATGGCGGCGAGGAAGCCCTTCAGGGTCTTCTCCAGAAGTTCCCGCTCCAGCTTGAGCAGCCGGCGCTGCTCCAGGTGGGTGCGGACCCGGGCCAGGACCAGGGCGGGGCTGAAGGGCTTGGCGATGTAATCCGCCGCCCCGGCCGCGAGGCCCCGCGCCTCGTCCTCGAGCTCGCATTTCGCCGTGAGGAAAAGGACCGGGATCTCCCGGGTGCCCGGGTCGCGCCGGAGCTGGCAGCAGACGGCGTAGCCATCCATCTCCGGCATCATCACGTCCAGCAGGATGAGGGCGGGAGGGTCCTCGGATCGGGCGATCGCCAGGGCCTTGGTGCCGCTGGACGCGACCCGGACCCGGTAGGTGCCCTTGAGGAGCTCCACCAGGAGCAGGACATCGTCCGGCGTGTCGTCCACGACGAGGAGGGTGGGCCGGCCTGGCGGTTCACGCGGGATCATGGGAGGCCTTGGGATGGATCCAGGACGAAGAAAGGTGGCGTTCAACGAGCGGGGGCCTGTGCCGGCGAACGGCTCCGGCCCGCGTACTGGCAGATGCAGTGCAGCAAGAGTGCCAATACCTAAATTGTTTATTTTAATTAAATAAATAAACCAGAGAGGGCTCGGGCCTTGGGGCAACCATCAGAATCAATCAACAAGTCATTCAATTTGGCGGGGATGGAATCGGTTCGGGGCCGATCGACGGGAACCTGCGGAGGGCCAGGGTCCGCTGCAGGAGGACCTGGAACTCGGCGATCCGGATGGGCGTCCTAAGCAGTCCGACCGTGCCTTCGGCCGCCCTATCGGGCCCCGGGGCGTCAAAGCCGCGGTTGCACAGCAGCGGCACCCGTGCGTCGATCCCCTTCATTTTCAGGAAGGCGTCCCGGCCGGACAGGCATGGCATCGCCATGCCCATGAGAACCAGGGCCAGGTCCTGGTGGCGGTCGCGGAAGATCCCGAGGGCAGCCGGGCCGTCCCCGGCCTCAAGGACCGACAGGCCGTGCTGCTCCGCGAGCCGCCGGGCGTGGTCCCCCACCGCCGGGTCCTCCTCGGCGATCAGGATGAGCCCTTTGTCGCGCCAGACGGGAAGGGTTTCCACGTCCGGGCTCGCCCGGTCCTCCTTCATCGCAGGCAGGAACACCTTGAAGGAGGAGCCGTGGCCCGGTTCGCTCCGGACCTGGAGCGCGCCGCCGTGGGCGCGGATGATCCCCGTGACCGCAGCCAGCCCCAGCCCGTGGCCGGTGCGCTTGGTCGAATAGTAAGGCTCGAAGATCCGTTCGAGGAGCTCGGGCGCCATGCCGATCCCGGAATCGATGATCTCCAGGGTCGCATAGCGGCCCGGCGCGAGCGCGACGGCCCAGCGATCCGAACCGGGCGGGGGCGCCTCGAAGCCCTCCGCCCGCGTCCGCACGGTGATCCGGCCGGTGGCCCCGGGACCGAACGCCTCCGCCGCGTTGGTGATCAGGTTCATCAGCAGCTGCAGCAACTGGGTGCCATCACCCTTGATGAACGGCAGGCGGTCGGCCGGATCGCATTCGAGGATGACCGTCTTCGGTATGGAAACGGAGAGGATCTGGACCATCTCCTGGACCAGATGGGTCAGATCCACGGCCTTCAAGTGGATGCTCCCCTTGCCCGCGTAGGCCAGCAGCTGGCGGGTGAGTTCCACCGCCTTGCCGACGGTCCGGTCGATGGAATCCAGATGCCGGGAGAGCCGGGTCCCCTCGGATGGGGCCAGCCGGGCCATGTCCACGTAGCCGAGAATGGATGTCAGCAGGTTGTTGAAATCGTGGGCGACGCCCCCGGCCAGGAGGGCGAGGGTCTCGAGCTTCTGGGCTTCCATGAGGCGCGCGTCCAGGTCGGCCTGCCGGGCCAGCCGCTCGACGTCCTTCCGGGCCGCCTCCGCTTCGGCCTGGGCGGTGACGGAGGCGATGACCAGGTTCTCGTTGGCCACCTTCAGATCGGCGTGGAGGATGGTCCTGGCCATCGGGCGCGGGCGGCTCATCGGGTTGGACCGGGGTCCGGAACCGGCTGGGCGATGGGATTCCCGCCCAGGAGCCCGGCGTAGTCGCGCATCGGCTGGCCGAGGACGATCCCCTTGGCGGTGATCTCGTATTGCCGGAGTTCCTTGCTATGGGCGCTCGCGCGCACCTTGACGACCGCCATCACCCGCTTCAGGCAGCTCTCGACTTCGATGTAGCGCTGGACGATGATGGCGTCGGTGAGGAAGGCCGAGCCGTAGGAGCTGAACCGGAGATCGGTATAGCGGTCCTCGAGTTCCGAGGTCATCAGCACGGTCACCCCGAGGCTGGACAGCACGGACACCATGCGGAACAGCGACTCGCGGAAGTCCTCCCGGAAGGTCGGCGCCACCGCCAGCTCGAATCCGGAGAGGGAATCGATGACCACCCGGGTCGCCTTCATCCGCTGGATGGTCTCGAGCAGGCGCTGCACCACCTCGTCGATGGACAGATCCAGCTGGCGGGTGTTGATCAGGCCGATCTTGCCGGCGCGGGTCAGGAGATCGATGGTGGGCGACCAGGACTGGCTGGGGGTCTGTTCGAACGCGACGATCACGCCCGGTTCGCCCCGGTCGACGCCGGCCACCAGGAATGCTGTGGCGAGGATGGTCTTGCCGGAGCCGGAAGGTCCGGCGACCAGGAGCGAATAGCCGGAGGGCAGTCCGCCCCCGAGCATCTCGTCGAGTCCCGGAGTGCCCATCTTCAGCCGGACCTCCGGGCGCGACGCGCGGGCCTCGGCGAGCGCCGCCCCGGAGTCGCCCGGGATGGTCGCGGCAGGAAAGACCTGGATCCCCACGCCGGTGATCCGGAACGTGTGGATTCCGGGGCTCGGCGCCTGACCGCGCATCTTCAGGACCTGCAGCTTGCGGACCATGGAGTTGCGGTAGATGCTCTGCTCCAGCCGCAACAAGCCATCGGCCACCGTGAGGATGGGGTGGGTCTCCCGGTCGGCGAGGGACTCGCCGATGAGGAAGGACGTGGCCTGCCAGGTGCTGAGCTTGACTCCGAGCTGCTGGATGAACGCCTGGGGGCTCAGGGTCCCCCGGGCACGGAAGGTCCCCTCGAGCAGGGCGGACCGGAGCGAATCGATGAACACCAGGCCGGGGGAGAAATCCTCGACTTCCTTCATGATCCGGACCAGGACCCGGTGGAAGTCTCCGGTGGCGAGGTCATCCGCCAGATTGATGAAGCGGATGCTGTCATCGATCATCTTGGCATCGAAGAACCAGAACGGCTGCTGGTAGCGCAGCATCTTCAGGGGCGGTTCGCCGAGGGCGGTGAAATACAGGGCGCGCCGCTCCCGGTTGGCCATCTCGAACATGAGGTGGTGGGCCAGGGTCGTCTTGCCGGAACCGGGCGGCCCGCCGATGAGGTTGAAGGAGAACTCGGGAATGCCGCCGCCCAGGATGGCGTCGAGCCCCGGCACGCCCGTCGCCAGTTGGCGGATGGCCATATGCTTGTTCATGGAATGCTCCGATGGGATGCGCGCGGCGGCGAGGCCCAGACCGGAGCCAGCAGCCGATCCGTCAGGGACTCGCCGATCAATCCCGCGATCAGGCCCCTGAGGTTGAGGAAGAGACTCAGGCTGGCCGCCGCGGCCGCGGCCGTCTCCTGCCCTTCAAGGCGGGCGCCGAGGCCACCCAGCAGCGTATCGGCCTCCCCCTGGGCGCCAGGGAAGCCAAGCCATGGGTAGACCAGGCTGGTCAGGTGGAGCGAACGGCTGAGCAGGGCGTCCAGGCCCCGCAGGCCGATGATCGGGGTCAGCCGGACCGCCAGTTCCGCCCAGAGCGCCAAGGTGGCCCGGGCGACCTGCCCGGGCTGGTCGAGGCCCTCGAAGCGCGGCTCGAGCGCCTTCCGGAGGGGATCAGGCTGGCTATTGTCGGCTTCCAGGTTGGACATCGGAGTCGGGTTCCCTCGGGCCATCAGGCGGAGGTGGCCCCGTCCAGGGCTTCGGGCCGCATCCGGAATCGTTCGACATTCATCTGGTTCCGGGACTGGCTGCCGGCGAAATGGAGGTTGGCGCAAGCGACGCAGATGCCGTTGGCGTAGATCTCGCGGCCCGGGCTCCGGCGTTCGGGCATCCAGGCTTTCCCGGTCCAGATGCAGTCGCACCAGGAGCACCTCGACGCGATGAGGGCGTGCCGCTGATTCCACATGTCTTGGCCTTTCGGGATGCGGGGAGGAGGGAAGGGGCCATCCATCGGGACGGGGAAGCATCGGGAAGGGCGGCGGGAGTTTTACAGCAAGGGCTGGGCCAATGGCTTCAAACGGCTATCTTGTGGGCACTTGCAACAAGGGTTCGGGCCGGGAGGGGGCGAACGGGTCGATTCATATTGAAGAAGGCGCGATCAATCTGATGGGGAGCCTCCTTCCTGGATCGCGTCGAATCCGGCGCGGTCAGGGGCCCGAGCGGGTGGCCTGGAAGTTGCTTCTGGTAAGGCTTCCCAGGATCCCGCTTGAAACCGCACCGGAACGACCCGAACCCACCCGCCGCGAACGGCTTCTTCAAGCGCCTGGGGCCCGGGCTGATCACCGGCGCCTCCGATGACGATCCCAGCGGCATCGCCACCTACTCCCAGGCCGGGGCGGGATTCGGCTTCAGCCTGCTGTGGACCATGCTGTTCTCGTTCCCGCTGATGTGCGCGATCCAGGAGCTCAGCGCCCGCATCGGCCGGGTCACCGGCCGGGGCCTCGCCGGCAACATCCGCCGGCACTACTCCCCGTGGTGCCTGTATCCCGTCGTCTTCCTGCTGGTGGTGGCCAACACCCTCAACCTCGGGGCCGATATCGGGGCCATGGGTTCGGCCCTGCAGCTGCTGATCGGGGGGCCCGCGCTCCTCTATGCGGTCGGCTTCGCGGCCCTGTGCCTCGTGCTGGAAGTGTTCGTGACCTATGAACGCTATTCCCGCCTGCTCAAGTGGCTCACCCTCGTGCTGTTCAGCTACGTGGTGACGGCCTTCTGCGTCCATGCGCCGTGGCGCCAGGTCGCCCTGGGCACCCTGGTGCCCACCTTCGCCAGGAACGGCCAGTACTGGGCCACCTTCGTCGCCCTCCTGGGCACCACGATCAGCCCCTATCTTTTCTTCTGGCAGGCCTCCGAAGAGACCGAGGAGATCCGCGACCATCCCGGCGAGGCGGCCCTCCTCACCGAACCCCACCAGGCCCGGGCCCAGTTCAGCCGGATCCGGCTCGACACCGTGGCCGGGATGTTCCTGTCCAACGCCGTGGCCTTCTTCATCATCCTGGCGGCGGGGGCCACCCTCCATGTCCATGGCGTCCTCGACATCGAGACCGCCAGCCAGGCTGCCGAGGCGCTCCGCCCGTTGGCCGGCCGCTTCGCCTTTACGCTGTTCGCCCTGGGGATCGTCGGCACGGGCCTGCTGGCGGTGCCGGTGCTGGCCGGTTCCGCCGCCTACGCCTTCGGCGAAGCCCTCAAGTGGCCCACGGGCCTTGATCGCAAGCCCCTGGACGCCAAGGGTTTCTATTCCGTCCTGGCGATCGCGACGGTCCTGGGCCTGGCCATGAACTTCCCGTGGGTCCAGGCCCACACCCACATCACCCCGATGCGGGCCCTGTTCTACTGCGCCATCCTCAACGGCGTCGCCGCGGTGCCGATCATGGTGGTGGTCATGATGATGGTGGCCAAGGACGAGGTGATGGGCCGGTTCACCCTCCATTCGGGCCTCCTGCGCGCCCTCGGGTGGCTGGCGACCGTGGTCATGTTCCTGGCGGCGGCGGGGATGTTCCTGACCTTGAAGGGCTGAAGGGCTGTAGTAGTATCGGGCCCTGAGGCTGCCCATGCGCCGCGCATTCCCTTTGACCCTGGCCCTGACCTGCCTAGCCCTGCAGGCGGGGCCGCCGTTCCGCACCGATGATCCGGAACCGGTGGAACTGGGCCATCTGGAGTTGTACCTGTTCGCCATGGGCGGGCATGTCCAGGGCGAAAGCTCCGGCCTCGGGCCGGCGGTGGAGTTCAACTACGGCATCCTTCCGGACACCCAGTTCCACCTGGTGGTCCCCTATGCCTACGACCGGACCGGGGGATCGCCGGACCAGGGGGGCCTGGGCGATACCGAAGTGGGCATCAAGTACCGCTTCCTCCACGAAACGGATTCACGGCCGCAGATCGGGATCTTCCCGTTCGTGGAGCTGCCGACCGGCGACCCGGACCGGCGGCTCGGCGCCGGCCATGCCCAGGTCTACTTGCCCGTTTGGATCCAGAAATCCTGGGGGCCCTGGACCAGCTACGGCGGGTACGGATGGTGGCGGAATCCCGGGACCGGGAACCGGAACTGGACCTATCTCGGATGGCTTGTGCAGCGGGAGCTCGGGGAGAAGCTGACCCTGGGGCTTGAAGGGTTCCGGACCACCGCCAGCACCCAGGCCGGGTCGGCGGCGACCGGGTTCGATTTCGGCGGCCAGGTGAACCTCGCTCCGGCCCATCACCTGCTTTTCAGCGCCGGCCGCAATCTGTCCGGCGTGACCCAGTCCTATTTCTACTTCGGCTACCAGCTCACCACCGGCACCTTCGGCAATCTCGGCGACTGGTTCCGGCGCAGCCGTTCCTGAGGAGCCCGGTCTTGGCACGCAAATTCGAACCCCTGGATCCCGTCCGTGTGACCCTGGCGCTGGTCTGGCGCAACGGGCTGCGGGGCAGGAAGTAGCACGGTATTTCAAAGGGGAGGGTGATCACCATGGCCACCAATCAGAGGATCCTGCTCCATTCCCGCCCCGCCGGGGCGCCCACCCCGGGCGACTTCCTGCTGGAGGAGGCGCCGGTCCCGGAGCCGGCAGCGGGGCAGCTGCTGCTGCGCACGCTCTACCTCTCCCTGGACCCCTACATGCGGGGGCGCATGAGCGATGCCTCGTCCTACGCGCCGCCGGTGGCGGTCGGGGCGGTGATGGTGGGCGGCACCATCGCCCGGGTGGAGGCGTCCCTGAACCCCCGGTTCCGGCCCGGGGACCTGGTCCTGGCCTATGGCGGATGGCAGACCTACAGCCTTTCCGACGGCACCGGCCTCACCCGGCTGGACCCGGCCCCCGACCCCCCGTCCCTGGCCCTGGGGGTCCTGGGCATGCCCGGTTTCACGGCCTACATGGGGCTGCTGGAGATCGGCCAGCCCAGGCCGGGCGAAACCGTGGTGGTCGCCGCCGCCAGCGGGGCCGTGGGGTCGGTGGTCGGCCAGATCGCCAAGCTCAAGGGTTGCCGGGTGGTGGGCATCGCCGGGGGGCCCCGGAAGTGCGGCTTCGTGACGGGGGAACTGGGCTTCGACGCCTGCGTGGACCACCATGGCGACGACCTGCCCGGGCGGCTGGCCCGGGCCTGCCCGGACGGGATCGATGTCTACTTCGAGAACGTCGGGGGCGCCGTGTTCAGCGCGGTCCTGCCCCTGCTGAACGTGCATGCCCGGATTCCGGTCTGCGGCCTGATCGCCCACTACAACGACACCGCCCTGCCGCCCGGCCCCGACCGCCTGGGGCTGCTGTCCCGGGCCATCCTAACCAAGCGGATCAAGATGCAGGGTTTCATCATCTTCGATGATTTCGGCCCGCGCTTCGGGGAATTCCGCCAGGCCATGGGTGACTGGGTCCGGGCCGGCCGCATCAAATACCGGGAGGATGTGGTGGAGGGCCTGGAGAACGCACCCGCGGCCTTCATCGGGCTGCTCAAGGGGGACAATTTCGGCAAGCTGGTCGTGCGCCTCCGCGATCCGGGACCGGCGGGGCCGGGGGCCTGACATATCTTGATGTCGAGGTCCGCTGATCGGCGATAGAATGGGGGCATTCCCATGGACTCCAACAACTCACCTGTAACCGAGGAGAAACACCCATGACCGCACTTCTGCCCAACATCGACCCGGACGGACTGCTGGAATACTCCGTGGTCTACACCGACCGCGCCCTGAACCACATGTCCAAGAAGTTCCAGCAGGTGATGCGGGAGATCGACCGCATCCTGAAGCAGGTCTACCACGCCCAGGCGGCGGTGCTGGTGCCCGGCAGCGGCACCTTCGGCATGGAGGCCGTGGCCCGGCAGTTCGCCACCGGCAAGAAGGCGCTGGTGATCCGGGACGGGTTCTTCAGCTACCGCTGGACCCAGATCTTCGATATGGGCGGGATCCCGTCCTCGCACACCGTGCTCAAGGCCCGCCGCACCGGCACCGGCCCGCAGTCGCCCTGGGTGCCGACCCCCATCGCCGAGGTGGTGGCCGCCATCGCCGCCGAGAGGCCCGAGGTCGTGATCGCCCCGCACGTCGAGACCGCCGCCGGCATCATCCTGCCCGACGACTACCTGCGGGCCGTGGCCGAGGCCGCGCACGCCGCCGGCGGCATCTTCGTGCTCGACTGCGTCGCCTCGGGCTGCATGTGGGTGGACATGGAGGCCCTGGGCGTCGACGTGATCGTCAGCGCCCCGCAGAAGGGCTGGAGCGGCACGCCCTGCTGCGCCATGGTGATGCTCTCCGAGCGGGCCAGGAAGGTCATGGAAGGCACCACCAGCACCAGTTTCGCCTGCGACCTGAAGAAGTGGTCCTCGATCATGGACGCCTACCTGAAGGGCGGCCACGCCTACCACGCCACCATGCCCACCGATTCCCTGGCCCGGGTCTGCGCGGTGATGCAGGAGATGGAGGCCTACGGCTTCGACAAGCTGCAGGCGGAGCAGGCCGAACTGGGGACCAAGGTCCGCGCCCTGCTGGCCGGCTGCGGCCTGCCCAGCGTCGCCGCCGCGGGATTCGAGGCCCCCGGCGTGGTGGTGAGCTACACCACCGACCCCGAGATCCAGGCCGGCCGCAAGTTCGTCGCCGCGGGCCTGCAGATCGCCTCCGGCGTGCCCCTGCAGTGCGACGAACCGGCGGACTTCATGACCTTCCGGCTCGGCCTGTTCGGGCTGGAGAAGCTGCACAACGTCGACCGCACCGTGGCGAGCCTGGCCGCCGCGCTCAAGCAGCTCGGCTTCGAGGCGCACCAGACGGTCCGCGCCTAGTTTCCCGCTTTTTCCGCGAGCCTCCGATTCGACCCACAGGGTCGAATCGGAGGCTCGCGGAAGTAGGATCCGGTACGACTGGAATGGAGGCTAGGCTTTGGGCTTCCGTTTCATTCGAGGCTTGGTCGCCGGCGTGGTGGTGGCGTCCCGGGTGTGCTCTTCCACCAGATCGGTGGTCACGCTCTTGCCGTGGACCTGGACATCGACCTCCACGCGCCGGTTCCGGGCCTGGCCTTCCGGGGTCGCGTTGGTGTCGAGGGGTTCGTTCCAGCTCCTGCCCTCCACCACGATCTCCCGGTCCGGGATGTTCTGTTCCCGGAGGATCTGGGCCACGGCTTCGGCTCTTTCCTTGGAGAGGCGCAGGTTGAACGCCGCGCCGCCGGTGTGGGAGGTGTGGCCGGTGACCACCAGGCGGTAGTTGCCCTTGTAGACGGCCAGTTCGCGGGCGACCTTCCTCACGGCCTGGCGGCCGGCTTCATCCAGGTCCGCCTTGCCGTTGTTGAAGTGCAGGCGGGCCTCGTCCAGGATGATCTTGACCGGCGGCGGGGGCGGAGGTTCAACCACAGCCACCGGCACGGGCGCCGGCGGCGGAGGCGGGGGCGGCGGGGGCGCCGGAGCGGGCGTCACGAGGACCACGACCGCCGGCTGGACGGGCTCCGGGGGAGGCGGCGGGGCCGGTTGCGGGTGGCGCACCCCGAAGGTGTAGCCCACCCCGGCCAGGGTCAGCAGCTCCCGGAAATGGTTGGCATATTCGGTCGAGACGTTGACCACCTTGGCGTCCAGCTGCACCGTGAAGCCGTTCCAGGTGTGGCCCAGGAGGCCCACGCCGGCATTCAGATTGAATTTGGTGCTCGCCTCGGCGAAGGGCGCGTGCAGACGGGAGCCGCCCGCGCCCAGGGCCAGGTAGGGCACCCAGGCCCGGTCCCTGGGCCCCACATTGAGCAGGAGCGCGCCCAGGCCCAGATATTCATGGGTGTCGGGGTAGCCGATGTAGCGGGCCGGCTGGACCGTGCGCAGGGCCTTGAAATCCAGACCCCAGCGATCGGTGAGCCAAGTGCCGCCGCCCACGCCGAAGGCGATGCCGTTCTGGTAGACATTGGTGTCGCGCCGGATGGCTTCCCCGAGCTGCAGGGTGCCCCAGGTCTGGCCTTCCTGGGCGGACAGGGAAAGGGTGCAGCCGATCAGGACCAGGGTCCGTAGTGCGAAATTCTTCATGATGATTCCCTTGGGATGGTGGATGCGGATCGGTGGTTCTACTGGGGCACGGTCACGGTGGCCTGCTGCAGGGCGACCAGGGTCTGGGCGAGGATCCGCCCGTTCATCGTCGCCAGGGTCTGGAGGGTGACCTGGGACTTGCAGAGGATGATGCCTTCGAAGTGCGCGCCGGGGCCGATCGTGACCTGGCCCGCGACCTGCCAGAAGATGTTTCTGGCCCGGGCGCCGCCGCTCAGCGTGACGTTCTTGGCGCCGCTCTCGGACAGGTCGCCGGTGGTCTGGAAGATCCAGATGTCGTTGGCGCCGCCGTTGAGCACCACATCCGTGGGCACGGTCACGCTGCTGGTCCAGAGGTAGAGGCCTGGGGCCAGGGTCAGCCCGCCGATATTGCCGGAACCCAGGTTCAGGTGGTCCGGGGTCGGCCGGGTGGCCGCGTCGGTGTAGGCGAGGAGCATGTCCCCGACGGCGGTGGTGAGGTTGGTGGGCGTGGGTACCGCGTAGTTCGCGGCGAACGCCTTGCCCGTGATCTGGGGCGAGGTGGCGAAGACATTGGTGGCGTCGGCGGTCAGGGAGAAGCCGGTGAGGAAGGACGCGGCGGACGGGCTGAGGCCGATATCGCCGGTGATGACGGAACTGGGCACGGTGGAGATGCTGGCCTTGGCGAGGATCGCATAGTTGCCGGCCGTTCCCAGGTTGACCACGGCCGGGCCCTGGGCGGCGGTCGTGCCCGTTGTGAACGTCCAGACGTCGGCCAGGGCGAGCGCATTGCCGGCCATGTCCTTGACGCCGGTGGTGAGGGTGGCGCTGTAGGCCGTGCTGGCCGTCAGCAGGGCGGCAGGGGTGAACGTGGCGGAGGTGCCGCCAGGTCCGAAGGCCAGGGTGCCGTTCACCGGGGTGGTGCCCTGTTTGACCGTGAACGTCGCGGTCGTGAGGGTGACCGGGTCGATGGCCTCGCTGAAGGTCGCTTCGACCCCGGCGTTGAGGGCCACGCCGGTGGCGTTGGCCATGGGCAGGGTCGAGACGACGGTCGGCGGGGTGGTGTCGGCTCCGGCGGCGGAGGTGAAGGTCCAGGTGACCGGGGTGGCCAGGGCATGCCCCTGCAGGTCCTTGACCCCGGTGCTGAGGGTCGCGGCGTAGAGGGTGTTGGGGGTCAGGGGGTTCGCCGGGGTGAGGGTCGCGACGGCGCCGACGTTGGCGAGGGTGCCCGGGAGCACGGCGCCAGCCTGGCTCAGGGCGAAGGTGGCGGCGGTGAGGGTGAGCGGGTCGATCGCTTCGCTGAAGGTCGCGTCGATCCTGGTGTTGAGCCCCACGCCGGTGGCGCCGGCCGTGGGCAGGGTCGAGACAACGGTCAGCGGCGAGATGACGACCGCCGGGGCGGTGGTGAAGGTCCAGGCGACGGGGGCGGCCAGGGCGCGGCCCTCGAGATCCTTGGCGCCGGTGGTGACGGCCGCGGAATAGAGCAGGCCGGGGGCCAGCGGCGACGAGGGCGTGAGGGTCGAGACATTGCCCGGCCCGTTCACGATGGTGCCCGGGATCACCGCGCCCGCCTGGGTCAGGGTGAAGGTCGCGGTGGTGAGGGTGAGCGGATCCATGGACGCGCTGAAGCCGGCGGCGACCGTCGTGGTGACGGCGACGCCCGTGCTCAGGTTGGCGGGAGTGAAGGTGGTGATGGTCGGGGCCGGCCCGGGCAGCGGCTTCGGCGGATCATTGCCGTTGCACGCCAGGAGGGTGAGGGCCACCAGGGAAACGCCGAGGTGGGACCACGGCAGGGCCACGCCGTTCCGGCAAGGCAGGGGATTGGGCATGGGATTCTCCTCGGGACGGTTTGAATGGGGTGCTGGCGGGACTTCCGTCGACCTGACATGGCAGGTGCTGTTGGCGGAAGGGAGAATGCAATGCCCGCACCAGATATTTAAATAATTTAAAATAGTATATTTAATACTTACAATGGCACAGGCCGCGGCTTCCCGCCAGCGGCCGGTTCGTTCATTCTGATTGGCTTATCGACCATTTCGGGGTGCCCCCAGCCGGGCCAGGGGGCACCCGGGAGCGCTCCGGAATCAACCCCCGGAGGTCGCCGCCGCGTAGGCGTCGTCCAGGATCTGGCTGACGTGGCGGACCTTCAGGTCGAGGCCGTGCTTGCGGGCGCCATAGCCCAGGTGCATCATGCAGGCCGGGCATTCGGTGGCCAGGGTGGCGGCCCCGGTCTTGCCGGCGTTCCTCATCTTCCGTTCCAGGACGCCGGAGGCCTCCGCGTGGTGCAGGAACGTGTAGCTTCCGGCCGCCCCGCAGCACCAGTCGGCTTCGGGCATCTCCTTGAAGGCTAGGCCCGGCACCGCCTTCAGGAGCTGGCGCGGCTGGGCCGTGACCTTGGCGAAGCGGTTGGAGAGGTGACAGGGGTCGTGGTAGGTGACGGTGCCCGGAAGGCTGCCGAGCCCCTCGAGGCCGATTCCGGCCAGGTACTCGCTGAAGCTGCGGATCTTCTTGGACAGGGCGGCGGCCTTGGTCTGGTAGGCCGGGTCGTCCTTGAGCAGGGCCCCGTATTCCTTGAGGTGGGTGCTGCAGCTGCCGCAGTCGGAGACGATCGCCTCCAGCCCCTCGGCCTCTTCGGCCATGCGGTCGATATTCTTGCGGGCGATGTCCCGGGCGGTGTCCAGGTCGCCGTAGGAATGCGCCGGCCGGCCGCAGCAGGTGTTGTCCATGATGGTCGTCGCGCAGCCGTTGCGGGCCAGCACCCGCAGGGTGGCCGCCACCGCCTCCGGGAACTCGAAGCTCATCCCGCAGGAGGCGAAGTAGCCGATGCGGTGCTTGACGTCCCGGGGCATGGGCACCTGGGCCTGGTTGCCGCGCAGGAAGCCCTTGCCGTCCATGGGCGGCAGGACCTGGTCGACCGTCTGGAAGCGCTTGTCCACCAGCCGCAGCATGCCGGATTTCTCGGCCAGCTTGGTCAGGCCATGGCGCTTGGCCCAGAGGGCCATGCGCCCGGCCGTCTCCAGGCGCTTGCTGTGGGCCAGGATCTCCCGGAACAGGAAGCTCTGCCAGCGGGGCTGGCCGTGCCGCTTGAGGTAGGCGTGGCGGATGGCCAGGACGGTCTCGTCGGTCTTGATGGCCGGGAAGCAGTGGGCGGTGCAGCCGCGGCACAGGAGGCAATCCTCGAGGGCGTGGGCCACGTCCGGCGTCAACTCCATGTGGCCGAGGATCAGGGCCCGGGCGACGGCCTGGCGGCCGCGGCCCAGGGAGTGCTCCGAACCGGTCGTCCGGAACACCGGGCATCCGGCCTGGCAGAAGCCGCAGCGGTTGCACTGCGCGATCGTATCGTAAAGGGGAAGCAGTTCGCTGGTCGCCATGGTATCCCTCAGATTCCGCCGACGAACCGGCCCGGGCAGCAGAGCCCCAGGGGGTCGAATTCCGCCTTGATCCGCCGCATCAGATCGAGGCCGTCGCCCGGGTCGCCCCAGGCGTCCATGGTCCGTTTCAGGGAGGGCGGGGCGTCCTGGAGCACCAGGCTCCCGCCGGCGGCCACGGCTTTTCCGCGCAGCTCTTCCATCACCTCGTCCAGAGGCGCGGCGGGCGCGGCCGGATCCGGGAGGAACTGTGCCCAGATCACGCCGCTGGCCGCATGGGCGACGAGGGTGGCCCGCAGCCCCGCGACCGCGCCGGCGGCGCCGGCCAGATCGGCGGTGGCGGCGATGGGCACGGTGATCTTGCAGAGGATCCGGGCCGGGTGGGCCGGCACAGCCACGAGCAGGTTGCGGATGGCCTGCCCGGCGGAGAAGGGCAGGGCCGTGCCGCCGTTGGCTTCGAACAGGGCGGTGAAATCCCGGGCCTGGCGCGCCACGGTCTCGGGACTGCCCGCCAGGGCCACCGCGAGCGCGCAGGCTCCGGGTTCCGTCGGAAGCCCGAGGGCCTGGGCAAGCTGTTCGACCGCGGCCGGGTTGAGCAGATCGAGGGCCTCCGGCAGCAGGAAGGAGGCCTGGACCGCCCGCACCACGGCCCAGGCCTGGGCCGGATCCGGGAACAGGCCGATGAGCCCGCCCCGCTGGGCGGGCATGGGCAGGAGCTTGAAGGTCACCTCGGTCACGATCCCCAGGGTGCCCATGCTCCGGATGAACATCTTGTTCATGTCGTAGCCCGAGACATTCTTGATCACCCGGGCGCCGCAGTGGATCCGCTCCCCATCCGGCAGCACCACGCGCAGCCCCAGGAGCCAGTCCCGCACAGTGCCATACAGCAGCCGCCCGGGGCCGTTCTGGTTGGCCGCCACCAGGCCGCCCAGGGTGACCCGCTCGCCGTCCGGAGGATCCAGGGGCAGGACCAGCCGGTCCCGGGCGACGAGCTCCTGCAGGGCGGCCAGGCGCATGCCGGCCTCGGCCGTCACCACCAGGTTGGCGGGATCCCATTCCACGACCCGGTCCAGCCGGTCCAGGCGGATCACCACCTGGGCCCGGGTGGGCGCATTGCCCAGTCCCATGGCCGTGCCGCCGCCCCAGGGGATCATGGCCGCGCCGGCCCCGGCGCAGGCGGCGACCACCCGGGAGACTTCCTCCTGGGTGCCGGGATGGACGAGCAGCTCGGGCAGGACCCCGTCGACGGCGAAGGCCGCGGTGTGGGCCACGCCCGAGGCCACCCGGTCCGGGCCGACGATCGCTTCCAGCTGGTCGAAAAGGCCGATCGGATCACGGGGCACAGACCACCTCCTCGGGGGCCGGGAACATCTTCCCGGGGTTGGCCAGATTGCGCGGGTCGAAGGCCCGCTTGACCCGGAGCTGGGCGCGGATATCGGCCTCGCTCAGCACCAGCCGCATGGCCTCGATCTTCTCCATGCCCACGCCGTGCTCGCCGCTGATGGTGCCGCCCAGGGCCGCGCAGAGGCCGAGGATCTCCATGCCGGCCGCCAGCACCCGGGCCTTCTGGTCCGCATCCCGCCAATCGAACAGGATCAGGGGATGCAGGTTGCCGTCGCCGGCGTGGAACACGTTGGGAATCCGCAGGTCGTACTTCAGGGCCACTTCGGCCACCTTGCGCAGGACCTCGGGCAGGGCCGTACGCGGCACCGTGCCGTCGCAGACCAGGAAGCTGGGCGCCAGCCGGGCCACGGCGCCGAAGGCCCCGCGCCGCCCGGCCCAGAGCAGGGCGCGTTCGGCGTCGGACCTGGCCACCCGGACCTCGCGGGCGCCCTGGGCCTTGCACAGGTCCTCGATGGCCCTGGCCTGGAGCTCCAGGTCATCCTTGAGCCCGTCCACCTCGATGATCAGCACGGTGGCGCAATCGGTGGGCAGGCCGCAGTGGAGGGAGGCCTCCACCGCCTGGATCACCATCTGGTCCATCATCTCCAGGGTGGCGGGGACCATGCCGGCGGCGATGATGGCCGAGACGGTCCGGCTGCCTTCCTCGATGCTGTCGTAGATGGCCAGGAGGGTCTTGACGCCCTCCGGGAGGCGGGCGATCTTCGCCACCACCTCGGTGCAGATGCCGAAGGTGCCCTCGCTGCCCACGAACAGCCCGGGCAGGTCGTAGCCCAGGGGATCCGGCGCCGTGCCGCCCAGGTGCGCGATCTGGCCATCGGGCAGGATCACGGTCAGGCCGAGCACGTGGTTGGTGGTCACCCCGTACTTGAAGCAGTGCGGGCCGCCGGCGTTCTCGGCCACGTTGCCGCCCAGGGTCGCCGCCTTCTGGCTGGCCGGATCGGGCAGGAACTGATAGCCCAGGGGCGCCAGGGCATTGCCCAGTTCCAGGTTGAACAGGCCGGACTGGGCCCGGGCCCAGAGGCTCGCGCCGTCCACCTCCAGGATCCGGTTCATGCGGATCATCTCGATCACCACCCCGCCGGCGAAGGGGATGGTGCCGCCGGTCAGGTTGGTGCCCCCGCCCCGGGGCAGGAAGGGCCGGCCGAACCGGTTGCAGGCCTGGACGACCCGGGCCACCTCCTCGGTGGTGTGGACGAACACCACGGCCTCCGGGCGGCGCTCCTCCAGGTAGCCATCATATTGGTAGAGCTGGAGGTCCACAGGGCCGTCGAGCACGTTTGCCGGGCCGACGATCGATCGCAGCTCGGTCGCGAACGCCTTCTCAATCATGATCCACACTCCTCAGGGCAGGATGGGATGGTCGATGGTCATGGGCACGATGGGGGTGCCACCTGTGCCGTTGATCCTGGTTTGTCCGGATTTTCTTCAATTGTCTGGTTGATGGGTCGAGGAATTATCTACCTGCACATCGTTTAATGGAAGAAATTTCCACCGGTCCCATTTTTCCCCAGGACCGGCCTTGATCCAGGTCATGGCGAGGTCCGGCCCGAGGCCACATCATGGGAGGGTTCCACTGCCACCCACCCGGAGGGCCTCCCATGACCGACGAGTCGATTCCCGCCTCGGTTCTCGCGATCCTGGCCGACCGCCAAGGTCAGCTCGCCCTGGGGGCCCGGACTCCGGAAGGCGATGACCGCACCTGACGATCCGGGCTGCGCGGAACGCTGTTCGTCCCCCGTGTGCTTCAACTGCAAGTAGCCCTGGCTCCGCCCGTCAGCCGCCCGAGGCGACCTTCACGAAGCCCACCCGGTCGCCGTCCTCGACCCGGGTGGCCGGACCCCGCCGGTGGCTGACGAGGACGCCGTTCAGGGCCACCGCCGCCGACCGGGCCATGCGGTCGAAAGCCTCGCCCTGGTCCTGGAACCGGGCCCGGGCGGCCACCAGGACCTCCTGCACGGTGCGCGCGCCCTCGACCTCGAAGCGCGGGGTCCCGAGCAGCTTGGCCATGTCGTAGGTGAGTTCGACGGTGAGGCTCATACGCGCACCTTCAGGCGCCGGAGGGTCCGGGGCAGGGGCACGCCCAGGGCGTCCCAGCCACGGATCCGGTAGTACCGGGGCAGGAGCTGGTCCAGGGGATGCCCGGAGGGCATGTGCTTGAAGGTGGGTTCGTGCAGGATCCGCGGCGGCAGGGTGTCGTCCGCGCCGGTCAGGCCCTCGCGCAGGTTGTACATGCGTTCCAGGTTGAAGATCCGCTCGCCGATCTCCTGCAGGTGGCCGGAGGTGAACCGGGTGCCGGTGATGTAGGTCAGCCACTTGTCGAACCAGGTCAAAGGGAAGAGCTTCAGTCCGGAGGCCAGGCGGTAGAGCGGCCCGCTGTTCTCGAACAGGCGCGCGGCGAGCCGGTGGGCGAACCGGTTGGGGTCCATGCGGTGCACGACCGCCGGGATCATGGCGTAGGTGGAGAAGATGCAAAGCACCATGGAATTGAGGGCGCAGGCCAGGTTCTGCTGGACCACCGGGAGTTCGGCCTTTAGCTTGAGGTTCTGGGGATTGATGGTCAGGGGGCCGGTGGACTCGAAGTACATGCTGGCGCCCTGGACATGGCAGCCGCCCCGGTTGGTGGTGGCGTACTCCACCCCCTGGGCGAAGGAGCCGCGCGGATCGTAGGCGGACAATTCCAGGCCCTTCACGTGCATGGCGAAGTCCTTGCCGCCGTGGCGCTCGCTCATGCGCTTGACCCCGTCGGCCAGATCGTCGCCCAGGCCCCGGCGGTGGGCGATGGCCCGGATCATGTCCGAGACCCCCGCGGGATCGCCGAACCGCAGGCCGGTCTGGAGCATGTTCCGCTCCTGGAGTTCCATGGCGAACCCCAGGGTCGCGCCCAGGCTGATGGTGTCCATGCCCAGGTCGTCCGCCAGGTAATTCCATTCGTTGACCCAGCGCAGGTCCGGCACGTCCAGGTTGGTGCCCAGGAGCGCCGCCGTCTCGTATTCCGGACCCTTGACCCGGCCGACGCCTTCGACCTCCACTTCCCTGCCACAGGCCACGGGGCAGTGGATGCAGCTGGATTTGACCCCCACCAGCCCGTGGTCCTCCAGATACTCTCCGGAGACCTGCATGGCCTGGTCGTGGTGGCCGTACTTGAAGTTGTGGGTCGGGATGATGTTGCGGCCGTTGGTGGTGTTGACGATGCCCATGGTGCCGAAGCGGCGCAGCTTCTCCCCCATGACCGGATGGCCGCGGAACATGCGTCGCAACCATACGTTGTAATCTTTGAATTTATCCTCGTCCTCGAAGTCCAGTCTGCGGGTCCCCTTGACCGAGATGGCCTTGAGCCGCTTCGAGCCCATCACGGCGCCGACGCCGGTGCGCCCGGCGATGCGTTCGTCCGAGACGATCCCGGCGTAGCGCACCAGGTTCTCCCCTGCCGGGCCGATCACCGCGTGGTGGAATTCCCGGCCCAGGGCCTTCTGGGTGGCCCCGGTGCCCTGGCCCCAGAGCTCCCGGGCCTCGAGGAACAGGACGCTGTCCCGGTCGCCGTCGATCTCCAGGCGCAGGGGGCCGGACGCCTGGCCGCGGAGGATGAGGATATCGAGGCCGGCCTTCTTCATCCCGTAGGCGAAGGAGCCGCCGCAGGCGGCATTGCCGATGCCGCCGGTCAACGGGCTCTTGCAGACCACCGCGAAGCGGTTGGACTGGGGCGCCAGGGAGCCGTTGAGGGGGCCCGTGGCGAAGATCAGCGGGTTCTCCGGTCCGAGCGGGTCGATGCCCGCCGGCGTCAGGTCGTAGAGCAGGCGGGTGGCGTAGCCCTTGCCTCCCAGGTAGAGGCGGGCGGTCTCCTCATCCAGGGGCCGGAAGGCGAAGGATCGGTTTGCCAGGTCCACTTCCAGGACGCGATTGGCATATCCCTTGAGCATTGGAGCGATTCTCCCCGGTCCTTGGGCGGCTGTCCAATGCCATTATCCGCCGAAGGGCCAATCTTGATAATTGGTAAATTAAACCGATACTTCGGGCGTCTACCGAAATCATCGAGGCCCGGTGCCAGAGGAGGTTCCATGACCCGGTTCCATGGATCCCATGTGCTCATCACGGGAGCGGCCAGCGGCATCGGCCAGCTCATGGCCCTGGGCGCGCAGGCCCGGGGCGCCCGGCTCACCCTGCTGGACCGGGACGCCGCCGGGCTCCGGGCCGTCCAGAAGACCATGGGCGGCGACACCGCGGCCTATGCCGTCGATCTCTGCGATCGGGCCGCGGTCCGGGCCGTGGCCGCGGAGGTACTGGCGGCCCGGGGGCCGGTGGACATCCTGATCAACAACGCCGGCATCGTCACCGGCAAGCGCCTCCTGGACTGCTCGGACGAGGATATCGAGCGGACCTTCCAGGTCAACACCCTGGCCCTTTTCTGGATGACCCGGGCCTTCCTGCCCGCCATGATCGCCCAGGGCCGCGGGCACCTGGTCACCGTCGCCAGCGCCGCAGGCCTTTCCGGGGTGCCCCGCCTCACCGACTACACCGCCTCCAAGTTCGCGGCCGTGGGGTTCGACGAATCCATGCGCCAGGAATTCCGGCGCCTGGGCCTGCCCATCCGCACCACCGTGATCTGCCCCTACTTCATCGACACCGGCATGTTCTCGGGCGTCCGGACCCGCTTCTCCTGGCTCCTGCCCATCCTGGAACCCGGCTACGTGGCCCGCCGGATCCTGGGCGCCATCGAGGCCGACCGGCGCCGGCTCATCCTGCCGCGGTTCGTCCTGGCGGTGCTCCTGGTCAAGGCCCTGCCGCCGACCTGGTTCGACGCGCTGATGCGGATCTTCGGGGTGAACCGGAGCATGGACGCCTTCGTCGGGCACCCGGGGGGCGCCCAGTAGTCCGCCCGCTTTCACCAGGGCTCCTGTTTTCCTATGAAAACGGGAGAGTGAAAAAAATTGTCCATGATCGACAATTTTTTGTTGATTCAGGCATCTTCTATTTTAGAATCACTTTGCACACCTCATCCCCGGGAGCCCCGATGACCACCGACACGATCGCCGAAGCCCTACTGCTCCGGAACCCGCTGTTCGACGCCGGCAGGACCTGGCCGGTCCCGGATCCGGCCGTCTGGGCCTTCCACCGGCGGATGCCGGCCTACCTCGCCACCCCCCTCTACGACTGCCCGCCGCTGGCGGCCAAGTACGGCGTCGGCAGGGTGCTGGTCAAGGCCGAGACCCAGCGCTTGGGCCTGCCCAGCTTCAAGATCCTGGGCGCCTCCTGGGCCACCTACCGGGCCATCTGCGACCATCTGGGCTTCGAGCCGGAACCCTGGCTGAACATCAACGACCTGGCCCGGCGCCTGGGCTACCTCAAGCCCTTCGGGCTGGCGGCGGCCACGGACGGCAACCACGGCCGGGCGGTGGCCTTCATGGCCCGGCTGCTGGGCTTCTCGTGCCGGATCTTCGTGCCCGAGGGCACCGTCCCCGCCCGCATCCACGCCATCCAGAACGAAGGGGCCGAGGTGACGGTGGTCCACGGCGACTACGACGCCGCGGTGGCGCGCTCGGCGGAGGAGGCCTCCAGCCGCTGCCTGGTCATCTCCGACACCTCCTGGCCCGGCTACGACGTGACCCCCCGCCGGGTGGTGGAGGGCTACAGCACCATCTTCGCCGAGATCGACCAGACCCTCCGGGCCGCCGGCGCCCGCCAGCCGGATGTGGTCATCGTCCCGGTCGGGGTAGGGGCGTTCATGTCCGCCACGGTGAACTGGTACCGCAGCCGCGACTGGAAGGGGGCGCTGGTCGGCGTGGAGCCGGCCGATGCCAACTGCGTCCAGGTTTCGGCGGCGGCCGGAGCGATGGTGCCGGTGCCCGGCCCGCACCGCTCGATCATGGTCGGCCTCAACTGCGGGCTGCCTTCCCCGGTGGCGTGGCCCCGGGTGTCCACCGGGGTCGACTGGATGCTCTCCATCGGCGATGAACGGGCCCGCCAGGGCATGCGGGAGCTGGCCGAGAGCGGGGTCGTGGGCGGGGAGACCGGTTCGGCCTCCACCGGCGCCCTGGCGGCCCTCAAGGAGGACGGCTCGACCCAGGCCTTCCGGGACGCCGGGCTGCTGGGGCCGGACGCCACGATCCTGCTGCTGGTCACCGAGGGCGCCACCGACCGGGCCAACTACCAGGCCGTGGTGGGCAAGGCGCCGGAGGATGTGGGCACGATCCTGACGGTGGCACGCTAGCATCCCTTCGCGGAGCTTGCTCCGCTTAGGGATGCTTGTGCCCAGAACGGGCGCTGGATCGACCAGGATCTTCCAGTGCTAGAGGCTGGGCCAAGCCGACGTTGAATCGGGTGCAGGACTGATGAATTAGGCATGCATTAATGGGATACTCACGTGGTCCCTCCCATTCCTGGTTCCCGGTCGGCTGGCCTGGCCGCGATCCCATCGGGACCGAGGAAGCCATGAACCACCCCCTCAAAGCCCTCTGGCACCGGGCCCTCCCGGACCCGGCGCTGCCCCTGGAGAACCAGATCTTCCATTGGCTGTGCCTGCTGGGCGGCCTGCTGACCCTGTTGGTCATCGTCCCGGTGGATCTTTTCCAGAACCTGAACCCCTGGGTGAACCGGATCCTGTGCCTGTTCGGGCTGCTTTCGCTCGGCCTGGCCTGGGAGGCGCACCGGGGCCGTTTCCACAAGCAGGCCCTGCTCATCGCCTTCGTGGGCTGCCTGGACCTGGTGTGGTTCCCCAACGGCGGCTCCCAGGGCAGCATCGGCCTCTACTTCGTCATCGCCGCCCTGTTCCTGGTGCTCTTCCAGCGGGGGCTGTTCCGCTGGATGGGGCTGGCCCTGCTGGTGGCCGACATCCTGGCCCTGCATCTGGCGGAGGCGGCCTGGCCGGGACTGGTGAGCCCCTTCCAGACCCCCCTGGACCGCTACCTGGACCTGCTCACGGGCTACCCCATCAGCCTGCTCCTGTCCGCCCTGATCCTGTGGGTGGTCGTGACCGGCTACAATCGCGAGCAGGCCCGGAGCCGGGCCTCGCTGGAGGCGCTGAACGAATCCCAGGCCCAGCTCAAGGCCGTCGTGGACAGCACGGCGGATTTCGTCTGGTCGGTGGACGCCGAGCGGTTCGCCCTCATCACCTTCAATGCCGGGCTGCGGGACTACTATCGCAACAACCGGGGCATCGAGCTCCGGGCCGGGATGCCCCAGGAAGAACTCTTCCCGGAGGGCGAGTACGCCACCTACTGGACCGAAGCCTACCGCCGGGCCCTCAGGGAGGGCCCCTACTCGACCGAATACGACACCTCCACCGGCTCCAACACCCTCCACATCACCTTCAACCTGCTCGAACACGACGGCAGGGTCTTCGGGGTTTCCGCCTTCGGCCGGGACATCACGGAAAACAAGCGGCTCGCGCGGGAACGCCGGCAGCTCGAAGAACAGCTGAGGCAGATCGAGAAACTGGAAAGCCTCGGCAGCCTCGCCGGGGGCGTCGCCCACGACATGAACAACGTGCTGGGCGCCATCCTGGGCCTGGCCTCGACCCATCGCCTCCGGGCCGATCCCGGCAGCGCCCTGGCGGAGGACATGGAATCCGTGACCCGGGCCTGCCAGCGCGGCGGGGCCCTGGTGCGCGGCCTCCTGGATTTCGCCCGCAAGAGCCTGGCCGAGGAGCTCCCCCTGGATCTGAACGCCCTGGTGCGGGAGGTGGTGGCCCTGCTGGCCCGGACCACCCTGCAGCGGATCCGCCTGGAGACGGAATTGGCCGAGGGCCTCGCGCCCATGGTCGGGGATCCGGCGGCCCTGACCCACGCGCTGATGAACCTCTGCGTGAATGCCGTGGACGCCATGCCCGGGGGCGGCACCTTGACGCTCAGGACCGGGAACGGGCCGGCCGGGGAACTGGTCCTGGACGTGGAGGATACCGGCTGCGGGATGCCCAGGGAGGTCCTGGACAAGGCCCTGGACCCGTTCTTCACCACCAAGCCCCAGGGCCAGGGCACGGGCCTGGGCCTGTCGATCGTGTTCGCCACCGTCAAGGCCCACGGCGGCGGGCTGGAGATGCACAGCGAGCCTGGCCGGGGCACCCGGATCCGGCTGACCTTCCCGCCCGCGGGCGCATCCGCCCCGGAGGAGGAGCCCTTCCGGGAGGAGCCGGGCCGGCCCAGCCGCTCGCCCCTGCATGTGCTCCTGGTCGATGACGATGAACTGGTGCGGGAATCGGTGGAAGCGGTGCTGGACTACCTCGGGCACACGGCCACGGTGGCCACGGGCGGCGCGGAGGCCCTGGAAGCCATCCGGAACGGCCTGCGGCCCGATGCCGTCATGCTCGACATGAACATGCCCGGCATGGATGGGGCCGAGACCCTGGCCAGCCTGCGCATCCTGGATCCGGGCGTGCCGGTCATCCTCGCGACCGGGCGCCTGGACGCCCGCGCCAACGCATTGGCCAGAGCCTTCCCGGAGCTGACCCTGCTGGCGAAGCCCTTCACCATCAAGGCCCTGCAGGATGCTCTGGCCGGGCCCGAGGCTTCCCTGGAAAGGGAGATCCGAGCCCGCGTCCCCCCCGGCCAAGACGAGATAATCTGTTAAAGGAGACCGGCATCATGAGCACCACCTTCCGTTTCACGTGCTACAAGTCCATCTCGAACGGCTGGGTCGCCCGGGGCACCGTCAAGGGCAGGGCCGGCGGCAGCTTCGAGGAGCGGCCCTTGTGGTTCGGCTGCCAGGGGGAGACCTGGCCGGAGCTCCAGGCCGGCATGGCCCGGCTGGTGGCGATCCTCGGCCCGCGCGTGGAACCCGAGCCGAAGCTCACGGCGATCGAGGCGTTCATCCGGACCTGGCCCGAGGACCGGCCCATGCTGCTGCCGCCCGTGGGCCGGGTGGAAACGCTGTTCGCCAACCTGATCCACGTCGGCTCCCGGAGGCGCGGCTTCCTGGAGAACGCCGATGGCGTCCAGATCGTCTCCTATCTGAAGCTCGGCGCCTTGGCGGTGCTCAGGCCGGCGGGCGACTGGAAGCCTGAGCTGGTGGCCGATTTCCTGGACTTCACCCTCGGCCTGGTGCCGGAACGTCCCACCCCGGCCCCGGAGCGGGCCGGGCAGACCCGCGAGGACCTGATCGAGGAGACCCTGCTGGCCGGACTGGACAGCCTGCCTGAAGCCCCCTGAGGCGGGCTCCGGTCAGGCCCCTCAAGGTGAGCGCCGGTCTCCTTCAAATTGACCGGATCCCCAGGATTGGGGCTGGGCCCCGGGACCCTCCGAGCCTGCCGGTGAAGCCCTGGGTGGGCCCGGAGCCCGCGGACCAGCACTCCGGAACCTGACGGCATGGTCTGTGCTTGGTTGTTCCTCTGCGCACTTCGATCGGTGTGCCCAAGAGGAGCCACGATGACCGGAGTGACGAACCTGGACCGCCCCGAGGACGACGCGCGGCCGGTGAATGGGCCTCCCAAGGCGTATCTCGTGGGTGGCGGCATCGGCTCCCTGGCGGCGGCCGCCTTCATGATCCGCGACGGCCACCTCCCGGGCGGCAACCTCTGGATCCTGGAGGCGGGCGCCACCATGGGCGGCAGCCTGGACGGCACGCTCGGCCCGGTCGGCGGCTATTCCCTGCGCGGCGGCCGGATGCTCACCACCGACAACTACGAATGCACCTGGGACCTGTTCAGGACGATCCCATCCCTGGAATCCGAGGGCCTGTCCGTCTACGACGAGACCGTGAAGTTCAACGAATGCTACCAGGGCAACGCCATGGCCCGGCTGGTGGACCGCCACCGCGGCAAGGTCCCGGTCATCTCCATGGGCTTTTCCATGGAACAGCGCTTCGAGCTCCTGAGGCTGAGCAACGCCAGCGAAGAGGAGCTGGGCGCGGACTGCATCAACGACTGGCTCTCCCCCGGATTCCTGGAAACGGAATTCTGGTACATGTGGGCCACGACCTTCGCCTTCCAGCCCTGGCACAGCGCCGTGGAGTTCCGGCGCTACCTGCACCGGTTCATGATGGAATTCTCCCGGATCGAGACCCTCGCGGGCGTCAAACGCACCAAGTACAACCAGTATGATTCCCTGGTCCGGCCGCTGCAGAGCTGGCTCCAGGACCAGGGCGTGAACTTCGTGACGGATTGCCGGGTGACGGCGATCGAGCACCGGATCGAGGACGGCCAGTTCATCGCGACCGCCGTCCGCTGCGAGCGCCCCAGCGGCCCGGAATGCCTCCGCGTGGAGCCCGGGGACCTGGTCTTCCTCCAGAACGGCTCCATGACGGACGCCTCCAGCCTGGGCTCCATGACCGAGGCGCCCCGCAAGCGGACCAAGGCCGACAGTTGCGGCTGGACCCTGTGGGAGGATCTGGCCGCCGGCCATCTGGGGTTCGGCAATCCAGCCGTTTTCAATAGCTGCATGGCCCAGTCGAACTGGGAATCGTTCACCGTCACCCTCCGGAACTCCCGGTTCTTCGAGCGGATGACGCGGTTCAGCGGCAACCAGGCCGGCACCGGCGGGCTCGTCACCTTCAAGGATTCGAACTGGCTCATGTCCATCGTGCTGGCCCACCAGCCCCACTTCCCCGACCAGCCCGCCGGCGTCCAGGTGTTCTGGGGCTATGCCCTCTTCCCCGACCGCATCGGCAATTTCGTTCCCAAGGCCATGGCGGACTGCAACGGCGCCGAGATCCTCCAGGAACTGGACGGCCACCTGCGCTTCGACCCGGAGCCGCCCGGCACCGCGATGTGCATCCCCTGCGCCATGCCCTACATCACCAGCATGTTCATGCCCCGCTCCCCGGGCGACCGCCCCCTGCCGGTTCCCGCCGGCTCCAGGAACCTGGCCTTCATCAGCCAGTTCGTGGAGATCCCCGGCGACGTGGTGTTCACGGTGGAATATTCGGTGCGGGCGGCCCAGATGGCCGTGTACCAGCTCCTGGACCTCAAGCTGCCGATCCCGCCCGTGACCCGCCACGACAGGGCCTTCAAGACCCAGCTGGGCGCGGTGCTGAAAGCCTTCGCAGGGTAGCGCGGCCCTTCCGTCCCTCCAACCGGCCGGGAGTCTGGAACAGGACCTGGCATTACCATTCTTGAATCAAAGAAAAGGACGATGCATGTGTTTCTCCGCAGGGGCGAGCCTTACCGCCGGTGTGTTATTGACGTTTGCCGGCACGGAAACCTTGAGAAAAGTTCATAAGCCATCCCAGATTGTTTTTGCCAGCATTCCCCTCTTTTTCGCGTTCCAGCAGTTCTCGGAAGGCGTGGTCTGGTTGACCGTCCCGAACAAAGGGTTTCCAGCGTTGCTGACCATGGCGACGTATGCTTTTTTGCTTATGGCGCAAGTCATCTGGCCGATGCTGGTCCCTCTCTCGGTCCTGTTGATGGAAAAGAACAGAACCCGGAAAAGAATATTGGTTTCGCTTCTGGTTCTCGGTGCGTCGGTCTCATCTTATTATTTGTTCTGTCTGATTTCCTACCATGCCCATGCGGAAATCAGCTTTATGCACATTAACTATAAATACAATATTCAGGATCCCCATTCGAACATTTTCACGGCGATTTATCTTGTCGCGACACTGGCGCCGGTCTTCGTCTCCAGCGTCCGGCGCGCCTATATGCTTGGCGTGATCATTGGTTTGTCTGCCCTGGTATCCATCATCTTCTTTACCGAGTGCCTGATATCCATATGGTGTTTCTTTGCCGCTGTCGTCAGTTTTGTTGTGTATTATACGATTCGGGAATCCCATCGGAAAAACAGTCCCTTGTTGGCCCAGGTTGCCGGCGACCTTTTATGACTGGGATGTTTGCCCGTGCCGCAGCGTCGCGGATGGTGGCCTGCTAGGTTGTTTCCATGACCATGGCAACGCAACGACAGCGAGCCCAGGTAGCCTTTCTGGCGAGCGGGGCGCAGCTCGAGGTCGGGGACCCCGCCGCCCTGCCTCTCCCATTGGAGACCCTGGTCGGAACCACCGCCTCCTGTCCCCACCTGGTCGAGGCCATCGAATCCGGTCTTACCGCGAATGTGTTCAAGGTCTCGGCGGGTGGTCACACGTGGACCCTCAAGCGGAAACGGGACGAGATCCTGGTCAGGAACGTGGACGGCCAGACCTCGTTCCTGAACGAGGTCCAGCGCCGCAGGGACTTCACGGACCTGATGGGCCGGCCCGGGACGGCCGCCCTGCTCACCCACATCGTCCCCACCCGGTATGCCTCGCTCCCTGCCGATAAGAAAAGGTTTTGTTACCACTTCTGAATCGCAATCAAGGGCGAGGGTGCTCCTCTTTCTCCTTGGGTTCGTCCGGCTTCCGCCGGGGCGCCGGGGCTGGCTGGGGTGCCGCGGGCCTGGGGGCCGGTTTCGGACCGGATTCCTCCGGCTTTGCGGGCTTCGGCGCCGGATGTGTTTGAGCGGGTCGGGGCTCGGGGGGTGGCGGCGCGGTCTTTTCTGGGGCCGGCAGGACGCGGTTCGGCGCGGGCCGGGGTTGCACGACCGGGGCCGGCTGGGGTGCGGGACTGGACGGCTTGACCGTCGGGGCCGGGCCCTTCAAGGGCTGAGCCGGGTTTTTCGGCGTGGCCTTCAGCACGTCCTCCCCCACGGGTCCACCGGGAGCCTTCGCCGGCACGACGTTCCTGGGCGTGAAATCGCCAGGCTTCCGGGTGGCGGCCACGGAGGGCGCGCCATGATTGGCGGAGACCAGGAGTGCCTTGTTCTGGCTGGCGCTCTGATGCTGGGAGACCTGTTGCGCGGTGGGCGCGACATGGCGCTCTCCGGCCGCCGCCTGGTCCTGGGCCGTGGGCGCGACCGTGGTGCCGCCGCTGCCGCCGTTGTAGGCGACATGGATGCTGCTGGCGATCACCGGCTTCTCGTAGACATAGGTGAGGCGGGCATTGTCCACCGCTGTGACGGCGCGATTGTAGTAGAAATGCTCGCCCTGCCAATACCCGCCATCAAACCCCGAGCCACCGTAGCCGTGGCCATAATTGACGCCGCCATAGAAGCCCACATGGGGTCCCCAGTAACCGGTGTGGAAAACAAAGCTGTCGCCGCCCCATCCCCAGTATCCCGGAGTCCACAGCATGCCCGTCTCGGGGACCGTGACCCAGGTGCCCGGCACCCAGAAGTAGCCCTCGTCACCCCAAGCCCAGTACCCGGGAGCCCAGACGTAGCCATCCTCGGGGATATCAGGCTGCTCATAGACGGGAATCGGCGGGGGAGCCACCGTGATGGAGATATTGAATTGCGCGTGCAGAAAGGACGTTCCTGCCAGGATCAGCAGGCACCCCGTTACGGGAGACTTGAGTCGAAGGGCAAGCATTTTCACCTCCTGAATGGGACCAGGAAAACGGGATGATCGTTTGGATCTCCAGGATTTTGAGCGGCCTAGCGGAGATGGACCTGCTCGGGGGCCGTGAGGGAGAACGTGACCGGGTGATGTGCGGGAATGCGGATCACCGTGTCTGCGGTGCCGGCGGCCAAGGCGGTCCCGGCGGCGGCCCCGGCGGCGGCTCCGCCCAGGGCATGGTCCCCCTGGTGGTTCTTCTCCGTGAGCAGGCCGACCAGGGCGCCCAGGGCGGCCGTGCCCCCGATGAACTTGGCGTCGCGCTTGCCCCGGGTATCGCCCACCACCATGAAGGTTCCGGCATCCACGGTGTTCCTGCCGACCGTGGTCAGGCGGATGCCCAGTCCGCCATTACCGCTCGAGAGTCTCCCGGCCGGAATGCTCTGGGCCACGACCCCGCTGACCGTGGTGCCGGCGGCCCAGACCACGGCATTCCCCACCAGCACATCCTCGGCGAGGGTCCCCGACCAGGGATCTCCCGGCTGGTCCCGGTCCGTGGCCAATTCGGACCCCATGTTGACGGTGAGCCGGGTACTGCTGGGCACCTCCACCACGGCATCTCGCGGGCGCTGGGCGGAAGGCATGGAAGCCATGGAGTCAGCCTCCCTGCGGCGCTCCTCGGCCCGCTGGCGGGCTTCGATCAACTGGCGTTCCAGGGAGCGGACCTGGGCGGCGGAGATCTGACTTATGGCCTGCTGATCCCCGGTGGGAGCGTTCTTGCCGGCTTTCAGGTCGCTCATCTCCAACTCCAGGGCCGCAACCCGAGCGTCCGAGGCCTGGGTTTGCCCCGGGGCGGCCGTCTGGGCCTGGGCCTCGGCGGCTGCGGGTTTGGACTCACAGGCGAGGGTGCCAGCTACCAGGAGAAAGGCCAAAGAGGTTGGAACAAGGATGGATTGGTTGTGCATGTTAGCTCCTGGGCATGAAAGGAGAGGGAAGAGAGGCAATGTCCCAAGGGGGAATGCCTGAGGAGCCGACCCGCCCTGGGAAGGGAGGTCGGCATGAAGCCTGGAGTGGATCGGCGGAACACCGCGACCAGAGGCACATGCACTAACTGGACCATTGTATAAATATTTATATTGTTAAACTTATATCTATGGTAGCCGAGCGGCCTGGGCGGGTCCGATCAAATTGGCTGCCCGCATCCCTTCGAGGACGCCCGCCCGAAGGCCGCTCCCGGGGTCGATTTGGATGAGATGGGAGAGCATCTTTTCCAAAGCAAAAAGGTCGAGAAATGGTATCAGCCCGCTTTGAGACTCCAGGTTCAGATCCCCCGGCTTCAGGGTGTTACTCGCCCAGTTCTTTAGCCTACGGTTGGTTTCGATTTTGCGCGAACCTTGGGCGCCGGTTCCGGGGGCTGGATGGGCGCGGGTCGGACCAGCATGGCTATCCCGAGGCCTTGCATTACCTTCATAATTGTTTCGTAGCGAGGCTTGGAACCTGGGGCCAGGGCCTTGTACAGGCTTTCCCGGCCCATCCCGCTGGCCTTGGCCAGGTCGGCCATGCCCCGGGCCTTGGCGACATCCCGCAGGGCCATGAGAAAGACGTCCGGGTTGGGGTCTTCCATGGAGGCGGTCAGGAATTCGGCGATGGTCTCATCGTTGTCCAGGTACTTGGCGGCGTCAAAGGGGGCGGTCTTGGTGGTCATGGTCACTCCTTGGGGAGGTTCTGGAGAAGGGCTTTGGCCTTGGCGAGGTCCTGGCGTTGGGTGCCCTTGTCGCCGCCGGCCAGCAGGAGGTAGACGACCATTCCGCGTCGGGCGTAGTAGACCCGTTAGCCTGGGCCGAAATCAATGCGCATTTCAGAGACCCCGTCCCCTACCGCTTTGCGATCCCCAAAGTTGCCCAGGGCGGCAGAGTTGATGCGGGCGGCGATTCGGGCTTTGCCTTTCAAATCTTTGAGTTGAAGCAGCCAACCGTCAAATTCCGGAGTCCGCTCGATCAGGTCATTCTACAAATGTATCCAAATGAGTACAGCACGCAAGGGGGTAATGGAGATATCGGTTCCAGTCTGTGGGCAGCCTCAGCAGTCCTCGCCGTCCCGCTGATCTGAACCTTTCTGTTGGCACCCAGATTTGGGGGAAGACCAAGGCCATTACGAGCCCACCGGGCCTGTTATTGAAAGGCCCCTGAAACCATTGGTTTCAGGGGCCCTGTCGTGGTGGCTGGATGCGGGCTCGAACCGCAGACCTAGGGATTATGAGTAGGAACGGTCCATTGGGGCAGATGCAATGGTGGCGCTGGTTTCCGAGGAATCGTGAAATCCCGTTAGCCTCTCGTTAGCCACGTCTCCCTTCCGCAGCCATCGGGAATCACGCCGAGGGTTTCTCGTTTTGCAAAGCCACCGGCCAATGGCCCAACATCCAAATAAGGCCACGCTTTCCATTCCAGCCACCCATTTGGGAATAAGAAGTGGTAACAAAACCATAGCGTTCCGGCCTGCCGGTGGTTGAGCCGAGTTATCGTCGTTGGCCGTTCATCTGACCTCTTTCATCCCTTTCCATCCCCGTC